>Ga0066636_10001452_pt1 | contig 14681 bp, 7 predicted proteins | sample CryGeyCG2014_080_2_FD_62736 | JGI IMG/M metagenome (GOLD analysis project Ga0066636, IMG submission 62736) | Groundwater microbial communities from aquifer - Crystal Geyser CG07_land_8/20/14_0.80 | ecosystem: Environmental > Aquatic > Deep subsurface > Groundwater | place: USA: Utah: Grand...
AATATCCGTTTTCACCAGCAGTCCCTGCGTTTCGCCATCGGCAAGCGGGACATCTTCTCCGCAACGCAAGCCGCGGTAACGCCCGGCGCTTTCATCAAAACTGTCGGCAAAGGCAAAGGCATCCTGCATCCATAAGAACAACGGCAACCCATTGCGGATCGCGCCGATCAGGACCGATGAATCCTTGAGCCGCGGCAGGTAGATAAAGCTGGCGAAGTCTTCGGCAAGCTGCTTGATGGCCACATGGTTGCCGCGCCAGAGCGGAATCCGGTCCAGTTCCATCCGCAGCCGCGTGGCCGCAAAGCTGGTGATGAGCAGCTCGTCGTTCTTGAGCTTTTTGCTCGCTCGGACGGCCAGCGCATCCTGTCCTGAGAGACGCATGGCCTGCCATTCGATTGCCGCCTGCGGCGTCGTCTGCACAGGTACAAGTAGCCACTGATACGTCTCCGGCAGGCGGGCGGTGATTGCCCCATCGGCAGTGGCCTTCTGGGTTTCGGCCTGTTTCACCTGTTGCGGATCGAGATTCAGCCCCTTCTCCCCCTTCTCGGCGAGGATGGATTCCCAGGCAAGGTACTTCCGCGTCGCCTCGTCGAGGTCTTGCAGCCGTATCTTATCGGCCGCAAGAAAGACGAGTGTATTGCGATAGTGGCGGGGGGTGCTGCCCTTAGACTCAAGAATCGCTTTGGCGGCGACCTCGGCGGAGCTTCCCGGCTCCTTGCTGTAGGGATGATTGATCCCGAGCACAACCAATCGCGCGTCAAGATCATCGGGTACATCCTGCCCGGACTGCGGCAGGGGGTGAACGCGGCTGAAGTCGCCCTTGCGCTCCAAGTCCTTGCGCAGGCGTCCATCAAGCTCGTGCATTACTTTATCCGGATCGCGCTTGAGCTGCTCGGCCCGGTCCTCCGCCAGTTTGGTGACGGTGGGCTGGGTAGAGTACCAATAACGCGGGCCATCCTGGTAGAGGTAGGTGGCCGCACTAGCCAGCCGCCGCAAGGCATCTCCGAAAATAGATGGGGATTCGCCCGGCATCACGCAGCCGAGTTTCACCTGCCTGTCCTCAAGTCCGCGATGAGCAGCTTTGGCGAGGGGCGCCGAACCTAGGTAAATGGTGCGGGCCACACGCCGGCAGGCCGCAAATTTACCGAGATTGGGCACCTCGCCGTCCAGCCGAAGCGGCAGCGAGTTTGGCCCGTCCACGTCCTTTTCAATGACCGGCACCCAGTTGTCCGAGAGGTAGCGCGTCAGCTCGAACTGGACGCGCGTGTCGTCAATCGCGATATTGGCCGGCATGATGAGCGGGTTTTTGTCGCCCTTCTCCCAAAGGCTGTGGATCACGGCTGCCATCAGCCGCAGCACGCCCCGTGTGCGTTGGAACTTCAACAGCGTGGACCAGTCGGTGTAGAGCCGGTCGAAGATCTCCGGGTGGATGGGATAGGCCGCCTTGATGCGTTTTTCGTAGTCGGCGTCGCGGCATTCTGGCGGAAATTCCGCCTGCTGCGTTCGGTAAAAGTCCGCGAAGGCCCGCGCCACAACGTCACGGTCCTTGAACTGCGCCGCATCGGCCAGCGGTTCAAAGAGCCTCCGCCGCACGATCTCAAATCCTTCCTCCGCGCTGGCCGGCCGCCATGACGATTCCACTCGCCCGACGACGTTTCGCAGTCTGTCGAGCGCCTCGCGCCCGCGCTGGCCGCCTACTTCCACATCATCCGACTGCGCGTGGGGCGATCCCCCGGTATCCGAAGCCGGGAGACTGATCACCAGAAGACAGTTCTTGGCGAGTTTCGCCGACTCCGTCAGCACCTGGGCAAAGGTAAATTGCGTCTCAAAACTGCCCGCGGGCAGATCGCTCTGATCATGGAGCTGGCGGGCATAGGCCACCCATTCGTCGATCAGGATCAGGCATGGCCCATACTCCACAAACAGCTCGCGCAGGACATCGCCGGGACTGGTTGCCTTTTCGTCATCCGCGGAGAGGCGATTGAAAGCCCGCTTCGCCTCACTGACACCTCCGGCTGCATTTCCCAACTGCCAGGCCAACTCTCCCCATAGCGTGCGCACCACAGTGCCGTCGGGCTTTGTGGCAGGATTGCCGGGAGAGATTCTGTTGCCCACGAGGACTACGCGGCGGACGGTCGGCAGCGTCGTCGCTCCCGCCTCCTGCATGACCGCGTCTATGCCGGAAAGCTCCGTGGGGGCGATGCCGGAGAACAGATGATAGAGCGCCAGCAAGGAGTGCGTCTTGCCGCCGCCGAAGTTGGTCTGGAGCTGCACCACCGGGTCTCCGCCTTGTCCGGCAAGGCGCCGTACTGCGCCTATGAGCATTCTTTTCAGGCTTTCTGTCAGATAGGTGCGGCGGAAAAATTCTACCGGGTCCAGGTATTCGGCTGTGCCTTCGCCCAGACGCACCTGCCAGAGGTCGGCGGCAAACTCCGCCTGCTGGTAGCGGCCGCTGGCCACATCCTTGTGCGGTGTGACCACCTCGCGCCAGGGTTTGAGATTGCCTGACACCGCACTTTCGATTGCCGAGCCGGCGCTTTTGCGCTTCTCGCTGCGCACCTGCTCGTCGAAGCGCAGGCGCAGGAGCTCCGTCTTCATCTTCTCGATCTCATCTGCCTGGGACGCCGAGATGGCGGTCAAGAGTCTCCAGGCAGAATCAAGGGCGCGATAGGTGTCATCACCGGAGAAGGACTCCTGGTGCGCCCATTTGTTGCGGTGGTCGCGCAGTTCGCTGATCAGACTCCGTTCGGTGCGTCCGAGGGTCTGGTGGAAAACATCGTTCCAGGATTCCCAGATCAGTTTCAGAAGCACGGCGACGTCCCAGTCCACTATCGGCTTCTTCGCATTCAGACGATCATCGCCGATGAACCGGTCTATCTTGGCGGTCGCGCCGTCCTTATAGCTGTTCTTGAACTCGCGTTCCACAAAAGGGCTGAGGCCGATCTTCAGGAGTTCGAGTGCCTTGCCGACGCGTTCATGGTTGGTGATGGCCATTGGTTATTCCTCCATCTCTTCGCCCAGTTCGGGCTGTATTGGTCGTGGCTTACCGCCTTCACGGTCAAGACGCGCGATCTCGGGCCAGCTTTGCACCAGGCCATTATAGAAGAGGGCCTCAGTCGCGCGTTTTTTCCGCTCACAGAGCGTATAGAGTCGGTAAGACAGCTCGCGGGCAACCTCGGCCTTCGCGCCCAACTTGGCGACGAGTGCCGCCGCCGCCCCCTCGCCGCCGGATTCAAGCGCATGGATGAGCTGATGCACCCCTTCCCAAGCTGTCAGGCGTTTCTCTGTCCCCGGATCCCAGTCGGCAGGCAATTCATCGGGACGAAGCAGGCGTACCTTGCCGCCCTTAGATAACAGGATTTTTGCCTCGACCATGCCGGAGACGCTGGTGTTCTTCGCCTTGGAAAGGATCTCTGCCACGCCGAATTCCCCTTCGGCGAATCCTGACTGCTCAAACCACGCCAGCGCAAAGCGGTTATCGGCGTCAAAGTCCCCCTCCTGCTCGGCCAACGCCTCGTCAAGTGTCTGGTTGATGAGGGCCAGCGCCTCCCGCACCGAGAGCGGCTTGCCTTCGGCGTCAAGAACACGGGCGTAGCGGGTATAAATCGCCATGCCCGGGCCGATGGCCGCCTGGGCCAGGTCCACTGGGGCGATGTTGCCGCGTTGCAGGTGAGTAAGCGCTACGGGCAACTCGGCCTTGAGCGTGGTGACGAACTCTCGGCGGGTGGTGGTGGGTGCGTTGGCTGCACGCTGGCGGCAGACGATAATGATGCTGGAGGCGAGCATATTGTGGCCGATACCTGAGACCTTGTTGGCAAGCTCCGTGCGCATTGGCCAAGTACCCGAAATGGCAAATCCGGCACGGATCACTGCGTCAAGGAAGGTGTCCCAGCCGGTATTGGTTGTGCCGTCATCGCCATCGCTCTCTGACTGCTTGAAGGCGTAGTAGATGGTGACCGGAAAGGCCGGGTGAGCCTGCTCAGCGAGCCGGTGCATGGCCTGAGTCATACCATTGAGAAAGAAGGTCTCGGCTTTCTCCTTGCTGCCGTGGCGGTATGGCGTGGCCACAAGTTCTTCGGCTTTGGGTACGGCGAGTGTAGCGAAGAGGCCGGGGAAAACGGGCTTTAGCGATCGACGCATCCAAACGTAGAAGAAATCCGATAGATCAGCATAACCAATATTGTCGTAGTAAGGCGGGTCAGTTGAGACGACCTTTTGGTTAGATGTGACTTGCGTTTGCGCATCAGCCTGCGCCGCGGCCCCGAGCGCGTTACCTGGTAGTTCTGTCACCACTCTGCGCACTTGATCTATGCAGCTTAAAAACCCGCCAGTCGAATCAGAAAGCACGTTTGCTTCAGCATAATCCCAGACCATCGGGATCGCTTGCCTGCCAAAAGTGTTACGCATCGTTTGGCCGCCAGAAATCCATGAGCAAATCGTTGAGCTGTAGTCGGATAGTTTTCCTGTAGCGCATCCCAAATACACCTCCACCGCATCTGCATACGCCGTGGCGCCAGCGCCGATTTTCTCCAAGGCTTTGCCATCGTCGGGCAGGCCGGCTTTGATGGAGTCGAGCTTTACCCGCTCGCGCGTTTCCTGCACCAGGTCGGAGAAGGTCGTCAACGCCACGAGTTGGCGCGGGGTGAATGCATCGCCCCAAGTCGGCATTCCATACATGGGCAGACGATCAACATCGTGACATGGCGTCGGTACCTTCAGCTCTGGCTTCCATGCTGGCTTAGCTGTCTTCGGTATTGCTTCGTGCTCTGTCGTGGGTGAGATATACAACCGCCCACGTTCGCCCTCGGCAACGATTGCCATCAGCCGCACGCCCATGCGCCCGGCCTATGCTTCTAACCGAATATAATCAGAAGGAATCGGCGTGCCCGACATCAGGCAACGGAAGTTCGCCCCGCGCGCGATCTTGGTGCCGCACTTCGCCGCCTCGGCGTCCTTGGGCTTACCCACCTTCACGGTGAAGAGGTATCCACCGCCCTCGATCACCGGCACAACATAGGCCTCCTTGCCCGCCTTCGTGGAGAGCATAAAAGTGGAGATCAGCGGCACGTCTAAATTGGCGAAGGCCGGGTTCGGGCTCTCCACCGTGCGCGCCCAAAGCCAAGCGATGACGGTAAGCTTCCTACCCATGTAAGGCTTGAGGTCCGGCCGTTCCTTTGCCATCTCTGCCGTGATCTCGATCTTGGGGTAGAGATGACCGATGCGTTTTTCGGCCTCGTCGCGCATCCATTTTCCGTAATAGCGCACATCCTCGGCGAGACCCTGGGCGCCGTGCCACGTCTTCGTGAAGAGCTCCTTGTTCTTCCTTACCTCGGGATTCACTGGCGGTTTGCCGGCGAACTTGGGCGGGATCTCGATCATCGCCTTGTTGATCAGCACTGCCACTGGGTTCAGGTCGCTGGCATACGCCTCAAGACCCAGCCGCTGAGCCTCCAGAGGTAGCGCCCCGCCACCGGCGAAGGGGTCGTGGAAAGCGGGCAGCTTATAGCGATCAAACAGTTCCTTTGCCTTTGGATGATCGGCATTCTCAGCGCACGCCCGCCGCCAGCTCTGCCAGATTTCGTCGCGCGCCTGCTGCAAGACCGTTTCGTTGGTTGTATTCTCCCACAGGACCAGGTCCTCGATGATACGGAACAGCCGTTCCCTTTCGATATCAGCAACGCACTCCTGAATCGAGGGCTCAGGACCTGGATCGGGGAGAGACGGATCGCCCCGACGACAAGCTTCCTCATGTCTATCCTTGCGCTCCTCCCAGGTGCTTTCCCGTTTGCCAAGTTCCCGGTTTGCCGCCCGTTTTTTGTTGGGATCGCTCATGAGGGTTTCCGTATATCCGGACGGATCGTCCACCATCTGCGAAAAGATCACCGCCCGCGCCGCCGCCAGGGGCCGCCGCGCCCACCAGAGATGCAGCGTGCTCGGATGCCCGTGGCGGATGGACTTCTCCCGCGCCGATGCCTTGTTGATGGCATCCAGAGGCAGGGCGACTTCGATGAGTTTTTTCTTATGGGGTTCTGTCTCAGTCATACGTATCAGCTTGTCTTAACCTTTAGAGCCCCTGTATACATGGTTTCTCCATCAGTTCGTCATTCTTGGTATCCGTGCTGTAAACAGATTGCGTTCCTGGTCCGATTCCAGCCATAGTTCCGGGATACCAGCCAAGGCACGCAGAATTCCTGTTCCTATCCCACGATAGGGCAATTCCTTGGTCGCAAATGAGGCAATCAAAGGGTTACGCATATTGGAGACGCCGTTTCGGATGTGCTCGACGGTCAGGTTGTTCGGTAGTGCCCCAGGCGAAACCAACTCAATCCGGTCGTCAAAGATCATCACACGCCACGGCGCAGAGATGAAGTAGTCCCGATGCAGAAGCATATTGACCACCAGTTCCTCCAGGGCGCCCTGCGATACCTCCAATTCGCCCTCGGTGTTGAATCCCTGCCCCGCCTGAACCCGACGCAGATTGCGCAACAGAAACGACATGGTCCGAGCATACAGGTCTCTCAGGCATCCCCCAATGTCCTCGCTGTCACGATACTTATCGCCTGCTGGATCGTTGCCGACGAAGGAGACGGCCTTGACTACGAAGGCAGGCCTGCGTAGTTGGGGGTTGCTGGCAAACAGCAACAAACCCGCCAGATTGAGAGTACCGGCCTTCACCAGATTGAGGTTCGAAAGAAATCGGGTCAGCGGAGCAGCACCCTTTTTCAACGGTTCACCGTAATGCTTCTTGAAGAATGTCCTGAAGTGGGCAAGGTCAACGTCCGCGATAGTCGTGCCTGCGACCGGAACCTCATCCGCATGCACGAGATCGGCGCTCTGAAGTATCCGCTGGACCTCCTCGCGTGAGGTTACCCGGCGCTTGTCCGCTCCCGACTTCACCCAGACCACGCCGTTGTTGTCGAAGTATGGCTTGGAGATACCCTCGCGGACGGTTACAACGACCACCAACTTGTTCCCCACTGGGACGTTTTCGGTTTCAAGGTTGATGGCTGGTTTTACGTTATTCGTAGCTGTGTTGGCTAACAACTGGTTGAGTCTTCGCACATCGGCTGGAGATACTCCGGTGACCGTTCCTTGATCAGAAACACCAATGAGAATTATGCCACCCTTGCTGTTGGAGAAGGCAGTCAATTCACCAGCCAGCGATTGGGCGTTCGAAACGTCCTGGCTTTGCTTGAACTGAGTGCGGCTGTCTTCGCCGCGGCCGATCAACTTGATGAGTTCTATTGCTTCCATAACTGGTAGATCTCCTTTCGCCGGGCGAATGCTTCATGGCCGCCTTCCATGATGGAAACAATGGCCTTTTGAATCCCGGGTTCGTCAATACTGCCAACCTGAATGTCGGCGCTTCTGCCTGCGAAGGCACAGGCGCCCACTTGTTCCGCGTCGCCAAGGACGGGGAAATTGGCATTGTGTGTCGCGAAGATGAACTGTATGTCCTTCTTGAGAGACCTAATCAGTTTGATGACGTCCTCAAAGATGGTCTGGTTGTCCAGGTCGTCTTCAGGTTGATCTATAACGATCACATCGTTATCGTGCTGGCTCAGAATGAAGAGGATCAATGCCGAAGCCCTTTGTCCCAGCGAATGTTCGCGCAGTTCCTTCCCGTGATACTCGATTCGGAAGAGATTTGGTACCTGCCAGGTGAGCAAAGACGCCTCAGCACTATTGAAATACCTACGGAACACATCACCCGAATCACCGAGGCTGTTGCAGATCGTATCCAGGGTTTCGTAGACCGAGATAAAATCAGCATGCGAATCCAGCACGCCCTTCAACGTTGTCTCCCGGAGTTTACTGCCACGGAAGTGGTCTTGCAACTCTTTCAGAAAGGTAGCCTTGTCGCCCTTGTATTGCGGGATGATTCGAAGGGCGGTTTGGCTGTCGTTCAGCTTCTTGATCTCGGTTTCGATCTCCTTGAACTCCTGATGCCATAAGTCCGAAAGCCGCTTCAACTCTTTCAGAAGTTCGTCCCGAAGGGCGTTTTTTCGGGTCCGGCTTTTCGCAATCTCATCTATCGCCAGTTTCGCCTTCTGCAATTCGGCATTCAGCTTGACGAAATCGTCAGGTCGGACACTGACGCCGCCGGTCTGCTGCAGTTGTTCGCTCAGTTTCCGCTCGATGGCCGCGAAATCATCCTTGAGCGTCTCCCTACGACGCTCCAGTTCCCCAAGCTTCTCGCGTAGCGCGCGCGCATCGTTGCGCGCCTCGGTCAGAACCTGTCGCGCTTTGTCAGGGGCCTTGCGTATCCGATCAAGGATGGCATTGATCTCCGCGATGACGTCAACGTTTTCTTTGGACTCAAGTCTTAACTGCGCAGCCAGTTCCGACTCTTGTTCCCTCAGAAAAGTATCGAAAGATCGGACAAAGGTATCTGCCGCGTCGGCGACGCGGCGAGCATGCGTCACGTCGGCGTTGAATTCCACCTGACGTCGTAGCTGTTGCTCGACACCGTACTTACGAAAAAGCTCCAGACGAAACTCTGTGTCCTTCTTCTTGTTCTGATACTCCTGTTCCAGTGCGTCTAAGTCTTTCAATTTGTCGAGATTCGCCAGTACGTCTAACACCCGTTGGCGTTGGGCGGCAATCTCGCGCCGGATAGCATCGAGTTTCGAGCCCAGCAAGCGTTCTACAAGTTCGCGCTCGGAACCCTCGCCTCTCTTCACCAATTCCTTTTGGCCGAAGAACAGGGGGTTCTTGAGCGGGATGCGCACGCCGGGCCGCAAATCCCCGTCGAAGTATACGTCCGCCCGTTCGTTCAGTATCCGGCGGATTTCGTAATGCCGTCCTTGGGCGTCTTCCACCTCGACCATTACCTTTCCGCCGCTGCCGAGGGCAAAGCGCACAAGGTCTTGCTTGTACTTGAAGTCCAAGTCCTCCGTGGTCTCGGGAAGTGGCAATTCAAGCGCATAGCGCAAGGATTCGAGGATAGCGGACTTCCCGCTTCCCCGTATGCCGATCAAGCAGTTCATCTCCTCGGAGAGATCAACCCGCTTTCCATCCAGGATACCCCCCTCAAAGCGAAGAGACCGCACCCAGGAGTGAACCTGCCTCTGGACTGCCTTGCCGGACAAGCGCTCTGCCTCAGGTTTGAGGGCGAACTGGACCGCCTCAAAGGTGAATGCGCCGATCTTGATAAAAGTCGGCTCCCCGCGTCCTATTTCACTCATTGCCTTTGGATCCGAGCCTTCCACTTCCGAAGTGTACCAAGCACCGAGCCATCCCTTGACCTTCTCTCGCTTCTCTCGCGTCCGGACTTTCTGGAACGCCGCAGTGCGGGAACGGAACAATTCATTCCCGCCAATCTCGGTGATTCTACCCCCATCAAGCGCACCCCAGAGGCCGTTATTCTCTTCGACATGGGCGAAGATGAGCAGGTAGTCCCTTTCGAACTTGTCCAGTTCGCGAAGGGTCTCCAGCAGATCATGGTTTGATCTGGCGTTGCTGTTGTCGTAGCCGGTCCGTCCGGCGAAGGTCAGTCCGAGAAAGCTGTTGATGTAATCTTCATTCTCCTGGTTGTCGACCCAGTCATCATGGAATACCACCAGCGTGTGAATGCCATTGCGACCATCCTTGACCGATAGTTCGACTCCAGGGATCAGATGGATGTTCTCCTTCTTCGCAGCTTTCCGTAGTGCCTTGAACTCATCCCGGTCAAACTTATTGTGGTTCGTGATGACGCCAATGCAGATGTCCACTTGCTTCAGCGCGGCGACGTAACGCGCCACGAAGTCCTGCTCAGCGCCGTTGTCCTTGAACTCCCGGTCCCGTCGGGTATGCAGATGGAAGTCCGCCCTCACCCACCGACTCCCGTGCGCGAAGAAACTCATTACTTCAGCCATGATCTTCCTCCTTCATCTAAAAGGATCTGATTCACTTATATCGAATCGATTACCTGCAGGTCGCCGAAATAGGTTCTATACACCCCAAGATCACGCGAAAGGATGCAGTCGGCCTGGACAAGGGCATAGGCGCCGATCAGAAAATCGGCCAGAACATGGAGCCGCTTCGTCAGGACCGCCTTGCACTGGGGACAGGTCGCCTCAAAGGCGTGGCCGCATTTGCCGCATGAAAACCGGTTCTCCGCGTTTTTCCTTGCGTATTCCGCCCATCTTGAACCGGCTATATAGAGGGATTTCTCATTGGAATAGACAAGGGTCATCCTGGTGTCGGCGAGAAACGACGCAAGTTCCTCTTCGGAGGGAAACCGGGCCGCCAGTTCAGCGAAAACCACCTCGCAGAGGATGAGCTTCCCTTTGGATAAATGGCGGTACAGAAGCTCCTTGGAGGACTCTCCGAAAGGCTCCCCCGGAATCAGGACATCGAGGATGATATTCGTGTCAACGGCTGTTATCATGCCCGCGGGCCTCCCTCACCAGGTCGTCGCTTCGCTGCCCTTCCAAGTGCTTCAACTTGCCCACCCATTTGTCGAAGGGGGATTTGGTGACAACCTTGCTGATGACCAGCAGGTTGTCCCTTTCCTCAAAACCCACATCCTCCCCAGGATGGACCCCCAGTTTTTCCCTGATTTCCTTAGGAATAGTAACTTGCCCCTTGGATGTAACCTTTGCGGTTATCATGATTCACCTCTCAGTAAGGAGTATTTTTTCTTACTTGCATTGTAAGAAAATTATTGATCCTTGTCAAGAATTATGAAGGCCGTCGTCACTGTGCAACCACATAGCCAGTACGGCCACCATGTGTCGGGGAAACGTATTTTCATTCATGCCGTGAATGATATCCATTCATGGGTGCATTTGAAAATTTTACGACGGCGCCTCCGCCCGCGAGAGCAGCTCGGCGAAGTCGTAGTTGACGCTTGTCACGCCGAAGTCCGGCTCGCGTTGGAAGGGCTGTCTCATGTAGTGGACTCGGTTTGAGTCGCCGTCGAGAAATTCCACGATTGCGAGGATGAAGTCCTCGGGCTTGTTGAGCGAGTAGAGGATTTCGTTGCGGGTTACCGTGATCGTCGGCGCGCCGGTTACACGTCCCTTCACCTCAATGAAGCGCAGCTTGCCGGTGCCCGGCACACTGCTCTCGACGTCGTAGCCGAGTTTCTCAAATTCGCGATCGGTTGGTTCGAAGCCGAGGCTGCGTTCGATCTCCATGACAACGGCACGAGCCCGCGCTGCACTGGCCTGTGTATCGGCAGGCACGGCAGAAACCGCCGCCGCCTGGCCCGTCATGGCCATAAGCAGGCCTTTGGGCACTACCAGCATCCCGCCCAGCACCACCGGCGGCAGCGGCGATATCTGGGCTTCGAGCTTCAGATCTTCGAGCCGCTTTTGCAACCGCCCCTGGAGTAGATCAGCTCGCTTACGGGCCTCACCTGAATTGAGCCGGTCGCCTGTCTTGCCGGCCTGCTCCTGGAGTTTGAGCTGCTCGGCGCGATGATCCCAATAGGTGATCTCCTTAGTAAGCCGTTCCTTCACCGCCGCCTCTGTCTTGGCAATCAGTGCGAGCTTGGGACCACGCACCTCCGCCAGGTGTTCCGGTACGACGTTCACTACCGCGTGGCCCTGAGCATTTTTCTCCAGCTCGCGGGTAATCCAGGCGCACTCGGGCCGATCAATGATTGCTGCCACACTGGGCTCGCCCTTGGCCAGCGGCCGGTAATCGAGATAGGGTGCATAATTCACATGGCGCGTGGCGCCGCCGGCGTCGAGCTCGACATAAAGCATCCGCCTGGAGACGATGCGGCGCTCTCCCGAGCGCGTCAGGCTTGCGTCCTGGATCGCATGCTCCAGATAGAACATCACCCGCGGCTGGGTGCTTGTATCGCGTTCGTCCACGAGCACGGCGCCGCGTTTCAATAGATCACGGTGACGCTCCAGGGTAAGGTCGATGACCGAGTCGAGCAGTGGATGACCGGGACAGACGAAGGCGGCCAGTGGCTGACCTTGAGGCGCTACCAGTGATTTCTCGAAGGCAATGCGTTCATAACGCGGCAGCACCGGTTCGCCGATACCGATCAGGCGGTCGCGGTTGCGCACCGGCGCCGGAACATGGGTGATCTCATAGCGGCGCGGTTCACGCTGCCTGGCCGATCCTCCCAGGTAGCGGAAGGCTTCGAGGAAAAAAGACTCGATATAGTGCGGCTGAAGGCGGCGGGCCTCTGCCCGCTCCATATCCTCGCGAATTCGTTGGACGCGGCTCAAGTCCATGGCGTCGTGGGCAAGGGCATGGTCTTCGAGCAGGTCTTGGATCTGGTCGCGATCGAGCGCGTGCTCCACCACCGTCGTTAGGCGGGCTTGTACTTCAGGCTGATCGCCGTATCGGATGGCCTCGATCAGCAGATCCCGCAGCAGTTTACCCTCGAACTGGAGTTTGCCGAGCACGTCGAAGACCTGGCCACCGAGGGACTGACGGGCCTGCTCCAGCTTCTCCAGGAGTTTTCGATAAACATCGCCCTCACGGGTTTCTTCGGCAACCAGGTTCCAGAGATGGCATACTTCGGTCTGGCCGATGCGGTGGATACGGCCAAAACGCTGCTCGATGCGATTGGGGTTCCACGGCAGGTCATAGTTCACCATCAAGTGTGCACGCTGGAGGTTGATGCCCTCGCCGGCGGCGTCCGTAGCCAGCAGCACCTGCACTTCGGGGTCGTGCTTGAAAGACTCCTGCGCCTTCATGCGTTCCTCGCGGCCCATGCCGCCGTGGATGATGACCACGGCCTCATTACTGCCGAGCAATGTGGTGATGCGGGACTCAAGATAATTCAGGGTGTCGCGGTGTTCAGTGAAGAGAACGAGCTTCTGGTGCATGGAGGGTGTGGGCCGCGGAATCTCTCCGGCGCCGTAAGGAATAACCGGTTCGGACACGCGGCCGGAAATGGCGGCGGTGGTGAAGATCTCACCCAGGAGGGTTGAAAGCTCACGCCACTTGGTGTCCGTACCGCTGCGTCGGACACCGAGCGCGAGCGATTCCAGGCCTTTCAAGGTCTCAATCTCCGCCTTCAACTCAGCGATGGATCGCGCCGCAGTCGCCTGATCGAGGATCTCCTCCTCGGCGGTCTTGACCTCGTTGTCCGGCGCATCTTCGAGATCTTCGACGTCCTCGGCGTCCAAGGCCGGAAGATCGGCCGTAAGGATCGGCGCAGTCTGGCCTCCGCGCTGGAGCACTTCCATCTCGCGCAGTCTGCTTTCCAGCCGTTCGCGACGGCGACGCAGCGATTGGTAGATTGCTTCGGGCGAAGAAGCGAGCCGTCGCTGCAGAATGGTGAGCGCGAAGCCGACGGTTCCCGCGCGCTTATCATTCGCAAGCGCTTCGGCACGGTTGAACTCCTGGCGCACATATTCGGTGACCGCCTTGTAGAGTTGGGCTTCGGCCTCCGAGAGCTTGTACGGAACGGTGTAAGCGATGCGCTCAGGAAACAGCGGTGTACCGTCGAACTTGAGCAAGCCCTCCTTCACCATCCGGCGCATCAGGTCCGAGACGTCGGCCATATGCACCCCGTCGCGGAAGCGGCCCTCGAAACGGTCGCCATCGAGTAGCGCCATGAAGAGCTGAAAGTCTGCCTCTTTACCGTTGTGAGGCGTCGCCGTCAGCAGCAGGAAGTGCCGTGTGAGGGTCGAGAGAAGCTGGCCGAGCCGGTAGCGTTTGGTGTACTTCGTCTCGGTACCGAAAACTGTGGCAGACATTTTGTGCGCCTCGTCACAGACCACAAGATCCCAGCGGCAATCCGGCGTCTGGAGCTTTTGCTGTACGTCCTCATTGCGGGAGAGCTTGTCAAGCCGGGCAATGACAAGGTTGGTATCGAGGAACCAGTTGCCGGTGCGAGCAGACTCGAGCTTGTCGTTGGTGAGAATATCAAAAGGCAGATGGAATCGGCGGTAGAGCTCGTCCTGCCATTGCTCAGCGAGGCTGCCCGGGCAGACGATGAGACAGCGTTGCAAATCGCCGCGAACAATCAGCTCCCTGATAAGCAGACCTGCCATGATGGTCTTGCCGGCGCCGGGATCGTCGGCAAGGAGAAAGCGCAGAGGTTGACGCGGCAGCATGGCCTCATAGACCGCCGTGATCTGGTGCGGCAGCGGGTCAACAATAGAGGTGTGGACGGCGAGCACCGGGTCGAAGAGGTGTGCAAGGCGGATGCGATGTGCTTCGGAGACCAGGCGGAACAGGGCGCCGTCGCCGTCGAAACTCCAGGGGCGGCCTTGCTCCAAGAGATCAAGACGCGGCTCGTCGTGCCGATAGAGAAGTTCGTTTGCCACCTTACCGGCGGGCGTCTTGTAGGTAAGTTCGAGGGCCTCGGAGCCAAACCACTGCACGCTGACGACCGTGACGAGGCTATCCGGAAGGACGCCACGTACCGCAGCATTGGGTTGAAGATCTTCGAGTCGCATCATTTAGTTCCTTGGCTGGCAACGCTGTCCGACTTGCCACGGGGATGTATGCGTCCAGGCTAATTCTACTTCTAATTCATTAGCGCATTAATTATCCAAGGCCAAGCGACGATGGAACGGATACGATCATGATCATTCTCCAAATCGTGCAACGCCTTTTCCAGGTGATCTTCGAGGGAATCAATACTGTCGAAAACGCGGTTGTGAAATTCCTTTTCCCGCAAATCGTCCCAGATATGCTCCACGGGGTTGAGCTCCGGAGAATATGGCAGAAGACTGAGCAGGCGGATATTATCTGGGATCATGAGCGATTCGCTT
>Ga0066636_10001456_pt1 | contig 14665 bp, 15 predicted proteins | sample CryGeyCG2014_080_2_FD_62736 | JGI IMG/M metagenome (GOLD analysis project Ga0066636, IMG submission 62736) | Groundwater microbial communities from aquifer - Crystal Geyser CG07_land_8/20/14_0.80 | ecosystem: Environmental > Aquatic > Deep subsurface > Groundwater | place: USA: Utah: Grand...
TGGAACCCAAACGTTTGCGGATGGTCCACTCCCGAATCGATACGGAGGCCAAGCTGGCGATAGTGGAAGGGGTCAAGGGGGCTCGCAAGGGCGTCAAGGTGGAATCCCCCTTGATCCTTTATCATTCGGATAGTACGTATACCGAAGCGGTTTCAAAGATGTTTGAAGCCTGATTATTCCGGTTACATGCTTTCCGGAACCAGACGGTTCATTACCAGACCGCTTCCCACCTTCGGATAAAAATAAGTGGCTTTCCTGGGCATGATAAGCCCGTGGTCCGCAACGGTTTTCATTTGATGGATCTGGGTCGGATTGAGGATAAAGGCGATGTCATAGCCGCCGCCGGTGACCGCCTCCACGGCCCCGGCTTCAGTCCGGTCGTATCCGATGAGTTTTTCGTCGTCCATCCGGGCTTCGTCGAATCCCAGTATTTCCATGAAGATAAGCCGAGTGAGAACCGTGACGTCGATGAATCGAACCGCCTCATCGATTTCATCCCTGAATATCTGGTCCATTACCCGAGGTTTCAAAACCAGCAGGTAAAACTCGGGGTGATCCTTCATGAAGATACCGATCACGTTTTTGGGGGCGTTGGACTTGAGCAGGGAAATGAACTCCACTATGACCTTGTCACGATCCCTCCCCTTGAAAGGCATGGTTGTTACATCGAAGTATTTCCGGACTTTCGGGATAAGGCTCGCCAGGGCATCGTCCGGGAGTTCCCTTAACAGCCTGTGGGCCGGTAGAATGATCAATCCCGGATCTTCCATGGCGCTTAAATACATCATCACATAGTTGGCGGGATGGTCTTCCGGAAGATCCGGATGCGGGGAGCGTACCCATTCCTGATAGTTCAATGCTGTGGTATATCGATGGTGTCCGTCCGCGATGTAGATATTTTTACTCTCCAGGGTACCGAAGACGGCCTGCTGGACCGATGTATCGGTAATGCGCCACATCCGATGCCGCTGGCTATCGTAATCCACGAAGTCGATGTCCGCTGCCTTGTCAAAGACGGCTGCTTTCAGCTGAGTGATGATGTCGTTTTTCGGGTCCGAATACAGGGAGAAGATAGGAGCGAAGTTGGCGCGGCACGCCTTCATGAGCGCAAGCCTCTGGAGGCGGATCATCGAAAATGTTTTTTCATGAGGCAAAACGATCCGTTTTTCGAAAGGCTCCAGGCGGACCTGGGCGATGAATCCGAACCGTGTGACCGGCCTGTGGTCATGAAAAAAACTGCGGGCCGTGAAATACAGGGTCGGCGAGTTGTCCTGGACAATAATTCCCGCCTTGAGCCAGTTTTCGAAATACTGAGCCGCCCGGGGGATCCAATCGGTCCCGTTGGGCTTAGAGGCATCGGTCTTTCCCAGGGTCAGGCGGATGCTGTTGTAGGGGTGCCGATCGTGCAGTTCCTTTCGCTCGGGTTCTGAGATGACGTCAAAAGGCGGGGCTATGACGTCGGCGATGTCGTATACCTTTGTCGGGTTGTAAAGGATCCCCCTGAAGGGGAGGACGGTGGCCATGAGATTCACTCCTTGATGACTTTTTATGAGTTAATCAATTAAAGGAAAAACTCTTTTAGAAAAAAAACGAGACCGGTTCAAGGAAAATCCTACTAAAAGATTTTTGAAATGAACCCGGTTCAGGATGCAGAAAGAGGATTGACATCCAAGGGGTAGCAAGTATAATCCGCACTCAAATGCCCCGGATAGGGAAGGGGTTCCGGAGAGGTTGCCGAGTGGTTGAAGGCCCCGCTCTCGAAAAGCGGTATCCTGCCAAAAGCGGGATCGTGGGTTCGAATCCCACCCTCTCCGCCACGATGATTCTATCACTTTTTCATTTTCATGGCTTTTTCCATAATTCCTTGAGAACGGCTCCTTTGGGATTCACCCATGCAAAACCGTGTTCAAGAGTCGCTTGACTCCGTGATTGATCTGCAGTCCGTAATCGATGAGATCCCGATGGGTATTGTCGTGCTCGACAGGGATCGCCGGGTTGTATTTCTAAACCGGTCCCTCCAAGCGCTCACCGGCTTTTCTCATAAAGAAGCCGTCTGTGTTCCTTGCCATCAGATCCTCCGCAACCGGATCTGTCTTAAGTCTTGCCCGACACTGGGGATGCACACTGATTCCAAATCCGAGTCTTGCGAGACCGACCTGATCAACCGGGATCGAATACGGGTCCCGGTGCATATCCACCTGGCTCCTTTAAAAGATAAGCTTGGAAACCTGATGGGCTTTCTGGAAACCATAGAAGATTTGAGGCCGATTCGAGAATTGGATGCCAAAATCAGCCAGGCGTATGTCTTTGCGCATCTTGTGGGCAGGAGTCCTCAAATGGAAAAAATATTTCAGATCCTGCCGGTAATCGCCCAGAATGACTCATCGGTTCTCATCACCGGAGAAACAGGCACCGGAAAAGATCGAGTGGCCGAGGCCATCCATCATGCTTCGGGTCGGTCCAAGGGGCCCTTTGTGAAAGTAAATTGTGGGGCGCTTCCCGAGACCCTGCTCGAGTCGGAACTCTTTGGACATCAGAAAGGCGCTTTCACCGGTGCAGTGGAAAATAAACCCGGACGTTTCCGCCTGGCCCACAACGGAACCCTCTATCTTACGGAAATCGGGGATCTTCCCCTTGCGCTTCAAGTGAAGCTGCTCACTTTTTTAGATGATCAGGTTGTCTATCCTCTCGGCAGTACCAGGGGTTTCCAGGCCAATGTCAGGGTCATTGCCGCCACTCATCGCAATCTCGAGCAAATGGTTCGAGAGGGCCGCTTCAGGGCAGACCTCCTCTTTCGGCTCAACGTGGTGCGCATTCAAATCCCCCCATTGAGGAACCGCGGCGACGACATTCGTCTGCTCCTGGACCGTTTTCTTAACGAGCTCAATTCAAGGTTCGGGAAAAAAATCTCGAGCTTCTCGAAAAAAGCGCTTGAGATCCTAAAAAGTTACCCATATCCCGGAAATGTGAGGGAACTTCAGAATATCGTCGAATATGCGGTGAATATCTGTCAGGAGCGGCAGGTTTTACCACAGCATCTGCCATCCTATCTGACCGAGTCTCCTGCCTGGACCCCTGAAACCGTTCCGAATACGGAACTCGCATCATCAGGGAAATCCTCCAACTTTGAACCCCTTGATCCCGATGGCCATGAACAGACATGGGCGGCTGCGGAACGGAGAATGATCATGGATGCCCTGGTCAAGGCCGGCGGCCGTCGGAGCAGGGCCGCCGAACTCATGAGGTGGGGTAGGAGCACCCTTTGGAGGAAAATGAAACAATATGGAATATCCACGAAATAATTCTGGACAATGACGAAACAATCTGTCACATTATGCAACTTGAGGCTTTAGACCCGAGCAACTCATGGCCCAAAAAGTTTTGATCCCAATAAACGGCAACGATGTGGCTCCCAGATTCGACCTGGCCACCGAGGTGTTGATTGCGGTGGGCGGCGGGGTGCGGGCCAAAATAAAAGAAAAGATTGTGGTGCTTTCAGAGTCTTCATCCGAAAAGCTTTGTCAGCTCATTCTTGCCGAAGGCATCGATACGGTGATATGCAACGGAATTGAAGAGGAACATTACCAGTATCTTACCTGGAAAAGGGTTCAGGTTTTCGATTCCGTGATGGGCTCGTGGAAATCGGTCCTTAAGCGATTTTACGAAGGCACACTCAAACCTGGAGAGATCTTGTATAAGGATGCGGATTAAATGACGGCGCAATCCAAATGGTTGCGATATTTCAAGCTGAATTTTTTCAACCTGGGAGATGAAAAGGATTCCGAGGACCGCTATCGGCTGCTGCACCGCAACATGATCCTTTTCATGATACTGGTCACCATCGTTCCGCTCGTACTGATGGCGCTTGTCAACTACCACCAGTATCGGACCAGCCTGAAGGCGGAAATTATCAATCCGATGCGCGTCCTTTCCAGCAAGACCAAGCACTCATTCGAGCTTTTCGTGGAAGAAAAGCTTTCCACCGTCCGCTTCATTACTTCGGCATACTCCATTGAAGAGTTGGCGAATAAAGATAAATTAAATAAAATTTTTCGTGTCCTTAAAAAAGAATTCCCCGGATTCGTGGATTTGGGTCTGATCGACTACAAGGGTATCCAGGTTAGTTATGCGGGACCCTATGAACTTCTGGGGAAAAATTATTCAGACCAAAGCTGGTACCATGAGGTTATCGTCAGGGGGGTGTACATCAGCGATGTTTTTATGGGATACCGCAAATTTCCGCACATCGCCATCGCGGTCCAGCTCGGCAATGATGTCAGCGGTAGTTGCATTCTTCGCGCAACCATCGACACCCACCAGTTCGACAATCTAATCGCGGCCATGGAGTTGGATGCGGAAAGCGACGCCTTCCTGATCAATGACAAGGGCGTCTTTCAGACCCATTCCAAGTTTTACGGCAAAGTGTTGGATAATTGCCCGTTTTCACCGCCTCTCGGCAACTATGGGAACTATATTGCGGAGGAAAAAGATCCCAACGGACGCGAAATCATTTCCGTCTATACCCACTTTGACAAGATGGGTTACAGCCTGGTGCTGATCAAACCCAAGTCGGTGATCCTCAAGACCTGGTTTACCCTCAAAAGCGAGATGTTTTTTATCTTCATCATCAGTACCGTTCTCATCATTCTTACGATTTTCAAAATAACGAGTTTCCTGATCAACAAGACGCGGGATGCTGATGAGCGTCGTGAACTCGCGTTTCGAGAACTCGAACATTCCCAAAAGCTTTCTTCCATCGGCAGATTGGCAGCCGGCGTGGCCCATGAAATCAACAACCCTCTGGCGATTATCAATGAAAAAGCCGGGTTGATGAAGGATCTGATCGAGCTCACATCGGAGTTTAAAAATCGGGAAAAATTCCTTGGACTGACGAATTCCATTCAAAAATCGGTGGAGCGTTGCAAAACGATCACGCATCGCCTTCTGGGATTCGCGCGGCGCATGGAAGTGCAGTTTGAAGTTCTGAACGTCAATGACGTTGTCAAAGAAGTACTGGGTTTTCTTGAAAAAGAATACGTTTATCGCGGCATCGATATTCGCCTGGAGCTGGATGAAAACCTGCCCCAGATTTCATCGGACTTAGGACAGCTTCAGCAGGTTTTTTTAAACATTTTAAGCAATGCGATTGCCGCTGTAGCGGATAACGGCAATGTTACCATTAAGACTTGGGATCAGGATCCGGAAACGATCGGGGTTTCCATTAAAGACAACGGAACCGGGATGTCTGAAGAAACGATCAAACATATCTTTGAACCTTTTTTTACCACCAAAAAAGGCTATGGAACCGGCCTGGGCTTGGCCATTACCTATGGCATTATCCAGAAACTGGGTGGGAAGATCAAGGTGGAAAGCAAATTGGGGGAAGGCAGTATCTTCCATGTTTACCTTCCTAAAAAAGCACCATTAAAAAGCAGTGAGTGACCATGAAAAAGCCCAATATATTGCTTGTGGACGATGAGGTGGATTTTGTTCAAACGCTGGCGGAAAGATTGCAACTGAGAGGATTTGATATTCATGTTGCGCATGACGGTGACAGCGCCATGAGCCAAATGGACTCAAGTCCTCCCGACATCGTGGTATTGGATGTGATGATGCCGGGATTGGGAGGTCTGGATGTCCTCAAGCAAATTAAATCACAGCTCCCGAAAATTCAGGTTATACTGCTGACCGGCCGAGGGTCTACCGCCGACGGGATCGAAGGAATGCGCCTGGGCGCTTTTGACTACCTCATGAAACCCATCGATATTGATGAATTGATCAAGAAAATAAACGCAAGCATCCGAAGTCCCTCGTAAGGTTGATGAACTCCTATAGAGCCGATACCGGGATGGCAAAACGGGCAGAAAGCCTGCCCATCGGAAGATGCAAATGGCGGAATACGGACCCAAAGAACTCGAGTTTTTCGGAAAGATCACAGCCTCAGCCACCCATGAGATGAAGAATGTTTTAGCTATCATCAAAGAATCGTCCGGTCTCATGGAAGATCTGATAGCGTTATCTCCTGAAATGCCGATTCAACTTCGGGAAAAATGTCAAAGAACGTTATCGGTCATTACAAACCAAATCAAACGGGGAGCGGATGTCTCCGATCGCCTCAATCGGTTTGCACACAGCACCGATTTTCCGACAGGTTCCATCGAACTTCATGCCTCTGCTTTACAAATTATAAACCTGGCCAAACGATTTGCCTTGCTCAAAAATGTTGCTTTGGAAATCGATCCTCCGGAAGCGGCGATGACCGTCACGACTCATCCTGTTTTGTTGTTGAGGACACTTTTCGGCATCATTGAATGTTGCCTGAATATGCTTCCTCAGGGTTCACAGATTCTTATCGGGGTCAAAAAGGCGGGTGACGGATTCGCCGTCTCCTTTATCTGCAAGGGAAATGATTCCATCCCCGTCGATCTATCCCAGACCCTTTCAACGGAAAACGCATGGTTTGATCTCAAGCAAATGGCGGCAACTCTGGGTGGAACCCTTGAATGGGATGCATCCGGCCTCTGCATCCGGCTCTATTTGCAGGGATCCGCTGTGTAATTTCCTCGTTTTTCCTGTTGATTGTATCATAATGTATTATATTGAGTCATTCAATATATTTCATTATGTTTTATTTCCCTGCATTCCAACCCCCCTCTTTTTATATATATTTGATATAATTGAAAATAGTAAGTTTGGCACTCGTTTTGCTTATTTGGGGTGCAAGACCCATCATATAATAAAAGGGGGTGCCATGAAAAATTGGAGGAAAAACCTTGAGAACCACCGGGTGGCCTCGGCTTCTGCAGTAGCGGGTTGCCCTGAAACCGCACTCGATTGCGTGGTACACAGCACCTCCCGTTTCAGGGAACTGCCTTGAGAGTTCTTCTTGAAAAAGGTGGGGCTTTACAAAATTCAGGTTCTGTACGGGATTGTGGCGGTGGGATAACCGGCAAAGTCATGCAAATTGATCTATGCAAGCAACCCTTTTGATTATCGATGGCGATCCTGCCTTTCGTGAGAATCTGGGCAGGCACCTTCAGGGCAACGACTGGCAAATCCGGTTCGCCGGTGGAATGGTTGAGGCTGAAAAGATGGTGAAACGCAGAAATATAGATGTGGCGCTCTTGGGAATGGCTTCCCTGAAGCGGGAAGGGATCGAGATTCTGAGAATGATCAAAAAACTAAGTTCGCAAACGGAAGTCATCATGATCGGAGGTTCCGAACAAATCGCACTGTCCATCGAAGGGATGAAATGGGGCGCTTTTGACGATTTCATGGGTCCGTTTGAAATTGACTCGCTGATTTCCCGGATCCATGACGTCTTGGGGCAGAGAAAGAGGAAACTGAAGGATCAAAAATAAACCGATTTCAGGCTATGAAGAAAAGGAGCAGAAGATGAAAAATATCAAAGTGCTGTTAGTGGACGATGAAGAGGAATTTGTGACGTCTCTATCGGAGCGCATCAAGATGCGCGAGCTGGGATCGGAGGTCGCTTTGAACGGAGAAAAAGCGCTTCAGATCGTTAAAGACCAGGTCCCGGATGTCATGATTTTGGATCTTAAAATGCCGGGCATAGACGGAATGGAGGTCTTGCGCCGTGTTAAAAAAGCTTATCCGGAAGTCGAGGTGATCATCCTGACGGGACACGGTTCGGAAAAAGACGAGGAGGAAGCCCGTCGCCTGGGTGCCTTCGATTATCTGCAGAAACCGGTCGATATCGACAATCTGGTTCAACGCATCAAGCATGCTTACAAAAATAGGATCGAAAACAGCTTGTCGGGCGCGGAGTTTGCGAAAGCCGGGGAATTCGAAAAGGCCCGGGATATTATGGATGACAAGAAAGAAAAATAATTTCCCCTTATCTGATCAAGCCGACCGAGACCGAGGATCTGATAGAAAAAATAGCAGACGCATATGCGGTAAAGAAGGAACACCAGGAACGGATCCGCAAAGCCGAGATCGACCACATCGTCAAAACACGGGGTTGGTGAGGAAGAGTAACTGGATTATCGGAACATTTTGATTGAATTTTCTTGAAAGTGTTGCTAACTAAATTATTTTTTAACATAAAGAGGTTGAAGAAGTTGATCCCCTTTTATGGGGCACGCAATTTTGACGATTGATGACCGGAGAGATGTCCGAGGTGGCCGAAGGAGCACGACTGGAAATCGTGTGTGCTGCCAAAAGCGGCACCGAGGGTTCGAATCCCTCTCTCTCCGCCATAACCCTCCGATTCGAGTGAGGCACCACGAGGCCCGGCCAAATAAAAACGAGGAACCATTTGAACTTTGCCCTTCAACATTTTTTTTAAACTGAACCATTCCGGGTACGTTCGAACCCAAGAGGCATTGCCGTGTCTTACCTAGTTTTAGCCCGAAAATATCGGCCCCAGACCTTTGAAGAGGTGATGCACCAGGATCATGTGACACGAACCCTGGCCAATGCCGTTGCCGCCGGCCGGGTGGCCCACGCTGTCCTGCTATCGGGCCCCCGGGGAACCGGAAAGACCACCGTGGCCCGAATCCTTGCCAAGGCCATGAATTGCAAGGAAGGGCCGACTCCCATCCCCTGCAACCGGTGCCGATCCTGCCTGGAAATCACCCAGGGAAATGCCATAGATGTGTATGAAATCGACGGGGCCTCCAACAACAGCGTGGACCAGGTGCGGGAACTTCGGGAAAACGTCAGGTACATGCCGGCCTACAGCCCGTACAAGATCTATATCATCGATGAAGTGCACATGCTCAGCCCGGCGGCCTTCAACGCCCTCCTCAAGACCCTGGAGGAGCCGCCGCCTCACGTTCTGTTTATCTTTGCCACCACCGAGCCCAACAAGATCCCCGCCACCATTCTTTCCCGATGTCAGCGACACGATTTCAGGCGCATCGACACCCGCTCCATCGTGAATCACCTGGAAACCGTCGTTTCCAAAGAGAACGCGGTCATCGACCCGGAATGCCTCTGGGTCATTGCCCGGGAAGCCTCCGGTGGCATGAGGGATGCCTTAAGCCTCCTGGACCAGGTGATGACCTGCGCTGAAGGAAGGATTAACCTCGAACAGGTGCTCGATCTTTTGGGGATCATGAACCGGAAGGTCATCTTCGACCTTTCCCGGGCGGTTTTAGAAAAGGACGCCCCGGGGGTACTGGAGATGATCCACGAGGCTTACAGCCGGGGCTATGACATGAAGCGGCTTTATTTCGACCTTCTCGAGCACTTCAGAAATCTCATGGTCACTAAAGCCTCTAAAAATCCCGCCCGGATCATGGACCTTCCGAGTGGTGAGGTGCAACAGATCCTGGAGCAGTCCGGGGGAGTTTCCCATGTCTATCTGAGCCAGATCTGCGATGTCCTCTTGAAGGAGGAGTCCTCCATCCGGTTTTCCTCCCTCCCTCGCGTCGCCCTGGAGATGGCTATCGTAAAGACGATGGAGGTGGTCCCGGCGCTATCCATCGAAAATCTCATTGAAAAGCTTGATGTCCTGAAAAATGAGATGGCTTCCCTGGATCCGGAAAGAGGTTCAAGCAATGCCGTTCTCCCTTCGACGGGAACGCCATCCGGGGCCGAATCGTCGTTTCGTAAAGGACCGGAAAGCCATGCGGCGACCGCTCCTATAGAATATAACCCTGCCACCGATCCGCCGAATCCGGTCTCGGAAGCGGCTGGGATAGCCGAAGCCGTAGGCGAGCCATGGGGGCGGGTGATCCATGCCCTTTCGGAAAAAAATCCATCGCTTGCCGCATCTCTGACTAAGTGCAGGATGATCCGTCAGACAGAATCGGAACTTGAGATCGAAGTCAACGGAAACGGTTACGATTTCCAGGCCCTCAACCGCAAAAAAAATAAGACCGCCTTGATCAAAGCCTGTCAGGCGGTATACGGCAGGACAACGACCGTTTATTTGGTTCAACCGGTGAAAAAGGAAACGGAAGACACATCGAAAACAGAATCCAAAGACGATTTGAAAAAACAGGCGGTCCAGCATCCCCTGGTGGCTGAAGCAGTGAGGATTTTTGGCGGCAGGGTGGTGGACGTCAAGGTATTATAGGAGAGCGGATATGAAAAACATGGGTAAGATGCTCAAGCAGGCCCAGAGACTCCAGTCCGACATGCTCAAGATGCAGGAGGCCTTGGCGGGAAAAACCATCGACGCGACATCGGGGGGCGGTGTCGTGAAAGTGATTGCCAACGGGAAACAACAGATCGTGTCAATCGTTATCGATAAGGAAGTGGTCGATCCCGAAGACGTGGAGATGCTGCAGGACCTGATTCTGGCTGCCGTGAACGAGGCCCTGGCCCGATCCCAGGAGATGGTGAACGCCGAGATGTCGAAGCTCACCGGCGGGCTTAACATTCCCGGGCTGATGTAGATGCGGCACTACCCGTCATCCGTCAAACGAGTGATTGTCAATATGACCCGGCTTCCCGGAATCGGCGAAAAGACGGCGGAACGCTTGGTTACGCATATGCTCTGCATGCCCCAGAAGGATATCGAGGCGCTTGCCGAAAGCATCCTGGAGATGAAGCATTCGGTCCGGCTCTGCTCCCTTTGCCACTCTTTAAGCGATACCGATCTTTGCGCCATCTGCCGGGACCCCTCAAGAGACGGAGGCGTGATTTGTGTGGTGGAACAGCCGGCGGATATGGCGGCTATCGAAAAATCGGGGGCTTACACCGGCCGCTATCATATTCTCCAGGGAGTTCTTTCCCCTATATGCGGGGTCGGGCCAAACGACATCCGGATCAAGGAGCTTTTAGAACGGATCGGTAAAGGGGGAATCCGGGAGGTGGTTCTGGCCACTTCCACCGGCGTGGAGGGCGAGGCCACCGCCTCATATCTGGCCGAAAGGCTTCGGGGGCTTCCCGTGAAGACGACTCGGATCGCCTCGGGCGTGCCCATGGGGGGAGACCTCAAATACGTAGACCCGGTGACCCTGAAGCGGGCCATGGATACCCGGCATGGTGTCTGAAACCCTCAAGTCAGACGACCTCTTTGAATGCAAGCAGTGCGGCGACTGCTGCAAGGGGTACGGCGGCACCTTCGTCACTTGGGAGGATATCCGTCGCATCGCCGCCTTTATCGATGAAGATCCGGATCGATTCGTTAAAAAATATTGTCAGATGTCGGGGACAAGGCCTGTTTTGGCCCAGGCCGAAAACGGATATTGCGTGTTTTGGGATAAACTTTGCCGGATCCATCCGGTCAAACCGAGGATGTGCCGGCAGTGGCCGTTCATTCTAAGTGTTCTGATCGATCTTGAGAACTGGCGCATCATGGCAAAAAGCTGTTCCGGAATCCGTACGGATATATCCGATGCCCTCCTTGAATCCTCTCTCAAATGCATTCTTCTCCCCGATGATCGGCGTCTTTGATTCCGGAATCGGCGGATTGGTCGTGGTTCGCAGCCTCAGGGAGGTGCTTCCTGAACATGATATGGTTTTTTTAGCGGACACGGCCCGGTCCCCTTATGCAAACCGGAGTATTGAAACCGTCGCCCGATTCGCCGACGAGGGGATCAGGCGCCTGATCGGCCTGAAGGTCGGTTTGGTAGTAATCTGTTGCTCCGCCGCCGCTTCCGCCTTCATCCAGGGGAAAATCGGACCCTATGCCGTGCCCATAATCGACGGGGTCACCTGTGCGGTTGCCGCGGCTCTCCCGGTCTCTAAAAAACATCAGTTCGGCGTCATCGGAAAAAGGGCGGCAATGGAGAGCGGCGTGTACGAAAACCTCATCCGGGATCAAATGCCCGACGCCCGTGTATATACCCAATCTTCCATCCTTTTGGATACCCTCATCGAGGAGGGTTGGGCCACAAGACCCGAGACGGCCAGGATTGCGAAAAAGCTGTTGCATCCCTTGCGCGTGAGACAAATCGACACGCTGATTCCGGACAGCCTTTATTTATCCGTCATCGAAAAGAAGATTTCGCTCAAAGCAGGCCGAAAGGTGAACATCGTTAAACCTTGGCAGGCCATTGCCGATGCGGTAAAGAAGATTCTCGCCGAAAATCCTGAAATCGATCGGGCTCTGGGAAAGACCGGCTCTCTGAAAATTATGGCTACCGATCTGCCGGCAGGGCTGAAGGAAAAATGTGAGGCTTTGCTGAAATCCAGGGTAACTATCGAGTGCGTACCGGCGTTTTCGGAGGCAGGACATGCCCACGGCTGCTTGCGGGATTGACTGCTCTGTTTGCAGGCTGTTTATCCTGGGCGTATGTTCTACGTGCGGGCCGGGAACGAGCCGGGAAGCAGAGCTAAAAGTCGCGGCCCAAAAACGCCTTCTGGGTGCCCCCTGTTCGATTCTTGCCTGCGCCCGGATGAACCGGGTGGCCTATTGTTTGAGGGATTGTGCGTCTTTTCCCTGTGATCACTTTGCTTTAGGCCCATACCCTTTCAGCCAGGGATTTCTTTCAATGCAGAAAAGGCGACGGGCCGAGGCATCACCGGGAAAGAGTCCTGCAGGGGAGCCTGTCCAGGTCCCGGAGCAATACTGGGATGTCTTGACCCGGATGAAAATCCAAGATCTGTGCTGCAACGCAGGGGTCCATCATGAATCCCCGGGGAAAATCCGCATTCCTTTTTTAAAGGAAGAACTCCGGATCGATCTCAAGGAGCGCCTTTTATTTCGAAAGGCCGGAGCATCCTGGGATCGTATCCAGGATCCGTTCCTGGTATTGATGTGCCTGGTCTACCTTCTGGGTGTCAAAGATATTCCGTTGGGCGGCCGGATGATCGGTGTGAACGAGCTGAAAACCGCCCATTTTTTTCAGGGCCCCCATGCGCTCCGTAATGAGCCGCTTTTAAGAAGGTTCGGGCAGGATCTTGACGGATTCCGCCGGTCCGCACAGGCATTGGGGGGAGAGGCACTGGACCTGGCCGATGCCGCCTATGCGCTTCACCCCTTTCCCAGAATTCCGCTTTATTATCTCATGTGGGAAGGAGATGAAGAGTTTTCACCCCGCTTGTCCGTTCTCTTCGATGAGACTATAGAAACCCTCTTGCCGGCGGATGCCATTTGGGGTCTGGTCAACCTCGTCTCATATCGTCTGCTCATCTCAGGTAACCCCACTGTTTGAGACGGCCGTGAGCGTATCGGGCGTTTTGTCCTTCGCTGACTTGCCGGAGATATTGATAGAACTCCTGGGCGGCGGGCTCCCGTTTCCCCATCCCTTCCAGAGCGAGCCCCTTGAAAAAATCGGTGTTCGGGTTTCCGGGAAGGTTTCGGTGGTACGCATCGAATTCCTGATAGGCTCCGGAAAAATCCTTTCGGTGCAGCTTGGAGTACCCACTCAGGTGGTGGGCCTGAGCCTCCGTCGGGTTGACCGTTGTCGCTTTATCGATGTAGCGCTCGGCCTCGTCGTATTTATTCTGGGCAATAAGGGACTTGGAAGTCATGACCAGCCCGGCGTAATCGTCCGGAGCGCCGGATAAGGCCTTTTTAAAAGTGGTTTCCGCGTCAGCGTACTTTTTCTTCCCCATGAGTTCCTCGCCCTTTTGCATGTCTCGGATCGGGCCTTCGATCTTCCGAAGACCGGCGGTGTGATCCATATATCTTTCCCGGTAAATCGGCTGGTTGCGGTATCCGGCGTAAAGGGTTTCAGAGGATTTTTTTGCCGTATCGTAACGTTCGTCGCTCATAGGGTGCGTGGCAAAAAGGAGCTGAGCGGCACTCGGTTTTTTCTTGTTCATATTCTTGAGAATCTCCATGAGTCCCGTCATCCCTTCCGGATTGTAACCGGCTTTGACCATGTATTCCATCCCCAGGGCGTCAGCTTGGCGTTCGTTATCCCTGCTGTAAGCAGCCAGGAAGGCGCCGGAGGTGAGCATCCCTAACTGGGTGGCGATGATGCCGGCTCCCAGGTTTTCCTGATAGATGCCCACATAAGCCCCTACCCCGGCAGCCAGAGCCATGGCTACCATTAGTTTCGACATCAGCGATGCGGTGTGCCGTGCGTTTACATGCCCTAGTTCATGACCCATCAGGGCGGCCAACTGGGCCTCGTCGTCCAGTTCGAGGAGGATTCCCCGGGTAGCGGCAATACTTCCTCCCGGAAAGGCGTAGGCATTGATGTAGGTGGCGTTGACGGCTCTGAAGGAATAGGGCATCTGCTGACGATGGGTATGGGAACCAAGGTCTTTTCCGACTCCGGACACATAATCCTGGAGTGTTGGGTTCTGGACGGCCCCGTAGTCGGTGGAAAACTGATGAGGGGAATTTTGCTTGTCGATACTGATTTCCTCTCCTTCAGACATCAGCATCAGCTGGGATTCACCGGTTACCGGGTTGGTTGCGCAACCTAGAAAAAGTAAGGCCGCAGCCATGGACCCTTTATATAAAAAGTCCCTTCGGCTTATTTTTCTATCAAGGACAATAGGATACAGCATGATCGTTTCCTTTCAGCCTGGATGAAGGCCTTCAAGAATCGCAGAATATGGACGGACATAAAAGATATTATAAAGGATATGTGGAAGGGGTGTCAAACGCGTAACCGCATCGATACAATGCAGATAAAAATAGCCGCAACCTTTTAAAATTGCGGCTATTTCTTAATACATGGTGCCGAGGGACAGAATCGAACTGCCGACACGCGGATTTTCAGTCCGCTGCTCTACCGACTGAGCTACCTCGGCACCGCATATGTGAGCGAATGCTTAATGAAAGATA
>Ga0066636_10001468_pt1 | contig 14591 bp, 16 predicted proteins | sample CryGeyCG2014_080_2_FD_62736 | JGI IMG/M metagenome (GOLD analysis project Ga0066636, IMG submission 62736) | Groundwater microbial communities from aquifer - Crystal Geyser CG07_land_8/20/14_0.80 | ecosystem: Environmental > Aquatic > Deep subsurface > Groundwater | place: USA: Utah: Grand...
ATCCGGACCGTGAGGTGCTGGCGAAAGCCCGTGAAAAAAACAGCGCCATTTCGGTGACCACGGATCCCATGAGAGCGGCCCGGGATGCGGATGTCATCAACACGGATGTCTGGGCCAGCATGGGCCAGGAAGACGAACAGGCCCAGCGCCGGGAAGCGTTTCAGGCGTACCAAGTCAATGCCCTGCTCATGGGCGTCGCCCGCAAGGACGCCATTGTCATGCATTGCCTGCCGGCCCACCGCGGCGAGGAAATCACGGCGGATGTGCTCGAAGGCCCCCGGTCCGTGGTGTGGGACCAGGCGGAAAACAAACTGCACATGCACAAGACGATTCTGGATGTATTGTTGAAGGGGAATCCCTAAAAATATGTAAAGGAGAAGTTCGATGGCAAAACAGGTGAACAAGGTGGTCCTGGCCTATTCCGGCGGCCTGGATACCTCCGTTATTTTAAAATGGCTGATTGAAACCTACCATTGTGAGGTCGTGGCGTTTTCCGCAGACATCGGCCAGGCCGAAGAGCTGGACCATCTGGACGAGAAAGCCCGGAAAACCGGCGCGGTCAATGTTTATATCGATGATTTGCGGGAAGAATTCGTGAGGGACTATGTGTTTCCAGCATTCCGCGCCAATGCCATCTATGAGGGGAAATATCTGCTGGGCACATCCCTGGCCCGGCCCCTGATCGCCAAACGCCAGATGGAAATCGCCAAACTGGAGGCTGCTGACGCGGTCAGCCACGGGGCCACCGGCAAGGGCAATGACCAGGTTCGCTTTGAACTCACCTATTTCGCCTTTGACCCCTACATTAAAATCATCGCGCCCTGGCGGGAATGGGACCTGAATTCGCGGACCGCGCTGATGGCCTTTGCTGAAAAACATGGGATTCCCGTGACCGCCACCGTTAAAAAACCTTACAGCAGCGACCGGAATCTGCTGCACATCAGCTATGAGGGAGGCATCCTCGAAGATCCCTGGAGCGAACCCCCTGAAGACATGTTCACGTTGACGGTTTCTCCCAAAAACGCTCCGGATGAGGCGGAAATCATTGAGGTTACCTTCAAGCACGGAGACCCCGTGGCCGTCAATGATCATTACCTGTCTCCGGCGAACCTGCTGGCGGAGCTGAACAGGCTCGGAGGCCGGCATGGCATCGGCCGGGACGACATCGTGGAAAACCGGTTTGTGGGGATGAAGTCCCGGGGTGTTTATGAAACCCCCGGCGGCACCATTCTGCGGGCCGCCCACATGGCCTTGGAATCCCTGACCCTGGACCGGGAGGTCATGCATTTGCGGGATTCGCTGATTCCGAGATATGCGGAAATGATTTATTACGGGTTCTGGTTTGCGCCGGAGCGGGAACTCCTGCAGAAAATGATTGACGATACCCAGAAAAACGTGAATGGCGTCGTCCGCCTGGAACTTTATAAGGGAACCTGCCGGGTCATCGGCCGGAAATCAGAGGATTCCCTCTATCATGTGGATTTCGCGACCTTTGAAGATGATTCGGTTTACCAGCAGTTTGACGCGGAAGGATTTATCCGCTTAAACGCCCTTCGGCTGAGGATCCGCAAGATGATGCAGGACAGGAGGGAAAGATAGAAGGTGTAAGGTTTAAGGTGGAGCAGGGGGCGGCCCCCTGTGGCCGGCCGTAGACTGGATTAGCCACGCCCTGCGTGGCGTAATACGGCATCTGAGATAATGACCACGAGACAACTGACATGACTGAAAAACCATGGGACGGAAGATTCTCCCAGAAAACCGACGCCGCCGTGGAAGCATTCACGTCTTCCATTGATTTTGACCGGCGGCTTTACGATTATGACATCGACGGCAGCATCGCCCACAGCCGGATGCTGGCCAAAGCCGGCATCATCACCGACGATGAAGCCCGGTTACTTGCCGAAGGGCTGGAAAAGATCCGGGATGAGATCAAAAGCGGAAATTTTGAATTTTCCGACCGGCTGGAAGACATTCACATGCACGTTGAAACCCGGCTGGCGGCCCACGTGGGCGTTGTCTCCCGGAAGCTGCACACGGCCCGGAGCCGAAACGATCAGGTGGCCCTCGATATCCGCCTGTACCTGCGGGACATGAGCCGGAAAATCATTTACGGGCTTGTCCGGTTGCGGACCGTTTTGGTGAAAATGGCCGAAGCGCACATGGATGCAGTTCTGCCTGGATATACCCACCTTCAGCGGGCCCAGCCTGTGCTGTTTGCCCATCATCTCATGGCCTATTATGAAATGTTTACCCGGGACACCCGGCGGTTTGAAGACGGTCTCGACCGCATCAACGTCATGCCACTAGGGGCCGCGGCCCTGGCCGGCACCACGTATCCCATTGACCGGGCCTATACAGCCTCTCTTCTGGGTTTTCCGTCAGTTTCCGAAAACAGCCTGGACGCGGTGTCGGACCGGGATTTCATCATGGAATTTCTGGCTGCGGCCAGCATCTGCATGGTGCATTTCAGCCGGTTTTCCGAAGAGCTGGTCTTGTGGTCGTCCTCGGAATTTAAATTCATCGAGCTGTCCGACGCCTTTTCAACCGGCAGCAGCATCATGCCGCAGAAAAAGAATCCGGATGTGCCGGAACTGGTGCGGGGCAAAACCGGCCGGGTCTTCGGCAGTCTGATGGCCGTGCTGACGCTCATGAAATCCCTGCCTCTGGCCTATAACCGGGACATGCAGGAAGACAAGGTTCCTCTGTTTGACGCAGTGGACACCCTGGCCGCATGTATTGATATTTATATCCGCATGCTCCCCAACCTCCGGGTTAATCGTGACCGGATGGCGGCGGCGGTTTCAACCGGATATATCAATGCAACGGACATGGCCGATTATCTGGTATGCCGGGGCATGCCCTTCCGGGAAGCCCACAGTTGCGTAGGAAAAGCTGTGAGCTACGGCCTGGATCACCAAAAAGAGCTTCATGAATTCACCACCGATGAGCTCCGGTCGTTTTCAGACCTCATTGATGAAGATATTTTCCCGGCCCTGACGGTCCGCCAGATGATCGACCGTCGCAGGTCTTATGGCGGCACGTCTCCGGGCAATGTTCTGGCGGCCGTGGCCAGGGCCAAAGACCAGGTCGCCGGGGAACTTTCAGCCATAACGGATGAGAAATTTGAATAGAACGGCGATTTTTTTTGCGATTTTCGCGGCCCTGATCCTGCCGCTGTCGGCCTGCGGCAAAAAAGGCCCGCCCCTGCCGCCGTCGTCTCCCATTCCGCCGGAGATCGTAGACCTTAAAATAGCCCTTGACGAAAATCTGATGACCCTCACATGGCGGGTTGCGGGCCATGACGGGGAAGCGGATTTCATACCGGCCGGTTTTTGGGTGTATCGTTCCCAAAGCGCCTTGAGCGCACCGGCGTGCGAAAATTGTCCCCAGCGGTTTCAAAAAGCAGCGGATATTCCCGTGGAAAACCGTCGAATCCGGACAACGTATATGGAATTGCTGAAAAAAGGGTTCCGGTATGGTTATAAGGTATCCTGTTATATGGACACCGGAAATGAAGGCGCGGCGTCGGTAGTTGTTGCAGTTGATTTTCCGGGGCCCGAAGAAAACTGATGAATGCCATGACCCATACCATAACACTAGACAAATTCCATACCGTTTATATATCCGTTGGTTCCAACCTCGGGGACCGGCTGGAAAACTGCCGGCAGGGGATGGCGGCCCTGGATGCTTTGGATTCGGTTCATGTGGAATTCATTTCCCGGTATTATTTCACTGAGCCGATGGACTACACGGATCAGCCGTGGTTTGTGAACGCGGCGGCCCGCATCCGGACCCGGCTTGGGCCGGCGGAACTTCTGGCGGAACTTAAATCCCTGGAAGCGGCATACGGCCGTAAGGATACGGGTGTACGGTTCGGCCCACGGCCTCTTGATTTTGATATTATTTTTTTGGATGACCGGGTTATTGATATCCCGGATCTGATCGTTCCCCATCCGCGCATGCATCTGCGGGAATTCGTGCTGCGGCCCATTTGCGATCTCGCCCCGGAAATGGTGCATCCGGTGCTCAAAAAAACCATCCGGGAACTTCTATATGCCCTCAAATCCTCGGGACAGAGCTGCATTCCAGTGGAGGCCCTGGCAAATTGAAGATTAAAAACAAACCAGAACACAGCGAAAATTTTTAAGATAGCTGAATGAATCAAACAAAACTCAATTCAAGGAGAGATCATGAAATTTTTTATTGATACTGCAAACATTAAAGAAATCAAAGAAGCCAATGACATGGGCATGGTGGACGGCGTGACCACCAATCCGTCGCTGATTGCAAAAGAAGGCCGGAATTTCAAGGAAATCATCACGGAAATTTGTGATATCGTGGACGGCCCCATCAGCGCGGAAGTGATCAGCCTGGAAACTGCGGGCATGGTGGCTGAAGCCCGGGAGCTTTCAAAAATTCATGAAAATATCGTCGTCAAAATTCCCATGACCATCGACGGCCTCAAGGCGGTGCGCATACTGGCGTCCGAAGGCATCCGCACCAACGTAACCCTGGTGTTTTCACCCCTTCAGGCCCTGATGGCGGCCAAGGCCGGCGCAAGCTATGTGAGCCCGTTTGTGGGCCGCCTCGATGATCTGTCCCAGGACGGACTGGTGCTGGTGGAACAGATTGTGACCATCTATGATAATTATGATTATGACACCGAAGTCATCGTCGCCAGTGTGCGGAATCCCCTGCATGTGCTGGATTCGGCGCTGATGGGAGCGGACATCGCCACCATTCCATTTAAAGTGTTGTCCCAGTTGGCGGCCCATCCCATGACGGACAAAGGCATCGCCGCGTTTATGGCGGACTGGGAAAAACGGAAAAAATAGGGCTGAAATGGAGCGGATTTTTCGAGGCCCTGGTATTTTCCCTGGCCGTGCGGATTATTTTGTCAGGTTCCGCAATTTTTTGACCTATTCATTTTCAAAGGGGGTTTGAAATGGCCAAGGATATTTACGAGCAAATGACCGACCGGATCATGCTGACCGGATCAAAAATTATCCCCGCGCTTTTTAAGATGATTGCGGATGAAACCGAAGCAGCCCTGCTTCTGGCCATGCCCGGGACACCGGCGCAGCTCGCGGAGAAAATCGGCTGGCCGGTGGATGGGGTGGACGCGGCCTGCAAAACCCTCTACCAGAAGGGTTTGGCCTTCAAGTCATTCAAGGGCGGCGCGGTGGGCTACAAGATGTGCCGGGACATGATCCAGTTTCATGACGCGACCATCCTCTGGCCGGGCGCGACCCGGGAATATTATGACCTGTGGCAGCGGTTCATGGAAGAGGAATGGCCGGATTTCGCGCGTCTTGCCGAACAGTTTTTCCCCAAGCCCTTTACTCGGGTGATTCCCGTGGAGCAGGTCATTGACGCCGGAAATCAGAAGGTTTTGGATATTGACAGCGTCAACCGGATCATAGAGACGTCGGACACCATTGCCGTGACCAAATGCACTTGCCGGGTCATCGCCCATAAGTGCGATATGCCCCTGGAAGTATGTCTGCAAGTGGGAAACGCCGCTAAATATACCATCGACCGGGGCACGGGCCGGGAGATTTCAAAAGAGGAGGCCTGGAAAATTCTCCATGACTGCGAGGAAAAAGGGCTGGTGCACGTCACCATGAACAAGGCCCATGCCGGTCATTTTATCTGCAATTGCTGCCGGTGCTGCTGCCAGGCCATGCCCCTGGTCATTTCAGACGGCCTGAAGATTTTAGATCCCAGCCGCTATGTCGCGGACATTGATCCTTCCCTTTGCAGCGGATGCGAAACCTGCATCGACCGGTGTTTTTTCAGCGCCATCGAACCGGCGAAAAAAGCCGGAGAATCGAATTCCATGCATGTCATCGCGGATAAATGCATGGGCTGCGGGCTCTGCCAGGTGACGTGTCCGGAAGATGCCATTTCCTTAAAGGCTGTCCGGCCGGAAGAGTTTATTCCGGTCTGACCCAAAAAACATTATTTTTTTTGTTGACAAAAAAACCCCCGACATTTATTTATCTGATTTCATTGAGCGGGAATAACTCAGTGGTAGAGTGCGACCTTGCCAAGGTCGAAGTCGCGAGTTCGAATCTCGTTTCCCGCTCCATTTTTTTTTAAGGACTATTTTAGGGCGGCATAGCCAAGTGGTAAGGCAACGGCCTGCAAAGCCGATATTCTCCAGTTCGAATCTGGATGCCGCCTCCATAAGAAAATCAAGGGGTTCAGACAAGTTCTGAACCCCTCTTTTTTTGCCTGAAAATCCATCCCCCTTGACAATTTTACACACGGGTGTAAATTATTCACCATAAGGGGATTTATGAAAAAGAAACTTCTCATAAAAAAATTAAGAGATAAGGGCGCTTTTTTCATTCGACAGGGCGGAAGCCATGAATTTTGGGAAAGTAAAAACGGCTTCCGGTTTCCCGTCCCCAGGCACGTGGAAATTGATGAAATTCTGGCCCTGGAAATCTTAAAACAGGCCGAAAAATAAAGGGGGCAGGTCATGGAAATTTATTACGCTATTTTTTATCCAATTCAAACAGGATGGGGCGTTCAATTCCCGGACGCCCCGGCAATCCACACCGGCGGCAAAAATCTTGATGAAGCCCTGGCAATGGCGGTTGATGCCCTATCCGGGCTTATGGTGATGGGCCGGAAAGGGCGGGAATATAACGCGCCCCAGGGATATGAGGCGATTTTAGCGGAAGCCAAAGCCGGGGAATTGGTTTTCCCTGTGATGCCGAATGAGAAGAACATGGACACATACCGGCCTAAAAAACGAGTCAATGTCATGATTCCTGCGGACCTTCTGGAAAAAATTGACATGCTCAAGGATCAAAAGGGCCTGGATCGCTCAAAGCTTATTTGTGATGCGGTTGAAGCTCTCTTTTAATCCTCGGGCCTGATAAGACCAAAAGCGGGCCGATGGCGCCCGCTTTTTTCTTCTTGATCAATGGCCGGATCATTTCGGAAGCATTGACCGAAATGGTTGATCCGGTTTTTTTGTTGGGTGTTGGGTATAGTGTTGGGTACGATAATTTTGGGCATAAAAAAAGGACTTAGTAATTATATCTAAGTCCTTGTTTTTATTATGGTAGCGGGGTCAGGATTTGAACCTGAGACCTTCGGGTTATGAGCCCGACGAGCTACCAGACTGCTCCACCCCGCATCAAAAGGAATACTTTATATGCGTTCAAGAGGGGGAGTGTCAAGAAGTTTTTGCGTTAATCAGTTGATTGATGATTTCAATGACCGCCTCCCTGGTCAGGCCGGGCTCTTCGCACTGGATTTCAATCTGCTTGGTTCGGCTGGTCTGGCCGGAGACGATGGCCATGGCGGATTTGGAAATCCCGGTGATTTTTGACAGGAAGGCAATGCACATCTTATTAGCGGCCCCGTCCACCGGCGGGGCGGTCAGCCGGATTTTGAGGGCGTCATCATAGAGGCCGGTCACGGCGTTTTTGGATGCTTTGGGCTGAACATGAATTTTAAAGCAGATGCCGGCGCTGGTTTTTCGGAGGTCAAGCATTCGTCGCTGCGATAATCCATTCTTTTAACTGATGGTAATCTTCGGTGGACCGGATTTCCGGAAATTCCCGCGTCACATTGGCCGGGGGCCGGAACAGAAAGGACGCGTCCGCAGCCTTGAGCATGGAGATGTCATTATAGGAATCGCCGAACGCCGTTACCTGGTAGTTGAGTCCCTGAAGCGCCTTGACAACGTGGCGTTTCCCGTCTTTCTGCCGCAGGGTGTAACCGGCGACGGACCCATCCGGGGCGATGACCAGGGAATTGCAGAACAAGGTGGGCCAGCCCAGTTTTTCCATCAGGGGGGTTGCGAATTCCACAAAAGTGTCCGACACGATGATGATCGGGTAATTTGTCCGGATCCAGTTTAAAAATGCCAGTGCCCCGTCGAGCGGATCGATTTTCCGGATGACGGCCTGGATGTCCGCAAGTTTCAGCTTGTGCTCCGCCAGGATGGCCAGGCGTTTTTTCATGAGCACATCATAATCGGAAATATCCCGCGTGGTCAGGGAAAGTTCCCGGATGCCGGTTTTTTGGGCCACATTGATCCAGATTTCCGGCACGAAAACGCCTTCCAGGTCCGAACAGATGATATGCATCAATTTATCCTTGTTGTTTGAAATGAGTGAATCGATCTCAAAATTACCGGGCTCCTTCAATCCGGATCAGGGCCGGGGCCGCCGTAATGCTGGCGAGAGAAGCAATTTTCGCCAGGGCGGTTTGAATTTCCGCTTCCCGGGCTTGATGGGTGAGCATGAAGATCGGCACGGCCCCGTCGGTTTTCCGTTCGGTCTGGTGAACGGACTTGATGCTGATGGCATGGTCGCCCAGGATGCCGGAGATTTTTGAAAGCACGCCGGGCCGGTCCAGGGCCGAGAACCGGACATAATAGTGGCTCGAGATTTCATCAATGGGCCGGGTCGGGATTTTTCGGATTTCCCGGGCCTGAAAAGACTGCATGGGGACCCGGCCGGGGGTCCCTGCGATCAGGTCCCTGGCGATATCAACAGTGTCGCTGATGGCGGCGCTGGCCGTGGGCATCATCCCGGCCCCGTGGCCGTAAAGCATCATGTCCCCCACGGCATCGCCTTTGATGGTCACGGCGTTTAAGGACCCGTTGACGTTGGACAGGGGATTTTCAAACGGGATCATGGTGGGGTGTACCCGGACATCGATGGCGCCGCCCGTATATTTGGTGATGGCTAAAAGCTTGATCCGGTATCCGCTGGCGGTGGCGAATTCGATATCCATGTCCGTGATTTTTGAAATCCCCTCCACATAGATGTCTTCAAGATTGATTTCCGTACCAAAGGCAATGGATGTGAGAATGGCGAGTTTGTGGGCCGTGTCAAAGCCTTCGATGTCTAACGTCGGGTCGGCTTCGGCGAATCCTTCGGCCTGGGCCTGGGCCAGGGAGTTCTGAAATGAAATTCCTTCATGGGTGATTTTGGACAGAATATAATTGCACGTGCCGTTTAAAATGCCGGTGATGGAGATGATGCGATTGCCCACCAGGCTTTCCCGGATGGTTTTGATAATGGGAATGCATCCGCCCACGCTGGGTTCAAAGGCAATGGAAACCCCTTTTTCAGCGGCGGTTTTAAACAGCATGTTTCCCGAGGACGCCAGCAGGGCTTTGTTGGCCGTCACAATATGCTTGCCGCCCGCAATGGCTTTCAGGATCAGGTCTTTGGCAATGGTTTGGCCGCCGATCATTTCAAGGACAATATCGATTTCCGGATCATTGACCACTTCAAGGGCGTCTTTGGTGAGCACTCCGTCCGGGAACCGGATGCCGCGATCACGGGCAAGGTCGATGTCCGCGGCTTTTTTTAAGGTCAGTTTCGCCCCCAGCCGGGACGCGATCAGATCCCCGTTGTCATAAATGAGTTTCGCGATGCCGGTGCCCACGGTGCCCAGACCCAGAATGCCGATATGGATTTCCCTCATAAAAATTATTTTCCTTTAACGCGCCGTTACAAAATTTTTTTAATTCCGCGCACCGCTTGGTTGATGCGCATGTTGTTTTCGATCAGGGCGAACCGGACATATTCATCGCCGTAAGCGCCGAAGCCGATGCCCGGTGAGACCGCAACCTTGGCTTTACGGATCAGCATTTTGGAGAACTCCACGGATCCCATATGCACATATTGATCCGGAATTTTTCCCCATACGAACATGGTGGCTTTGGGCATGGGAATTTCCCATCCGGCGCGATTAAGCCCGTTGACCAGGGCATCCCGGCGGATGCGATAGGTTTCGCAAATTTCCTGGACGCACTCCTGGGGCCCGTTTAAGGCGATGATGGAGGCGATCTGGATGGGCTGGAAAATACCATAGTCCAGGTAGCTTTTAATCCGTCTTAAAGCGCCGACGGTTTCCGCGTTGCCCACGCAGAACCCCACGCGCCAGCCGGCCATGTTGTAGCTTTTGGACAGGGAAAAAAATTCCACGCCCACATCCTTGGCCCCTTTGGCCTGGAGAAAACTTGGGGGTTTGTAACCGTCAAACACAATGTCCGCATAGGCGAAATCATGAATAACAAGGATGTCATGTTCCTTGGCGAAATCCACCACTTTTTCAAAGAATTCCAGTTCCACGGTTTCCGTGGTGGGATTGTGGGGAAAGCACAGAACCAGCACCTTGGGCTTGGGCCAGGTCTGTTTGGTGGTGGCGATGAGATTTTCAAAAAAATCCGAGTCCGGCCCCAGCGGCACGTATCGCACATCCGCCCCGGAAATAATGGAAGCATAGGGGTGAATGGGGTAGGTGGGGTTGGGGGACAGCACCACGTCCCCGGGTCCGACCGTCACCAGCATCAAATGGGAGATCCCTTCCTTGGCGCCGATGGTGACGATGGTCTCGGTTTCCGGGTCGACATCGACATCATAGCGGCGTTTGTACCAGTCCGCGATGGCCATGCGCAGTTTCCGGATTCCCATGGAGGCGGAGTATCTGTGATTATGCGGTTTTTGCGCTGCTTCTGTCATTTTGTCAACGATATGCTGGGGGGTTCCCAGGTCCGGATTTCCCATTCCCAGATCCACAATATCCTCGCCGGCGTGGCGGGCTTCCATTTTAATCTGATTGACGGCGGCAAAAACATACTGCGGGAGTCGGTTCAGCCTTGCGAAAGTTTTCATATTCCCCTTCATGCATGGTTATAAGGTAACTTGTGAAACGTAATGTTGAAATTTCTTACACCACGGAACCGGTTATGTCAAAAAAATTGTTTTGACTTTCAATGCCGGTTACGCTATCAAAATAAATTCTTTCTTTAATGAAAAATTTATTCAGGGCGAATAGCATCCATGAGCGATACGAAAAATTCTTTAAGCTATGCCGACGCCGGCGTGGATATCGATAAGGCGAATGTATTTGTCGATGCCATCAAGAAGATCGCGTCCCGGACCCCCCGCTCCGGCGTTATGGGGGAGATCGGCGGATTCGGCGGTTTGTTTTCCCTTAACACGACGGAGTATAAACATCCGGTTCTGGTGAGTTCGACAGACGGGGTGGGCACCAAGCTAAAGATTGCCTTTTTGATGGACAAGCACGATACCATCGGCATTGACCTGGTGGCCATGAGCGTGAACGATGTGGCGGTGCAGGGCGCCAAGCCCCTTTTCTTTCTGGATTATCTCGCCATGGGCAAACTCAATTCCCGGGTCGCCGAGGATATCGTGAAAGGAGTGGCCGATGGCTGCTGCCAGTCCCAGTGCGCGCTCATCGGCGGAGAGACCGCGGAGATGCCCGGACTTTACCGCGACAATGAATACGACCTGGCCGGGTTTTCCGTCGGGGTTGTGGAAAATGATAAAATTGTCGACAGTTCCGAGATCCGGGTCGGTCACCAGCTGGTCGGCATCGCATCTTCCGGCCTTCACAGCAATGGTTACTCCCTGGTCCGCAAAATTTGTTTTGACGTCTTGAAACTGAAAGTGGATGTCCATATCCCGGAGTTCGGGAAAACATTGGGCGAAGAACTGCTGACCCCCACGAAAATATACTCGGAAACCATCCTGCGCATGATCAAGGACCTGCCCATTCATGGTCTGGCTCATATTACCGGCGGCGGCATCGATGATAACGTAGTGCGGGTGCTGCCCGCGTCCGTAAAGGTGGAGATTAAAAAAGGATCATGGGAAATTCCGCCGGTATTTAAATTTTTAAAAGAGGCTGGGAATATCAAGGATTCCGTGATGTCCCGGACCTTTAACAACGGGATTGGCCTGATCGCCATTGTCCCGGCGAGCGCTGCCCAGGATGTAGTGGCCCGTGTGGCGGGAATGAATGAAAAAGCCTACATCATCGGCGAAGTGGTGCCGATGAAAAAAACAGATGACAATCGGGTCCAGTGGATTTGAAAAACAGAGGAGGCCTCCTTGAATCCCGGAAAAAAAGCAGAGAACTCTAAAGCCGGAATCCGAGAAATCTTTCAGAATTTTCTGGGCTGGATCGCCAAGGGGGACCGGAAGGCCGGCGGCTGCAGGACATGAGGCATCCGTAAAGTCTCCTCCCCGTCGGGCGGGACGAATAGCGGGGATCAAAAAAAATAATATAAAGGCGTGGACCTTTTTTCGGGCCGGGATGACAGCAGACAAGCCACCGTGCAGGGGCGCTGATTTCCGGCTTTTTTATTTTGTGGGCAAAGAACCCTTTGCCCTTGACAGGGTTTCAGCGGCAATAAATGAAGATTCATGAAAATTCTGGGTATTGAAAGTTCCTGTGATGAGACCGCCGCCGCTGTCGTGGAGGACGGGGTCGCTATTTTGTCCTCTGTGGTGGCGTCCCAGGTGGACGTTCATCATCCTTACGGCGGCGTGGTGCCGGAGCTTGCTGCGCGAAAGCACATTGAGAATATCGTTCCCGTGGTCCGAAAAGCCCTTGAGAAAGCAGGCATGGCCGCGACCGATGTGGATGCTGTTGCCGTCACCCGGGGGCCTGGGCTGGTGGGCGCGCTGCTGGTAGCTTTCTGCTTCGGCAAATCTTTCGCATATGCCTTGGATATTCCATGGGTGGGCGTGGACCATCTGGAAGGCCATATCCATTCAGTATTTCTGGAATCCCCATCCCCGGAATTTCCCTTTATCGCCCTTCTGGCCTCCGGCGGGCACACCAACCTTTATTATGTATCATCCCCTACCCGCATGGAATGTCTGGGCCGGACCTTTGATGACGCCGCCGGCGAGGCCTTTGACAAAGTGGCGAAAATGCTTGGCCTGGGGTATCCGGGCGGAAAAGCCATTGCGGATCTGGCGAGAACCGGCGATCCGGAAAAAATCAGCCTTCCCCGGCCTTACTTGGATAAAGATGCTTTTAATTTCAGTTTCAGCGGGTTGAAAAGCGCGGTGCATCGCTATATCCAGACTCACCCGGACACTTACCTGGACCAGCGCGCGGATATCGCGGCCGCGTTTCAGGCTTCTGTTGTGGATGTGCTGACATTTAAGGTGATTCATGCGGCCCGGGATAAAAAATGCCGGCATATGGCATTGGTGGGAGGGGTGGCGGCCAACCAGCGGCTCCGGGAGAAAGTGCGGGAATCGGCGAAAGCGCAGGGCATGACCGTTTTCCTGCCGTCGGTTGACCTGTGCGGGGATAATGCCGCCATGATCGCAGCAAGCGGTTATTTTTGCCTCAGGGACCCGGACCGGCTGATGGAGGGGTTGGATCAGGATGTGTATTCGCGGGCCGCAAGGAAATAAAAGGGGTTACCTTTTTAACTGATATTCTTGCACCGCTCGGGTATGTTCTTCAAGGGTGGTGGAAAAATAGTGGGTGCCGTCCTTTTTTGCCACAAAATACAGATAATCGGTTCGGGCCGGGAAAAGGGCGGCATGAAGGGACGAAGCCCCTGGATTGGCGATGGGTCCGGGGGGAAGTCCGGCGATCATATAGGTGTTGTAAGGAGTCAGGGTCGTTAGATCCGTCCGGGTGAGATTGCCGTCAAAATCCGCGAGTCCGTAAATCACCGTGGGATCGCTGGCAAGATGCATTTTTTGTTTGAGGCGGTTGTGAAAAACCGATGAAACCACAGGCCGTTCCTCCGCCACTCCGGTCTCTTTTTCAATCATCGACGCCAGTGTAACGATCTCCAAAACGGAAAATCCCATCTTCTGTGCCCGATTTTCCCATTTCGGCGGGAACGCCTCCCGGAACCTGGCGACCATGGCTTTGATTATCTTTTCCGGCGATACATCGCCGGTAAAATGATATGTGTCCGGAAACAGAAACCCTTCAAAGGTTTTGGCGTTGATTCCCATTTTCCGGACCAGGGATTCGTCGCCGGCGGCGTCCATAAACGCCTGGGAATCGCAGAACCCTGCCGCAGTTACTCTTTCGGCGATCTGCTGGAGGGTAAGTCCTTCGGGAATGAACAGCCGAAGCTGCCGGACAGAATCGTCTGTCAGGGTTTTGAGGACAGCGATGGGCGTCATGGTCATGGAAAGCTCGTATTCACCGGCGATAATTTTTCGGTCTGCTTTTTGGATGTGGGCGAGCAGTCGGAATTTTGCCGTAGAAGAGATGAGATTTTGGAGGAATAAATGATCCGCGATCTGGTGAAATGACTGTCCGGGGGAAATTTTAAAAATCACCTTTGAACCGTCATGGGTTCCGGCGGCCGGCCGGTGGGCGAAAAAATACAGGTCTGCGCAGAAATATGCCGGCAGCGCGATCATTATCAACCCCAGGCACCCGAAAACCAGCCATTGTTTTTTCATTTATTCCTGTACAACCTGAAAAATTGTTTTATCTTTATTGTGGTTATAGATTGAGACATGATCCGAAAAGGCCAGGAAAGCAGCCTGATGATGCAGGAGACCACAAATTCATGACAGGTTCAAGGGAAAAAGAAAAAACTTACAGCGGCTTTGAGCAGGGACCTATTCGGCCCCCCAGCGAAGCCCGCAGCCTGCTGATCCGCATCACGCGAAACTGCCCCTGGAACCGGTGTGCGTTCTGCCCGGTTTACAAAGGGGAAAAATTTTCATTGCGGCCCAAAGATCATGTGATCCAGGATATTGACGCAGTCAGCCGCCATGTGTCGGCCTTGCGGCGGATGGGAAATTCTCAGG
>Ga0066636_10001477_pt1 | contig 14537 bp, 11 predicted proteins | sample CryGeyCG2014_080_2_FD_62736 | JGI IMG/M metagenome (GOLD analysis project Ga0066636, IMG submission 62736) | Groundwater microbial communities from aquifer - Crystal Geyser CG07_land_8/20/14_0.80 | ecosystem: Environmental > Aquatic > Deep subsurface > Groundwater | place: USA: Utah: Grand...
GCGGAGCTCCCGGCACTCATCACTCGCTACCAGAACAATCCGGGCGTCATCTATCTCCAGGCACTTTTGGCCGAGAATGCATCCGACGCGGTGAAGCTCTACCAATCAATCGTCGAGAACTTTGGAACATCCGAATGGGCGGACGGTGCACTCTACCGCCTTTACCAGTTCTACTACTCGGTTGGCCTCTACCGGACTGCGAATCAGAAGCTTGACGAGCTGCGCAAGCGGTTCCCTCACTCCATCCACCTCCGCGGCCTCCCCACTTCACCTACAGCCTCCAAGGATGAGCCGATCTCTGCCGTCGCGGATACTTCCACCGCCGAGGGTTTCGCCGTCCAGGTCGGCGCCTTCTCAACGAACGAGAACGCAAACCGCCTGCGCGACTTTTTCGCGGGCAAAGGATACCCGGTGAGAATCCTCTCCGTCGTCATCGGCGGGAAGAGCTACTTCCTCGTCTGGGTGGGACACGCAAAGACACGCGAGGAGGCCCTCGCGCTTTCGTCCACCATCCGGAAGCAGTATAACATAGAAACCATGGTTGTCTCACGCTGATGGCAGACCACGAACTACTCCCCGAGCGATCATCGACCGCCGCGGACCGCGAGGCGTTCCAACGGCTCCACGGCATCGCTGGCAACTCCCTCGAGATGAACGAGATTGTCGGCGTCATCATGCAGGTGGCGCCCACCGACATCACGGTCCTCATCACGGGTGAGAGCGGGACGGGAAAGGAAATACTGGCGAAAGCCATCCACGAGGCAAGCCCGCGCGCACACCTGCCGATGGTGACGGTCAACTGCGGTGCCATCCCCGAGGGAATCATCGAGAGCGAGCTTTTCGGACACGAAAAGGGAGCGTTCACCGGGGCGAGCGATTCGCGGAAGGGATACTTCGAGCTCGCGGACGGCGGCACGATTTTCCTCGACGAGATCGGCGAGCTCCCGCTCGGCACGCAGGTGAAGTTCCTCCGCGTCCTCGAAAACGGAGAGTTCATGCGCGTGGGCTCGGGTGCCCCGCGAACCGTCAACGTCCGCGTTGTCGCAGCGACAAACAAAGACCTCGACTACGAGGTGCGGCTGAAGCATTTCCGGCCGGACCTCTACTACCGGCTGCGCTCGGTCGACATCCACCTCCCTCCGCTTCGTGAGCGTCGAGAGGATATTCCACTCCTTTTCCACAAATTCGCCTCGGAATTCTGCGAGCGGAACAACATCCCCTTTGCCGGCATCTCCGACGATGCAATGCGGGTCCTTGTGAACTACCACTGGCCCGGGAACATCCGTGAGCTTAAGAATACCGTTGAGAGCATGCTCGTACTCGAAGCACGCAAGCAAATCGAGGCGGAAACCCTCCACCGGTACCTCCGCGATTACCAGACGGGACCCGTCGACCGGAACCTCCCCGCCACTCTCGGCAGGACATCGGAGCAGGCGGAACGCGAGCTCATTTACCGCGCGCTCGTCGACCTCAAAAGCGATATCATCGAGATTAAGAATTTCCTAGTGAACCACTCGCCCAGCACCCAGTTCCCGCAGTACGAAGTCACCGAGGCGGCCGACGTCTCGGGCATGGAGGAAAACCTTTCACTCGATGAGATGGAAAAGCGACTGATCATCGAAGCGCTCGAGAAACACCGCGGGAACCGGCGGCTCGCGGCAAAGGCGCTGCGCATCAGCGAGCGGACACTCTATCGAAAGATCAAGGAGTATGGGATTGGAAACCGGGAGTGACGGATGGAACATACGGACGGCTGTCGCCGCGCTCCTTTCTGCCATCCTCCTTGCAGGGTGCCGCTACTCGTTCACCGGCGCTTCCGTCCCGTCACACATCAAAACGATCGCGATCCCGCTCGTCCGGGACCAGAGCGGTTTTGGCGACCCGCAGCTCCCCGAGAAGGTCACAAACGAGCTCGTCCGGGAATTCCAGCGCGACAACACGCTCGAAGTGACGAACCGTGGGACAGCCGATTCGATGCTCGAAGGGACCATCCTCTCGGTGCGCGACGAGCCGGTGGTCGTGCAGGGGGGCGAGCGCGTTTCGAAGCGGCGCATCACGATCACCGTGAATGCACGGTACGAGGACATGAAGCTTCGGAAGACTGCGTGGCAGAAAGATTTTTCTAACTGGGGGGACTATGACTCCGGGGCCGGACTCACGCAACGCAACGCAGGGGTCACGGAGGCGATACGCAAAATCGGTGAGGATATACTTATTCAGACGGTATCGAACTGGTAACGACGCAAAAAAGAAAATGCAGCCGCGGATTCACACAGAGCAGAAGCCAGAAATGTACGTCCACAATACAAGGTGCTAAGACAAGCCATGGATACTAACACATCCATCCTCCTCATCTACTTCGTTTCACTCCTCATCCTCTTCTCGTTCGGGTCGCAGGGGTTCTTCATGATATTCTACTACATGAAGTACCGCAACAAGAAGCGGATCGAGCCTCCAGAACTGCACGACTACCCCGTCGTCACCGTGCAGCTCCCGGTCTACAACGAGGTCTACGTCGTTGAGCGCCTCATCGAAGCGTCTCTCAACATGGAGTACCCGAAGGACAAGTTGGAGGTCCAGGTGCTTGACGATTCCACCGATGAGACGGCACAGGTGGTCGCAGAAATCGTCAACCGGAAGCGAGCGGAGGGATACGACATCAAGCACATCCGCCGAAACAATCGCGCCGGATTCAAAGCGGGCGCCCTCAAGTACGGCCTCACCTTCGCCCGCGGCGAGTACGTCGCCATCTTCGACGCCGACTTCGTACCGAAGAAGGAGTTCCTCCTACGCACCGTCCCGTACTTCAAGGAAAGCAAGATCGGCATGGTGCAGACGCGCTGGGAGCACCTCAACGGCAACTACTCCTTCCTCACACGGACACAGGCGATGGCGCTCGACGGCCACTTCGTCATCGAACAGAACGTGAGGAACAAGGCGGGCTTCTTCATGAACTTCAACGGCACCGGCGGAATCTGGCGCAAGGAGTGCATCTTCGACGCGGGCAACTGGCAGGCCGACACGCTCACCGAGGACCTCGACCTCAGCTACCGTGCCCAGCTCCGCGGCTGGCAGTTTATCTTCCTCTCGGACGTCACGTCGCCGGCTGAGCTCCCATCGGAGATCAACGCACTGAAGTCGCAGCAGTTCCGTTGGACGAAGGGTGCCATCGAGACCGCGCGGAAAATCCTGCCAAAGCTCTGGGCAGCGCCCGTTCCGCTCCGCGTCAAGATGCAGGGAACCGTCCACCTGACGAACAACATCGTGTTCCCCTTCATCCTCCTCGCCGGCATCCTCAACGTGCCCCTCGTGTTCATCAAGGCGAGCGGACACTACGAGATCTACTTCAGCGTCATGTCGGTGTTCGTCTTCGCCTTCATCGGTTCATTCCTCTTCTACCTCTACTCGCAGAAGGACATCTACAGCGATTGGAAGCACCGGCTGCTCCTCTTCCCTCTTTTCATGGCGGGAAGCATGGGTTTTGCCGTGAACAACACGAAGGCGGTCATCGAGGGTTTACGCGGGAAGAAAAGCGAGTTCACGCGCACGCCGAAGTATGGGATCGTGGGGAAAAAGGACTCGTGGATGCAGAAGAAGTATGTCCCGATCAAACTCGGCGGCACGGTGATCGTGGAGACGGCCCTCGCCCTCTACTGCTTCGTCGGCGTCATCGCCTCGTTCTACTACCTTGAGCTTGCGACTGTTCCATTCCAGCTCATGTTCTTCTTCGGCTATGCGTTTGTCAGCGGCCTTTCCTTGAAGGATGCGTGGAAGGCAAGGCGGCTCGCACAGAGGCATGCGTAAGATCCTATGAACACAACACGTGACATTCTCACGCGGCGGCTGGCCGAGCACCCACGGTCCCCTCTCTTCGCGAGGGTGGCCGAGCTTTTCCTCGACGAGAACCGGCTCGAGGACGCCCTCTCGCTCTGCGACGAAGGACTCACTGTCTACCCATACTACCCGACCGCACACCTCATCCGCGCACGCATCCTGCGGAAACTCGGACGGTACCCCGAGGTCGAGATGGAACTCGAAACCGTGCGGCGCCTTGTCCCCGATGCAACGACCATCGCTGCAGAGCTCAACGCGGTGCGGGAGATGCTTGCTTCACAGGCAGCCGCTTCAACGGCGGCCGAGGTCTATGATGATGACCCGTCCCTCTTCCTCGCAAGCCGGACGCTTGCCGAGGTGTACGCCGGACAGGGTCAGCTCCGCGAGGCGATCAAAGTGTACGAGCATCTTCTCGCGACGAAACCCGCCGGCGGCCGCGACATCCTGCCGCGGCTCGATGAGCTCAGGGCGCTTCTTGCAGCATCAGAAAACGAAAAGAGCACCTGACAGGTGCTCTTTTCGTTTATTGCTCCGATATCCCAAGTATCGCTACGAAACCTCCTGCACCACTAACGGAACCGGCGGCTTTTCCAGAAGTTCCGTCTGAACAAATCCCACCGTCTCTTCGAGGGCGCCGAGGAACTTCTCAAAGTCCTCCTTGTAGAGGAAGATCTTGTGCTTCTCGTACTCCTCGTCTCCCACACGTTTGCTTTCGGTAATCGTGATGTAGAAATCGCGCTCCGATCTTGTCGCTTTTACGTCGAAGAAGTATGTCCGTTTCCCCGCACGGACCCTCTTCGTGAACAACTCCTCCTTGTACTCATTCTCCACAGTACCGCTCCTTCATTTTCTTGGACTGCCATGCCTTCACTTCAACGAATTGTGTTGACAACCGTGGGTTGTTCCTAACGCTGCGCCGCTCCTTCCTCCTTTCGCTATTTTCGGATGACCGCCAGCTTACCCTTCGCGACCTGTGCGCCGTCGCGCGTGTAGGCAATGATGAAGTAAACTCCGGTCGGCACCGCGTTCCCGTTCTCGTCCCTCCCGTCCCACAGCGCGATGCGGCCTCCAGGAGTGTCAAACTCGTTCACCACCAATCCGTCGGACGTAAGAATCTTCACCGAGCTCTCCGCGGCCAGCCCGTCGATGGTGACATTCCCGTCGGAAGGGACGCGGAACGGGTTCGGTGAGAGGACGAGAGAACTCGCACTGGCCACGGGTGCCACTGCAATCGTCGTCAGCGTCGAGAGTCCCTGGTCCGTCCCGATGTACACCGTACCGGTCGACGCGTCGACCGCGATGTCGCCTACCGTCCCGCCGATGAGCTTGCCGTTCGTCGATGCGGAGGTGTATTGAACGGCGTCCGTGCCGTCGGATGAAAGCTGCACAACACCATCGGGCGTCGAAACCCATTTGTTGTTGAGCGCGTCGACCGCGATGGACGACACCAGAACGCCGCGGAGCGGGACATAGGGCGAGATCGCCCCCTGCGCCGTCGGATTCGTCGGGTTCACAATATGGTTGAGGCCGAGGTCCGTCCCGACCCAGATATCGCCGAGCCGGTCGACGGCTATCACCCGGATGGAATTGCTCACGAGTCCGTCATCGGTCGTGAGAAATCCCCAGATGTCGTCCGACTGATTGTCGAGCGTCCCGCGGTCGTTGAAGTAAAGGAGTCCGGGCCGTTGCGGATCTTCGGAAATGATCCATTTCGTTCCGTACGGGTCGATGACAAGCTTCGTGAGAAGCGTGAGGGATGAGTTATAGCCGTTCCGGAAGAACTTCCACGTCGAGTCGGGTGTGAAAACCGCGATGGCGTTCCCGTCCGCCGCGGTCCGCACGGTCATCCACGTGTTGCCGCGGTCGTCGGACGCGACGCCACCGATGACGACGAACTTCGGGTCATCGGGGATGCCGACGAAGCCCGCGTTCGCGCTGGTGAAGACGTGGAGGCCGCCGTGACTGTCGAGCATCGCTACACCGGTCCCCCACGAGCTAAACCACATCGAGCCCTTCGCTCCGACGGCAGCGCGGTAATAGTCGTTCGTCCCGAGCTGCGGGTATTGCTGTACGGTGTAGGAATTCCATTTCGTTCCGTCGAAGCCGAAAAAGCCGGTCCCGCGGCCGTTGAAACCGGTGGCCACCCAGAGCGTTCCATTTGCATTGACAGCAAGGCTCGTGAACAGATTTGACGTCGGGCCGTTCGGAAGGATCGTCCGGGCCCCCTGCCCTGCCGGGTAAAAGCTGATGCCGTTCCCCTGCAATCCTACGAAAACCGACCCTGCGCGGTCGATGAGGAGTGCGGTCGGCGCGGATGGGAGATTTTGGGCAAAAGGCGCGGCCTGCCGGGCCGGGCTAACGAGGTAGACGCTTCCCGTCCTCAGTGCCGCAAAAAGACCCTCGTTCGAATTCACGAGGCGCACGACATCGACTCCTTGCAGGCTCGGGACGAGTCCTGACCAGAGGGCACCGCTCAAGACGGCCGCGCCCTGCGAGGTAGCGACGCACACGCCGAAGGGAGAATCGGAGATGTCCTGGACCGCGTTCGACGGGAGCCCGTCCGACTGTCTGAATCCGGTCCACGATGAGGGCGAATTCAGCGGGCGATGGAACGGAGCCATCGCAAGCCCCTGCAGCGTCCCCACCCACACGGTGTCGCGGATGAGCGCGATCGTCGTCACAGGAACCTGCGCAGGGAGCGGCCCGATCTTCAGGTAGGTGTCTTTGAACTCCCAGCGGCTCCTGATGAAAATGCTCATGCCGAAGTCCGTCCCTATGAGAATCGTGTCGCCGGTGGAGAGAAACGAGCGGACACCTTTCATCGGCTGGCTGCTCAGGGAGATATCGAGGATCCGGCGCCAGGAGCGGTCGCGTGGGGAGTAGACATCAATGGCGCCGGTCGAGGAACCGAACCAGACATCACCGTCGGGATCGACCTCGACGGCGGTAAGGTCATTCGACGAAAGGCCTTCCGTATTTGCAAAGAGCGTGTAGAGTGTGTCGGCGATGATGTGCCGGAACGCCCCGCCCCCTGTGGCGACCCAGAGCGTGTCGCCCGTGAGGGCCGCGGCGCGGACATCACGCATTGACGTGTAGTTCTTCCATACGCCGATTGTACCTCCCGCCCCGCCGGCAGCCGCGGCGGCGTCTCCGAAACAAAGGAAAAGCGCCATTGCACCGACGAGGGAACGAAGCCCAGGGAGAGACGAAGCACGGAGGGCCATTCTCAGTTCTTCACGGACTTCTTCATCGCACGGAAGAGGTTGACCATCTCGATAGCGCCGATGGCGGCATCCCACCCCTTGTTCCCCTGCTTGCTTCCCGCGCGCTCGATCGCCTGCTCCACCGTATCGGTTGTGAGGAGCCCGAAGCTGACCGGTACACCCGTCGCCAACCCGGCCTGGGCGATCCCTTTCGTCGCTTCGGAGGCGACGTAGTCGCAGTGCGGTGTCTCTCCGCGGATCACCGCGCCTAAACAGATGACCGCATCGAACTTCTTCGACGCTGCAAGGGGGAGTGCCACCTGGGGGATCTCAAAGGCCCCCGGACAGTAGTGGATGGTGATCTCCTCATCCGACGCCCCGTGCCGATGAAGGCAATCGAGAGCCCCCTCGAGGAGGCGGTTTGTAATAATCGAGTGGAAACGGCTCACGACAATCGCGTACCGCTGTCCGCCCGCGGTAAGAACGCCTTCGATCACTTTCGGCATGGAGGGATCCTTTTCTTTTAGCCTCAGGAGACAGACCGCCGGCGGAAATCGAACAGCCGCCGCTTCATCTCTTCGACAAACTTCACGGGGACGCTGAAGCGCCCGAATGCATCGTCGTCATCACGCCGGCCGCCGTGGAAATCGGAGCCTCCTGACTCAAGGAGGAAATACTCCGCCGCGATGCCGCGGTAGTACGTAACCACACCGGGGGAGTGGGACGGGTGGATCACCTCCACGCCGTCGAGTCCGTCCTTGACAAGTTGCGTTAGCATCGACTCTGTGGTGTGGACGCTCGGGTGGGCGAGAACAGCGATTCCGCCCGCACGCGCGATGAGATCGATGGTGTCCCGGGGCGTGATGCGGAATTTGCACTCGTAGGCCGGACGGCCATTTCCGATGTACTGGTCGAAGGCCTGGTAGTAGCTTTCTGCGAGGCCGGCTTCGACGAGCGCGTTCGCGATGTGGGGCCGGCCGATGGCCGCCTTTCCGGCCTGCTCGAGCACCGAATCGAGACGGACGGGAACACTGAGCGCGTTTAGCTTCTCGACGATCCTGACCGCACGGTGGTAGCGCTGCTGCCGGAAAAACGTGAGATACTCCTTGAATTCCTCGTCACGTTGGTCGACGAAATAGCCAAGGATGTGGACCTCGTGGTCCCCCAGCGTGGCACTCAATTCGACTCCGGGGACCACCTCGACACCGAGGCTCTTTCCGATCTCCGCCGCTTCGTCGACGCCGAGGACGGTGTCGTGGTCCGTGATGCTCAGGGTTGACAGTCCGCGGGCGAGCGCCTTCCGGAGAAGCTGCTCGACGGAAAGCGCCCCGTCGGAATGATTCGTATGGAGGTGAAGATCAGCGCGCTGTTCCATTTCGAAGGGAACTTCCGGTGTAATGGATCAAAGGATAGTGTACGGAGTGCGCTCGGGATGCGCTGAGAGTGAGGGGATCAGCCTGCATTCCACATGGTACCATCTCCCCACGACGACGATGTCCTGCACCTCGCTCCAACAACTTCAACATTCGCCACAGCAATACCGAATTTACCCTGATCGGCCTTGAAAGTCAAGACCGGCGCGACTCTTCATCCAAGCCTAAATCGAGTCTACATAATGAGACGGCTACTCCGCGAGGAGGAGGAACACGAGGAGCGCGGTCCCAGCCTCCATGAGTGCAAGACCGATCGACGAGTAGGTGTCGAACCTGTGCGTCCGGTCGAGGAACGCCTGGTTGCGCGACTCGAGATACGAGTCAAACGCCCGGTCCGCCTTCTGTTTGAAGATTACCGCGGCGACACCGGTCGCGATCGTTGCCGCTCCCGCGATCAGCAAACCGTTGCTCCTCGGCAAAAGCTCCGTCGGCTTCAAGAGGACTTCCTCGACTTTTACCCCGGGGACGGGCTGGAGCGATGCGAACACAGCGTGCCCCTCGACGGGCTTCACTGAGTCGGGGAGGAAGCCCTGAAGTCTCATTAGAAGCGGTGAGCGTATCGAATCGCTCACCAGGAGCGGCGTCCTCCCGAGCACCTCACCGCGCGTCACGACCTCCGCGCCGGAAGGCGAGGAGTAGACCGCGCGAAGTACCGGGAATGAGTAGCGCACCAGGGTTGTCTCCGCGGCAGCAACGTGAATCGTGTCGACCTTCGGCGGCTCGGACCAGAGGGCCGGGCCGGGTGGGAAGACTCTCACCTGGTGAAGCCCCACGGCCGCGCTGAGCACCGCCGGAGAAATGACGACAAGAGAGTCGATCGATGCGCTGCATCCGGCGGGGCCCGTCTCAATCTTCACCCATCCGGTGCCCTGCCGTGTTGTGTCGCCTTCCTGCTGTGCCGCGCAGCGGAGGAACGCAGCGAAGAGAAGCAGCAGTATGCGGCCCGCTGACTGTGCCTGCGAATGCGTCGCCGCCCTTCTCACTTGCTCCCCTTCATATAATAGACAACTCTCTCCTCGGTCGGAACGAGGAGGTCCCTGCCCCACGGTACGGGCGTCGTTCTCAGCCGCGAGGGGTACTCCAGTTTCCAGAGCAGAGCACCGCTCCCGAGGTCAATCGCGTAGAGTCGCTTATCGAGACACGGCGCATAGACGATTGTTCCCGTGATGAGAGGCGCCGCGGTCACCACGCCTCCGGTATGGAAGCTCCAGAGGATGGAGCCGGTATGCGTGTCGAAGCAAACGACCTCTTCACCCGACGTCCCGATGACGGCCCGGTTTCCCGCCACGGCGACGGAACCATACGGGACCGCCGGGACCCGCGTCTTCCATACGAGCTTCCCGGTGCGTGCATCGAACGCGTACACATGCCTGTCGAACGAACCTGCAATCACGAGGCTGTCTTCAACGACCGGACCCGCAAGGAACGGTCCAGCGCCCGGCGAGGTCCAGAGAAGCTTCCCGAAGCGGTCGAGCGCGCGCAATCTGCCATCGTCGCAACCGAAGTAGATCCGCTCGCCGTCCCCGGCTGGAGCGCCGTGGATCGCTCTTCCTGCATGGAACCGCCACCGCTCATCACCCAGGTCCTTGTCGAATGCGGTGACATCACCTGTGGCAGTCGTGACGATGATGAGCTCGCCGCTCCGCAGCGGGGCGTTGTCGGTGGGTCCGGCGCTCCGCACCCAGTTCTTTTTCCCTGTCCGGAGGTCACAGGAGATGACGTTATCGCGCTCATCGGACGTCACGACGATGACGTTATTCCCGTCCACGATCGGTGCGCCGGGGATGGCGGAGCCGAGGCTGATCCATCCAAGCCTGTCCCCTTTTGCCAGGGAGACCGCCTGAAGTTCTCCCTGGAGCGTTCCGATGAAGAGAACGCTGTCCTTCCCCGCCATGGCGCTCGGGCCGAAACCGGCGGACGCGTCGTATTCCCATTCCGCCGTGAGGGGCGGTGTCACCGGCACCGGTGTGAAGTTGAGCCTGCGCTCGGAGCCTCCGGCAAGCTGCCAGTCGTTCTCGTTGGGGCGAAGAAGCGTGTCGAGGCGGATGCCGCTGCACCCGGCAGTCAGCGCGAGGATCGCGAGCCCGGCTGCGAGGGGAAGGAATTTCGCCGCGCGCCGCGGCGGTGTCGCAAAACTCTTCATCTCAGAAGTCCCATCCAAAGAAAAACTGGTAGAAGAGGCCGTTCTGGAGCCGCGAGAAGTTGTTCTCGATCCGTTTCCCTATGTCGTAGCGGAGGACGAGGATGCCGCCGATGCTGAGGCGGAGCCCGATGCCGGCGCTCCCGAGTGTGCTGTCGTACACGTCGTCCCACACGCTTCCTGCGTCGATGAATGCCGCGCCGCGGATCGGGCCGAATGCCACAGTCCCGAACGGGAAACTCACGGCAAGGGCATCGATGAGCGGGACCCGGAGCTCCTGGCTCACAAGCCAGAGTTTCTTTCCGCGGAGGCCCCAACGCGGGTAGCCGCGAAGGTCCCAGCTCCCCCCCATGAAGTAGCGCCGCGCTTCCTGTCCGTCGTTGTAGAAGAGCGCGGCGCGGATCGCATACGCGGTCCGCGTGCCGAGTCGAAAGTACTTCCTGACATCCCCGATGAGCGTGTAGTAATCGACGCTTGAATGTTGGATGTCGTTTGTGTACGCAAGCGTGAGGATGAGTCGTTCTCCGTCGAGCGGCCCCGTCGGACCCCAGAGCGAGTTGTCGTGGACGAATGAATAGGTGTTTGAGAGGAGCAGCGCCTTCCGCTCATACACCCCCGTGTAAATGTCCTTGCTCGACTGGCTGAGCGAGAAGTTGGCCTCAAGCCGGTCGAAACGCGAGAGCGGATAGGTAAATGCGAAGTAGCCTCCGAAAACACGCTCAAAGAAGAAGATATCGGGGTCTGTCAGGTCGTACCTGCGGCCCGAGAAGTGGAACACGCCATAGGCGTAGTTCGTCCGCCGGCTCAGTGAGATTCGGGACATTGCGATGTTGAAGCTTTCGAGAAACTCGTCGCGCGACTGAGCGGTGTTATAGATGAGGAAGTAGTAGAGGTCGTTGCCCAAGACGTCGCTCATCGCGATGGCAGCGCCTCCCGACGTTCCGAAGACCGGGTCTGTGGCGACCTGGCTCTGGACGATATCGAGCGAATACTGCTGCGTGTACCGGGTCGAAGCCGAATCGCTCCCGCTGCCGAGAACCGGCACAGTCCAGTGAGTACCGATGGAGGCGAGGTCGATGCCGACGGGCTGCGCGGAGTCCGCCTTGCCGTCAACATTCGAGATGAGGCGGAGCTGGAGCTGAAAATTCTCGAACGCCGAGAAGACGAGCTCGTTCTTGTCCGTCCACGCCGGGTCGAATGCGGCTGTTGTGAAATCCGTGACGCGCTTCATCGTGTGCGGGAGCGTCCCCGTCGAGTCCCGGCCGTCGAAGTCCATGATGTAGATGTTCTGTGCGCCGTCGCGGTTGGAGACAAACGCAAGGCGCAACCCGTCCGGCGACCATGCCGGCGACACGTCGATCTCGTTTCCGGCGGTGAGGTAGGAGATCATGCCAGACGCCAGGTCGAACGAGAAAAGGTTGTACCGTCCCGTTGTGCCGAAGGAGGTGCGGTCCGAGCTGAAGACGATGACGCCGCCGCGCGGCGACCATGCCGGGTCGCGCTCGTCGTAGAGATCATTGGTGAGCCGCGTGAGGGCGTGGCTCCGGACGTCGAAGATGTAGAGGTCTTTGTTCCCCGACTTGTCGATCGACGAGAACACAATCCTTCCCCCGTCCGGTGACCATGACGGTGATTCAATGGTGACGAGGTCGCGGAACTGGAACGTCTCGTGGACTGCACCGTTCCGCACATTGTAGAGGTGGAGCGCATCGTTCTCGCCGCTCTTCGTCACAAAGGCAAGCTCACACTGCACCGAGACGGACATCCGTCCCTGTAGGAGGTGGAATGCCTCGAACTCATTCGTCCGCTCGCCTTCGATGACCGTCTCCGGCGGGTTGTGCTCCTCCGCTTTCAGCGCCTCGTTAAGGTCGATGCGGTCGATGTTGGTGTACCCGGTCCGGTTGCCGACGAAGTAGACCCACCGATGGGTGCTGTCCCTCACAAAGACCGGCTTGCTGTTGAACCCCTCGGTAACGAGGGGGGCGCTCACGCGTCCGGCTTGGTCATGGTCGCGGAGGAGCGGATAGTACTGCTTCTTCAGGGCGTAAAGCCATTCGCGGTCGAACTCACGGTAGTCCTTTCCTATTGTGAACTTCAGGACATCGCTGAACGAGGCCGCGCGCCAGAGGTTCTCCATGATGAGGAGAATCGTCTCCTCGCCGCGCGTACGCGCGATGAACTGGAGGACGTTCTGGCCCTCCTTGTACATAAGGAAGGTGCCGTAGATCCGGCCCATGTCGGAGAGCGGGACGACGTAGTCGTTGAGCACCGCGTCGCGCATCACCATCTCCGCTTGGTCGTCCCAGTCGGTCGACCAGTACTCGGCGAGTCCCTCCGTGAACCAGAGCGGCGGCGTGCGGTCCACCGGGAGGCGGTGGTCCTTGATGATGCGCGCGACCTTGCTTTCCATGAAGACATGGACGAGCTCGTGCTGGATGACGTGACGGAACCGCGACGTCGAGCCGTCCGCGGGAATGACGACGCGCCCCTTGAGGAACTCGAAGAAGCCGCCGACTCCCTCGGGGATGAGCCCGGGGGAGACATTGGTCTGTTCGAAGTGGAGGTGCGAGCTGTAGAAGATGAGCGGGACGCGGCGGTTGATCGTGTGGTTGAACTTCTCGGAGAGGATGCGGTACGAGTTCTCGGCAAATGCGGCACCGCGGCTCGCGAGCTCGCGCATCTCGGGGTAATAGTAAATCTCGAAGTGTTCTGTCTTGAGGACGCGCCAGTCGAACGAGGTGTACTGCACCTTGTTCCGGCCGAAGTAGTAGAACTGGGCGGAGACGCTCGACGCGAGGAAGAGCAAGAGAACCGTGGAGAGGCAACGTCGCATAATCATTGGCCGCCCGGCGTCCTCTACAGGGCCGCGAGCTTCTCCTTCAACGTGTCGATCTTCCGGACCGGCGTCGGGTCCACCTCGTTCAACATCGCGGCATAGAAGCTCACCCAGTCGCCGAGATGCAGGAGAGAGAACATGCGTGCGAGGAGGGATGTTCCCTCGCTCCACGCCTCGATGACCCGCGGCGTGTAGGCCCCGATGAGCTCCTTCGTGATCTCCATCCTCATCTGTATACGCGGGTGGTCGCGCCGGTCACGGAGGATGATCAACGTAATCCCCTCCATGAGCGGACAAAGCACCTCCCATCCGACGATCTCGTTGTGGTTCAGCTCGGGGAACACGTTCCCGTAGGCGAGGGTTTTCCCGTTCTCCTCGAGCTGCCCCCGCCAGCGAAGGCCGATCGCGTCGAAGTAATCCTGCGCGGCGTAGATGACAGGGAGCGTCTGATGGAGGGTGCGGGCAATCTTCAAGGCCGGGTTCAGGTCGGGGTCGAGGACCGCGTACTCGACACTCTTCGTCGTGAGGAGCTCGATTGTCTCCTTGATTTCCCGCGCCTTCGACCTCAGGAATCCCCAGCGTGTGAAGAGGGCAAGGAGCGGGAAGAAAGAGTACGCGAGCGCGGCGCGCGGAGGAAACCCTTTCGGGATGATGACGAGAGGTTGGTGCAGCCTGTGGGCGATGCGCGCCGTCTCGCCGTTGGATGTGACGGCGACGACCTGTGCTTTCTTGCGCGACGCCTCGCGGTGGGCGGCAATCGTTTCCTCCGTGTTGCCGGAGTAGCTCGAGACGATGACGAGCGTGTGTTCGTCGACGAACCGCGGGAGTGTATAGTTGCGGTTGACGATGAGCGGGAGCCGGAGCTCGCCCGCCGCGTAGGAACGGATAAGGTCCCCGCCAATGGCGGAGCCGCCGAGGCCGGTGATGACGATGTTCCGGACCTTCCGGGGGTTGATGCGGGCATCCGAGGAGCGCACGATCTTCAGCGCATCCGCGATATGCCAGGGGAACGCAGCGATGTTTCCGCGCATGCCGTCAGTGTCAAGCCGTTTGATGTCGTCTTCAGTCACGTTTCCGATACCTCTCGCAGA
>Ga0066636_10001485_pt1 | contig 14504 bp, 20 predicted proteins | sample CryGeyCG2014_080_2_FD_62736 | JGI IMG/M metagenome (GOLD analysis project Ga0066636, IMG submission 62736) | Groundwater microbial communities from aquifer - Crystal Geyser CG07_land_8/20/14_0.80 | ecosystem: Environmental > Aquatic > Deep subsurface > Groundwater | place: USA: Utah: Grand...
TTAATCTTAGCTTATTTGGTTGACAAAAGGAAGAAGTGATAAAAATCTGGCCTTTTTAATTTCTTTGGTCAATCTACGCTGATGCTTCGAACAAATTCCGGAATACTCACGGCTGGAAATCTTGCCCCGCTCGGTAATAAATTTGCGCAGAATTTCCGGCTGTTTATAATCCAAGGCCGATTTCGTCTCGCAAAAATAACACCTCTCCGGTGTTTTCGGCCTTCTTATAAGTCTTTTTTTTCTTTTTTTTAACATTTTTTAAAAAGGAATATCGCTGCTATCAACCGCCGGAACATCTTCCGGTTCTGGCTTCTCCGCCGGTTGTTCCTTTTTTTTCTTGGCCGGCTTTTCGACCGACTTTTCTTCAACCGGAACGGCCGGTTCTTCAACGGGAAGTTCAATCTCAACTTCCGGTGAAACAACTTCCTCTTTCGCAACCGGAGCCGGAACCGGCCCGCTGGATACTTCGACTGCCGCCTGGCGGCTGTCAAGAATAATCATCTCTTCAATGACCACTTCCGTTACCTGCCTTTGTCCACCGTCCTGGCCAGTCCAGTTCCGAGTCTGCAATCTCCCTTCAACATAAACTTTCCTGCCTTTAAAAAGCAATTGTGAGCAAAGTTCCGCCAATTTGTTCCAAGCAACAATGCGGTGAAATTCAGCATCTTCTCTTTTTTCACCGGAATCGGTGGTCCAAGAACGGTTAGTCGCCAATCCAAAAGTACAGACCGCCGCCCCTTGGGGGGTATACCGCAAATCCGGATCCCGGGTTAAATTTCCAATAAGTTGAACCTGATTAAGCGACCTTGACGACATTTTATTTTACCCGGCATAAATCGCAGCACGAGCCGTGAACGAATAGCTCCCAAAGGCGAGTGCTAAGATTTGACGGGCCTCCTTTCAACTACAGTTAATAAATAACGGACAACTTTTTCTTCAAGTTGGAGTCTTTGTTTTACCAAAGTCACCGTTTGGGGTTCGGCTTCGTATTCAAACAAAAAGTAAACACCCGACGGCTTTTTGTTAATCGGGTAAGTAAATTCCTTTTTCCCCCAATCCTTGGCTGAGATCAGTTCACCTTTAACAGATGAGATAATTTTTTTAATCCGGGAAACTGTTTCCTCTTGCTCTTCGGCTTTAATTTCCGAGTTTAGGATTACCACCAGTTCATAATTTCTCTTCATCGTTTTATATTATCCGATAAGACCGCAAGCTTGTCAAATATTAAACTTAAATTCGACCACATCCCCTTCCCTCATTTGATATTCTTTTCCCTCAAGTTTCACTTTCCCCGCTTCCGCCGCTCCCCTCCATCCCTTATATAAAACAAAATTTTCGTATGAGCAAACCTGGGCCTTAATGAAACCTTTCTCAAAGTCGGTATGAATTACTCCGGCGGCCTTTGGCGCCGTGTCTCCTTTATTAATCGTCCAAGCCCGCACTTCTTTTTCTCCGGCAGTCAGAAAGGTCTGCAACCCTAAAACTTCATATCCTTTATTTATTAGTTTTTCCAACCCGCTTTCCCGTAAACCAAGTTCGCCTTGGTAATCTATCCTCTCCTGCCCCGATAAATCCGAAAGTTCCATTTCTACCTTAGCACAAATAGGAATTATTTCCCCCATATCACTTAAATTCCAAAAATTGGCCATCTCCCCACCCGTCCTTCCCGCCTGATTTTCCTCAACGTTTAAAACAAATATCGCCGGTTTGGCGGTCAGGAGAAAAAACGGTTTTGCCAACAGTTTTTCTTCTCCGCTTAAATCAACTTTTCTTATTTCAACCCCCTCCTCCAGGGCTCTTCTTAATTTTAAAACCAGCTCCCACCGGGCCCTATCTTCCTTGGTTGCGACGGAAGGATTAGGTTCTCTTTGTTTTTCCAGGGTTTGCAGATCGGCTAAACAAAGCTCGGTTTTAATAATCTCAAAATCCGATCTGGGGTTTATCTCTTCTTCCCTGATGACTTTCTCGTCTGAAAATGCCCGCAAAACATGAACAATTGCGGCCGACTCGCGGATATGCGACAAAAATTTATTGCCCAACCCTTCACCTTTCGAAGCGCCCGCCACCAAACCGGCAATGTCTTTAAACTCAACAATGGCGGGAACAATTTTCTCCGTATGTACAATCTCTGCCAAAACTTTTAATCTTAAGTCCGGCACTTCCACCACCCCAACATTAGGTTCGATGGTACAAAACGGATACGGCGCGCAATTGGCAATTTGCCTTGAAAGCAAGGCATTAAAAAGCGTTGATTTACCAGCGTTAGGAAGCCCGACTATCCCTATACTCAAACTCATGGCTAAATTATAACAGAAAAATTATTTACTGATAAAATACCGGAGGTGTGAAGTATTTACACCTTGAAAATCTGAACCCATAAAACTACTAAAAAACTACTAACTATTAAGTTTCTTACCTTCTCCTATCCTTTCCTTATATATTTGGTTTTCGATGTATTTTTTAACTCTTTCAATAATGTCATCTTTGATATGACCAATTTGGTTTTCCCAATGAACAATTTCCTCAATTCTATCTCGCGAGATAAATTTTACATCTTTCTTCCACATAATCCACCGCAAATCCCCTATTGTCATGTAAAAAATATTATTAATATCATACTTCTTTCTTTTCTTGTCTAAATAACCTTTCGTGAACCAATACATGCGTCTATACCTCCTGTCTCTACTGTAATCTTTTATATTGAAGCTCTCGCAAAAAATCTCACCTTTAGCATTCAGGTATATATTTACCTTTTTATTTTTCCACGAAGCAAGATTAAAGTTTTTGGTAACAAAGATTGGTTTTGGTTTCTTTTCCATTTCTATCCTGATTATATTCCAAAAAAATAGTGAGTTGGTGTGGGGTTTCTTAGCTTCTTCTTAAAAATGTTATATCATAATTGGTTTAACAATGTAAGTTCAAAAGGTAGCCTTTCGATAAACTCAAGGCCTAACGGCTTTGCGTTCCCACTATCCCAACAGAAAGTTTACTTGACACCTCCTTAATTAAACAAAACCTAGCTAAAGTATCTCTGGCTATTTTTTGAAATGGCAAATCTGGATTTTTGTAAATCGTATGTCTTCTTGGAAGCCATGTCTCGTGATTTTTCCACTGCATTTGTAACTCTTCTTCAGACAAATTAGACTGCACCCAATTTGCGGCTGATTTTTGTAATTCACTAAACTTAACTGAATGCCTTTTAATAAGCTGCTCCTCTTCCCTTAGTTCTGAGGATAGATATTTTTTCTTTACGCTTTCTAAATCAACTTTCTTCCCGAGCAACAAGATTTTAATCAGCTTTTGAAACAATTCTTTGGGTGCAGTTTCTGGCATCTCATGAGAAATCATTGACCTAAATTCAAAAAGATTTTTAGAAACCTCTCCGTGTCCTGGCAATCCCTTCAATTTATCCACTATCTCTTTCTCAAACTGGTTCCTTACTTCTTGCCAATTTGTTTCATTTACCATTTCTGCATTTTATCAAGAAAATTATATAGAAACCATATACTGAGACTTACGCCCCAATTTTAATAGATTTTGGGTTATAATTTTACTTATGAAAGTCGGAGTAATCACCAGAAATAAAGGTAAAATAAAAATTGTTGATTTTGTTTTTCCGAAATACGGGATAGAGTATGAATTTATAGATAAGGATTATCCCGAAATTCAAGCGGCCACCAGTAAGGAAGTTGCCGAGTATACCGTAATTCAAGCTTCAAACGAGTTAAAAATACCTATTGTCAGAGAAGATGCTTCCCTATATATTAACGCCTTAGGTTTTCCGGGACCTTTTACTACATACTTGGAAAAAACAGTTCCACCGGAAAAATTACTGGAAATTCTAAAACCTTTCAAAGACAGAAGCGGGTATTTTGAATGCGCTATTTCTTTTGGGGAACCAGGCAAGGAACCAGTTACTTTTGTTGAAAGATACGAGATTGAAGTTAACGAAAGTTTAATCGGAGATCAAGTCTTTATTCAACCTTGGGATAAATTCCTAAAATTCAAAGGGGAAACGAGAACTTTTGCCGAGTATCCATATGAAGAAAGGATTCCCATTTGGGCCAGATATTACGAAAAAATGGCAAAATATATTGCTTCACTTTAATTTTTCAAGAACACAGCGAAATCTTCAAAATAAGGGTACTCGTGATCGGAACGGGGTTTGGAAATAATTTTAATATTAGGATTAATCGCGTGGACAAATTTTTCCACATCGAAAAAAGTCCCGTGGTTGTCATTTTCGTTTTGAATGCATAATATATTTTTCTCGTCTAATAATTTTAATGCTTCATAAAATTCCTTATCCCCCGGGTGAAAATCATTCAGCGGGATACCACATAAAATAATTCTGTTTATTAGTTTCAGCTTCAATTTTAAAATTTTCATTGCCACCAGGGTTCCTATTGATTTGGCAATTATGTTAATGATTAGATTCTCGTGACTAATTATCTCTTTTGTTTCTTTACCAACCCAACTGTCCTCTGCCTGTCCGGTTTCCCAATGAGACCAATAATGAATCCTTGAATTAATTGGCATTAGATTTCTTTGAACCTCCTCTGCCCAATCTTTATTTTTTAATGAAAATCCGGGAACAATCAATGTGTCCATTTTTTTATTATATAGATTATAGCAGCTTTGCGTTCTCACTATCCCTTTAGATACGGAATTGACAAGACAAAACATTAATGTATTATCAGGAATAAATGACGGAAAGAGTAAATCCAAATGATCCTTGGCAAGCGGTAGAGGAAATTATTTTAATGTTAAAAAGAAAGGGAAATTGGCAGAAAGAAAGTCGGGGCGACCGATTAACCGTGTGGAAAGGCTTAGGCAGGGGATGTTGGATAGAACTTCGTGCAAGAAAATATATTAAAGAAGACGCTGGATACTTCTTCCCCCTTATGGCTCATTTCTTTCTAGAGGCGCCAACCGAATCAGCAATCTTTGCCGATAAAAAAGCACCTGACAAGGAAAGCATAATCACCTTTTCTTATCAATATCGTGGAAAAGAGAGAGTACCTGTAAAAAAGAGTCTTATTCTTTATTGTCACAATTTTCGTCTGTTGAAATACCCAAGAATTTACCTAACGAAATTAATTTCACCGAAACGATGCAAAGAATTTGCCAAATCGTGGGAGAAGAAATCAATAAACCGGCAGGTTCTCCCTTAACACCGGAAACAATCAAAGTGCTCAAGCAAGCTCTTTATTATTATTGAAGTTTTATTAAACCAAAGTGTATAATACCCTTATGAAACAAAAAAGCTTTCCGAAACCCAAAGATATTTCAAATATTCTCACCCCATACGAAAACAAATGGGTGGCGTTAAGTGTAGACGGAAAAAAAGTTAATGCTTCTGCTAAAACGCTTGAACAGCTTGAAAAGAAATTAGCAAAGGCTAACGATAAAAATTCGATTTATACTAAAGTACTGCCTTTTGATCAGGTTTTTGCACCTTGATGTCTATCATCGTCTACCCATATCTTTTTCACCCAAAACAAGATCCTAAATCAGGAAAAATAACCAAACAAATTTTTTATCCTTTTATCCCCGTAAGAATAAGTTATTGCCACCAAATATTCCCCAATCCGATTAACGCCCTCATAGATTCCGGATCGGAGAGAAATTTGTTTCCGGCTTTTTTTGCGGAAAGATTAAATATTAAAGTTAAAAAGGGGCAGATTCAATCAACTAGAGGAATTGGGACAATCGTCGTTAACGCTTATACGCATAATGTTAAATGTCTTCTTCAAACTATAAGTTTTGATACGCAAATCGATTTTTCTTACGAAATCTCGGTTCCCCTGTTAGGAAGAGATGGGTTTTTCAACAAATTTAAAAAAATAATTTTTGAAGAAAAATGCGTCAAACTAGAAAGATGAAGCTATCCGGTAGAAAGGGTGTAAAACCATGCTCGTTTTATAGTCTACGTTTCTGTATAATTAGAGAATATGACCGTTAATGGCAATAAAAATAGGATGTTTGAGCTTTTCTTTGAAGACGAAGTTGAAGAGATTTTTTCCGAACAAATAGTACCGGTAATAAAGAAATGGGTAAAAGAGAACGTGCTGGAAAATCTGCAGATCGAAGCAGTAAAATACAAAAGAGACGAACACGAATTTATTAATACCGGTATAACCGCCAGAATCGAAGAAAAGGCAAAAGAATACATTTGCCCGAGAATTCCTTCATACATAAACTCAGACCATCTTACGGTAATTGGCTTTATAGGTATTCTTATTTGCGCTGCAGGGTTTATTCTTGGCTCAACCGAAAAACTGTATCTGGCTCTGGTTATAATCGGTCTTTTTATAAATTGGTTTGGTGATTCCTTTGATGGCAGCCTCGCAAGATTCAGAAAAAAGACACGCCCAAATTATGGATATTACATTGACCACACCGTAGATTCCCTCTCGGTTATTGTCGCCGGTATTGGGTTTGGCTATTCCAGTTATTTACGCATAGATTTAGCCCTCATTACGGTGGCTCTATATTTAGCGCTAGAAACTCACGTGCTGATCTTAAAATCTATAGAAAACACCTTTAAACTTTCTTTTGGATTGCTTGGCCCAACCGAATTTCGAATTATTATCAGTTTGCTGGCCGTATATATGTACTTTTCAAAGACTTTCACTTTTCCCGTTTTGGGACAGATGTTTTCTCAATATGACATTGCTATCGCCATTCTTTGCCTAATCATGCTTATTACATTTATCACTTCGATGATTAAAACGGGAATAAACCTTCATAAAAAAGATGTGTTGAGGTGGTAAACGCGGAAATCCTAAGTTAAATTGTAACAGAAAATAAGAAAAACTAAGAAATATTAAGGGATGAAGCCACTTGGGATATTTTAATATTTAGCCCCGCAGGTTACCAGGTTAAATAAATCTGCCAGGCTGTTTAAATTTCCTGTTAAACAACCTGCTTCTCTCGCAAGCCGATATATTTCCCAATTCATATGCCTTTCCAGTCCAACCACCCCCGCTTCAGGATTTCCAGCCAAGGCCGCAATTGAAACGACCAGCGCCAACTGGCCAATATTTTGATCACGGCTAAAACGATAACCATTTAAGATCAACTCTTTTCCCCGCTCTCCGACTATCTTCTTTACACCCTCTTCAGTTAAATTGCTTATATTTTTAAAACATCCTTCCTCTTTCATTCCAAAAAGCAAACCAATTTTTTGCATTCTATTCAAATATTCATAAAACATTAAAACCGTCAATCCTAAATTAGAAATCCTTACTTGCCTTTCCGAATTTTCCAAGCAAGGATAAAGAGAGGCGGCAATATCTTCTTTATTTAAATGTATATGGGTTTCTCTTAAATGCGGTCGGCCGCTTCCGGGCTGTTTGTCCTTGTTTCCAAAACTACCCAACCGTTCTCAAGATCACTTTCCGGGGCTTTCAATAAAGAAAGAAGTTTCGAAGGCTTAAAATAAGGAAGCTCTCCCGCTTCCCCAAACCATCTGAGTGAAGAAAGATCGGGGTTAATAACGGCATCTGTTTGTTTTTCCTCTACCAGCCTGGCTAATAACCCGACGTTGTTTTGCGTTTCTTTTATAAATTCTTCTGCCGAAGGATGTCTTAAGCTAAAAACACTTTCCGGAAGACGGACAATAGAAGGTAAGGGTTCTTCTGTTTTTTCCCCTTGCCAGCCAATTGCCTGTCTCGCCTATATCAAAATGAATCTAAAAGCCGGTTTTTGGCATCTTTTTTTTCATTTTTGACAGGATAAAAATCGAGCCGAGAAAAATGGGGATTGTTAACCACACAAACCAAACCGTCAGGTCGCTTAAATTACTAATTTTTTTAATGACGTAAAACTGCCAGAAAAGCAGCCAGGGGACGGGGGCCAGAAAGGAAATAAAGGCATAAGAGGAAAATTTTATTTTGGTCAAGCCGAAAGCGTAAGAAAGAAAATCCTGGAAATAACCTTGGGATAAGCGCAAAAGAAATAAGGTTTTTTCACCGTAATTTTCGGTAAACTTATCGACCTGCGCCATATTTTTAACCCCGACAAATTTCACCACCCTCTCTCTGCCCCACCGACGGGCAATCGAAAAGTTAATCAGCATTCCAACATAAGCGGCGATAAAATTATAAATTTGAAAATATTTACCGAAAAGAACCCAGCCGGCGAAGAAAAGCGGCGTGCCGCTTAAGGGGGCAAAAACAAAACTAATTAACGTCAGCAAAATATAGACAACCGGTCCCCGAACTCCAGCTCTCTCAATGTAATCTCTGATTAAATTATAGTCAATTTTACTGCCCAAAAAATAAACCGCCCCAAAAATAAAAATTAGAAGAAGTAAAATAAATAATTTCTTAGATTTAAATTTCAAATTGTTCTTGTTTAATTTTATTGGGGACAACCAATCCGAGAGCTTCAAAAGCGGTACCCGTGAGCATTCTTCCCCGAGGAGTTCTTTTTAAAAAGCCGATTTGCATTAGGTAAGGTTCATAAACCTCCTCTATCGTCCCGATGTCTTCACTGACCGAAGCTGCCAGAGTCTCAATCCCGATCGGACCGCCCCCGTGTTTTTCCGCAATACACCGAAGGATTAAACGGTCAGCATCGGTCAAACCGAAGTCATCTACTTCCAGCAGTTTAAGCGCTTCTTTCGCCACCGGCAGCGTGATTTTCCCGCCCGCTTCCACTTCCGCAAAATCTCTTACTCTTCTTAAAATCCGGTTGGCCACCCGCGGCGTTCCCCTTGATCTTTTGGCAATTTCCGACAAAGCTTCTTTGTCTATTTCAATGCCCAGAATTTCCGCTGAACGCAAAATAATTTTTTCCAAATCATCGTTATTATAAAAATTAATTCTCTGGACAAAGCCGAAGCGGTCGCGCATCGGGGCCGACAATAAACCGATCCTCGTCGTCGCTGCCACAATCGTAAAATGGTTTAATTCCAAACGCAGAGTTCTGGCCGCCGGCCCCTTTCCCAGCACCATATCCAATCTAAAATCCTCCATCGCCGGATAAAGTGTTTCTTCAACCACCTTATTTAAACGGTGAACTTCGTCGATAAAAAAAATATCACTTTCCTCCAGTGAAGTTAAGATTGAAGCCAGATCGCCTGCCCTCTCTAAAGCCGGGCCGGAAGTGATGCGGATATTGACCCCCATTTCTTTGGCCAGCAAACAAGCAAGGGTTGTTTTTCCCAAACCGGGCGGACCGTAAAAAAGCAGGTGTTCCATTGACTGGTGCCGTTTCTTGGCTGCCGCAATAAAAATCCGCAGTTGTTTTTTTAATTCCGGCTGGCCGATAAATTCGGTTAGTTTTTGCGGTCGCAAATTTTGCTCAATTTTTTCCTCACCAGGCTGGTCATTAGGGTCAACCGCATCTTTCATTTTATTTTCTTCCCAATTGCCTAAGAGCAAATTTTATTTTTTCATTTTCTGTCTTTAACTCCTCCGGCAGGCTGGTTAAAACCCCCCGGGCTTCGCCTTTCATAAAACCCAAGTTAAGCAGTGCTTCAAAAACCGATTCATCTTCAGCTTCAAGGTTAAAATCGAGATCCGCAACCGAGCCGGCCTTAGCTTTTAAATCAACAATAATTCTCTGCGCCCCCTTGCCCCCCAAACCCTTAACTTGTTTAAAAAAATTAACATCCGCCTTTGAAATCGCTCCCAAAATTTTTTCTCCGCTGCCGATAGAGAAAATATTCTGGGCTGTTCTTGGACCAACTCCCGACACGCCTATCAGCATTTCAAAAACAAGCCGGTCCTGCCGGTTTAAAAAACCATACAAGTCGTTTTTATCCTCAGCAATATGGTGGTAAATAAAAATTTCCGCTTCAGCCCCGATCTTCAGTTTATCCAAATCACCGACAGAAACAAAGACTTCGTAACCCACCCCATTAACATCAATTTCAATCTTATGGGTACCCTTAAAAGTAACTTTTCCTGACAGTTTTGAAATCATATTTTTATTTTTTGATTGGTAAAGCAGTGGGTTAAAGCCACTGCCACCGCGTCGGAAGCATGACCGTGCTTAATCCCGTTTTTAAGTCCCAAAGTCTGTTTGACCATCGCTTCAACCTGACGCTTCTCCGCCCGGCCGTATCCGGTAATCGTCATTTTAACATTAAGGGGGGTATATTCAAAAACAGGCAACTTTAGCAGACATCCCGCCAGTTTAATCACCCCCAAACACTGCGCGACGGAAATTGCCGTTTTGACATTTTTGGCAAAATAAAGTTCTTCCACCGCCAAAACATCCAGGTCAAATTTTTCGGAAAGTTTTTTTGTTTCTTCAAAAATAATACCCAGCCGCGAAGAAAAAGGGGTCTCTTTTTCCGTTTCGATACAGCCGCATTCAATTAATTTAAAAAGGCCTTTATCAAATTTCAAGACCGCCCAACCAACCGAAGCCAAACCGGGATCTATCCCCAAGACGTTCATTGATTTATTATACAGGTTCTTTTAAAATAAAAAAAATGCATGAAGCTCTTCTTTACCAAAAACTTAAAAATAAATCCGTCCGTTGTTTAACCTGCCAAAAAAAATGCGTGGTGGAAAACAACGGCTGGGGGTTTTGTCAAACCAGGATTAATAAAGACGGCCGGTTATATTCCTCAATTTACGGCATTGTCTCCTCCATTAATCTTGATCCGATTGAGAAAAAACCGGTTTACCGTTTCCGGCCCGGCTCGATGTGCCTTTCTCTGGGAACCTATGGTTGTAATTTCCGCTGCCAATTTTGCCAAAACTCCGAAATCAGCTATGTCGACTGCTCGCTTCTAAACTTAAAAAACGAAAAATATCTGTCTCCGGCGCAGGTAGTGAAAATGGCCATAAAACTTAAAGCGGACGGCATTGCTTTTACCTATAACGAACCGGCAATATGGCTTGAATACTCTTTGGATTGTTGTAAAGAAATTAGAAATTTGAAATTAGAAACTAGAAATTTCGATATGTATACCTGTTGGGTCACCAACGGCTATGCCACCACTCAGGCTATTGATGTTATTGCCCCGTATCTGGATATTTACCGGGTTGATTTAAAAAGCCCATCTGATAACTTTTATCAAAAATTAATCGGTATTCCTCGGGCAAAAGGAGTTTTTGACACCACCAAGTACGTTCATGATAAATATCCTAAAATTCACATCGAATGCGTCACCAATATTATCCCCGGCTGGAACGATGACGAAAAAGACCTGAAAAATATTGCTGCCTGGATTGTCAAAAATTTAGGCTCCCAAACCCCCTGGCACGTCACCCGCTTTTTTCCGCATGCAAGAATGACCGATACTCCGCCCACTCCAATTAAAACAATAATGAAAGCCAAAGAGATCGGACAGAAACAGGGACTGGCTTTTGTTTACGGGGGAAATCTTTAAAAAAAAATTAATAATAAATTTTTAGTTTCGCTTCTTTTACCTGAACCTTTGTCCCGTTTACCGACCGAAGTTGGATGGTGTATTTATTATTGCCGTTCCAGATCTTAACCGCGCTTGATTCAATCCGTGTAAATTCGCTTTTATTAAAAGACAGGTCGCTGAAATCCACTCCCCTTTTGTTTGTCGCGTCATAAAGGCGGGCAAAACCCCGATCGTCATTTGCCGAAGACAAATATGCTTCAAAACGAAATTCTTTGGCGCTTGGATAATTCGCCGGATCAAAATAAAATTCGGAAGGAACAATACCCGTCCATTCGGCGGCGGAAACGCTACCATCGGTAATTAAGGGAACATAAACAATTTTTGGCTTGTTGTTTGACTGGGTAGGAATCTTTAAAGGAGCCGCCGGCGAGACCGAACTTTGACCCGCTAAGGCAGGCAGTTTGGCCAACTCCTGCTGAATTTCCTCCTCAATAATTTCTTTGCACGAAAGCTCGCAGGAAGCGGTAGCAAGCTTATCTTCTTCATCCTTCCAGTCTGCAAATTGAACTTCACTTTTACTCTTACTCTTGCTAATGTACTGCCAGTCCAAAAAAACCAAATTCCCAACCTCCAGTAGACCGATAAGGCACAATAAAATAATTAAACCTTTTTTCACTTCTTCAATTTTACAATAGATCCTTCTTTTGTATCATCAACAACCCAGCCTAAACTTTCAATTTTTTTTCTGATTTCATCAGATCCTTCCCATTTTTTCTCATCCCTCAATTTTTCTCTCTTACCCAATAAATCTTTTACTTCTTGCGGTATTTCTAATACTTCTGGTTTCTTATCCAACTTCAAACCCAATACCTTCTCCCAATTTTTTAAAAGTTCAAATTTTTCCGACTTATTAATTTGTTTGTCGTCAACCATTGTCCATAAAACCGCCAAGGCTTGAGGCATTTGCAAGTCGTTTGAAAGAGCTGATTTGAAACTACTATTAAACCCCTGGGCTTGCACCGAAAGACCGATCTTTTCTTTTCTTTCGCTTCCCCACTCCTTAAATCGATTCCTAAGTTTATCAAGAGCAACACAAGCCGCCTCTAAACTTGCCTCGGTAAAATTTAACCCTGAACGGTAATGGGAAGTCAAAATCAAATAGCGCAGAGCCAACGGATCAAAACCTTTTTCCTGCAAATCAGAAACCAAAATCGAATTCCCCAACGACTTGCTGATTTTTTGGCCGTCAAAAGCCAGCCATTCATTGTGCAACCAATAATTTGCGGTTTGACGGCCAAAAGCACCAAAAGCTTGAGCAATTTCATTAGTATGGTGGACCGGAATATGTTCTTTACCGCCGGTATGGATATCAAACTGCTCACCCAAATATTTAATCGACATCGCCGTACATTCGATATGCCAGCCGGGAAAACCCTTTCCCCAAGGACTGTCCCACTGCATAACGTGACCGGGTTGATTAGTAACCCAAAGCAAAAAATCCCAGGGTTTTTTCTTTTCCGGATCAATTTTCACTCTTAACCCGGAGTTTTGCTCATCTAAATTTAATTTGGCAAAATCAGCATAACCGGGAAATTTAGAAGTATCAAAAACCAGCCCCGTTTGGGTGCGATAAGTAAATCCGTTCTTCTCTATTTTTTTGATTAACTCGATTTGCTCATTTATATGCTCGGTCGCCCGGCACAAAACATCCGGCTCTTGAATATTAAGAAGTTTTAAGCTTCCCTTAAACTGAGCAAGATATTCATCCGCAATACCCCAAACACTTTTCCCTTCTCTTTTGGCCCCCTTTTCCATTTTGTCTTCACCGGTATCCTCATCTGAGGTCATATGGCCGACATCCGTTATGTTCATTATCCATCTGACTTTATAACCCAGGTATTTGAAAGTTCTCACCAAACAGTCCCATTGGGTATAGGCATACATATGGCCGATATGCTGATTCCAATAAACCGTCGGGCCGCAGGAATAAATACCGACTTCTTTATCGGAAATTGGTTTAAAATCCTCAAGTTTACGGGAAAGAGTATTATAAAGTTTCATTGTTGTTTTAGGTAAAGCACGGTAAATTAAATCTCTCCCAGATTCGACTGAAATCCCCTCTCTCTCCCTGACCTGAAATAGAAACCGTTTTTAACCTCACGACTTCTCCTAGTTCAAAACTAAAAGTATCATTCAACAATCCCTTGCCTTTTTCTTCATCATACCTTGTCTTTAGCAGAGTTTCTATTTTCTTTCATTTATGTAACTATCCGCTTACACCTCGCAGGCTTTCGGTTTTTTTGGAAGCCCGCTGGACAGGTAACGGCGGCAATTTATCTTCCTTTCCTACCTCTAACTGTTTTATCCGGCTTTGCTGTTTTTGCTCGTCAGTAAAACCGGGCTCCCCGTATTTTACCATTTCCTGGCTTCTTTTTGTCTGCAACTGCTTAATTTCTTCTTGAAGCTGACGATAGCGGGCAACCGATTTTTTTATCCGGCTGGCTTGGGCCTGTTGTTGCTGTTGACCTGTCTGTTCGGAAGTACCCGCCGAATCAACCGGTTTTAATCCGAGATTTTCGGCAATATCATCTCCAACTTGTTTAACCGCCCCACCTAAAGTTTCAAAAGAATCGGCAACTATTTTATTGACCATAAACTTAATTTTTAATTTTTAATTTCAAATTTTTAATCAAATCTAAATTATTTAATTTTTAAACATTAAAAATTCGTTTCTTTTTAAAATTAATTTTAAATTATTATACCCCATACTCTCGCCGGCCCTCCAAAGCTCTTTGGAGAGTTACTTCATCGGCATATTCCACATCCCCGCCAACGGGCAACCCATGCGCCAACCGCGTAACTTTGAAACTCTGCTTCTCTATATCTTTGCATCTTTGTAGTTCTTTCGCGATATACATTGCCGTAGCCTCACCCTCCATATTGGAGTTAGTCGCTAAAATGATTTCTGAAACTTTGAAACCCGCCGAATCGGCGGGCGTCTCTGAAACTCTATCTAATAATTCTTTTATTTTAATATCCTCCGGCCCGAGATTGTTCAGGGGTGAAATTGCCCCGTGCAGGACATGATAAACCCCCTTGTAGTGCCCGTTCCGGTCAAGAGCCAAAACATCCAGCGGTTGTTCCACGACGCAAATCATACTATGAT
>Ga0066636_10001489_pt1 | contig 14498 bp, 15 predicted proteins | sample CryGeyCG2014_080_2_FD_62736 | JGI IMG/M metagenome (GOLD analysis project Ga0066636, IMG submission 62736) | Groundwater microbial communities from aquifer - Crystal Geyser CG07_land_8/20/14_0.80 | ecosystem: Environmental > Aquatic > Deep subsurface > Groundwater | place: USA: Utah: Grand...
GTGAATTGACCATGTGAGGAGCCGTGTGCGTAAATAGCGCAAGCACGGTTCTGAGAGGGGCCGGTGACAACGGTGGGAACACAGCGAAAACAGCAGGCACGTAGTAGCCGCGTGCGGCAAGGCGTCAATAAAAGACTGTCTGTTAATGCTCAGTTCTCATTGAAGAATCCGGTCTACTCGACAACTTGAAAGAATTTTTAAACGGCGGGAAAACAGTCAATGAAATCAAATAAGTGCACTTATTCCTTTTCTTTCCATGATGTCCAGTAGCTTTCTTGATGCACCCGCTGGCTTTTTGTTTCCTTGTTCCCATTTTTGAACGGTTGAAGGGCTGATATTAAAAAGGCTAGCAAGCGCAGCCTGACTTAACCTGAATTTTTTCCTTATAGAAATAATGTTCTCAGGGGTGTATTCCTGGACCTCGGGCACACAGAGGTTCTCGATATTTTTCATTGTAATATCATTGACTAAGCCACTTTTATGCAAATCTTTAACCGTATTTGTAATGGATGTGGCAATGGATTCTCTCATGATTTCACCTCAATTAAGTCTTTATTTTCTATGGCTATTGCTATTTCTTCCGGAGATAGCCTCAGTAAAATTTTTGATAATTCTTTGAAAGCAATACGTTCTTTTTTTGACAAATTCGATTTTTCATTTTTAGCAAAACCATGGACAAAAATTGCACGATCGCCTTTTTTATAACAAATGATGGTCCGTCCGCCGCCGCTTTTACCCTGGCCCTCAAAATGGATTCTTTTTTTGTAAAGGTTTCCCCCAAGGTTTGCTTCGAAGTTCCCGGCCACGATCTCTATTAATGCATTGGCAAGTTCATGCTTTGCGATTTTTTGTTTGGCTGCCCATCTTGAAAAATGTTTTGTCATTAGCTTTTTCATTAATTTTAATATAGCACTTAGTGATATATTTTCAAGCAAATATTTATTTACACGAACAAACATATCCTACGCTTTAAATAAAAAAGGTTTAGCAATATCAATATTGCTAAACCTTCTATTTTGCTGACATAGGTAAGACTCGAACTCGCACATCATTGCTGATGGAGGATTTTGAGACGAATTTCAACAATGCATGGGCAAGCGCAATAGTTTTTCACTCCCCTGCTAAAGCCCCGCCGCCGCCATGATATCGATGACCTTTTCCTCCTTGCCGATGGCCATGATATGGACCCCGTCGCAGATTTTCTCTTCCTTTATCTGACGGATCATGCGGCCGGCGATTTCAATGCCTTTGCTGATGGCGCCGCCCTTGGGGGCCGAGGCCATTTCATCAATCAGATTCTGAGGAACGTTCACGCCGGCCACATTCTTGTTCATAAACCGGGCCATGGGCGCCGATGTCAGCAGGATAACGCCAGCCAGGATTTTCCCGGGAAACTGACGGGCATACTCCATGAATTTTTTCAAATTATCCATGTCATACACCGCCTGGGTCTGAATAAATTCCGCGCCGGCATCGACTTTCTTTTCAAACTTGATGAGCTGGGGCTCTATGGGATTGGCTTCGGGGGTCACGATGGCGCCCGCGCAGAATTTCACACCGCCGTCTAAGTCATTGCCGGCCATGTCCTTGCCTTTTTCCAGGGTGCGGATGACGGCCACGAGCTGACAGGAATCCAGGTCAAACACGGGCTTGGCCTGCTTGTGATCCCCCAGCATCACCGAATCCCCGGTCAGGCAAAGCACATTGTGAATCCCGCGGCTGGAAGCAAACAGCAGGTCCGCCTGGAGGGCCAGCCGGTTCCGGTCCCGGCAGGTCATCTGAAGAATGGGCTCGCCTCCCATTTCCTTGACCAGCAGGGCCCCGCCCAGGGACGGGTAACGCATGACCGAGCTTTGATGGTCCGTGACATTCATCCCGTCCACCTTGTCCTTGAGCAGCTCGATGTGGTGTTTCATGTTCTCCAGATTGGTTCCCTTGGACGGGGCCGCCTCACAGGTCACCACGAACTTTCCTGAATCCAGGGCTTTTTTAAATGCGGAGGGCATGGGCTTTTCCTTTCATGACAATTTAAATAACGAACCGGTTTTCACGCATCCCTTATCTCATGAATGCCTTATACAGTTGGGATTCTGAATTTCCCGGGATTGGGTTCGCCCAGATGGTTTCTGGGTTTCTGATATTTTCGCATGGAATCAATGCGGCCGAGGGCCTTTAAGCGGTTATAAATGGCTGTCCATGCACAGTCCTTATTGCTGTCGATCTCGCATTTCCCGTTATTGGTGCCGCCGCAGGGCCCGTTCACCAGCCCCTTGTGGCAGGCGGTCACCGGGCAGATACCGCCGGTCTCGCCGATAATGCAGGTACCGCACTGGGTGCAGACTTCGTTAAATTCCCCAAAGGCGGTTTCCTTGCCGATAAACATTGTGTTTAACGCCGGTATCACGAGTTTTCCGATCTGGTGGGCGATGGTCTGGACCCCGAACGCGCAGGTCATGATCAAAAGGGCATCTGACTGCTTGATCCCGGACTGAATGTCCTTTAATATTTCACGGGTGAGGTTATCACAGGCCACGGGCACCACGGTTGTCCCGGTCACCACTTTTCCTTTCTCGGACAATGCCCCCCGCATGGCCTCCACCTCCGGGATGCCGCCGGTGTGCGTCAGGGTGACGCAGGTTCCACAACCCATGATAAACACTCTGCCCATGCCTTCGAGCAGGCGTTCGATCTCTTCCATTGGTTTTTGCTGAGTGATGGAGCGAATCATATATTAGTCTCCTCTTTTTTCCAGATCGCATCTGAGACAGCGCCGGGATTCAAAATGGGCCTCCTCGGCGGAAAATCCTTTTTCAACTTCCCGGAAATCCCGAATCCGCTTTTCAGGGGCTTCCATTTCAATTTTAACCCGGGCTCTCGCTTCGGTGGATTCCTCTTCCAGGGCCAGTCCGGTATCCTGTTCGCAAACGGTTTTTTCATCCGGTATGTAAATCCGGGTCTGGTCTCCGGACAGGTATTTGTCAATGGCCAGGGCCGCGCGACGGCCGGAGGAGATGGCCCGGATCACAAAGGTCGGACCGGTGGTGAAATCCCCTCCCGCGAATACGCCGGGCACGTTTGTGGCCAGGGTGTTTCCATCCACCGCCAGGCTTCCCCAGAGGGCCCTTTCCAGCTGGCTGTCTTCCGGCAGGAACGACATGTCCGGGGCCTGGCCGATGGAAATGATGATATTGTCGGTGTCTACAAACTGAGTGTCGTCCAAATCGCATTCGGGATTGAATTTCCCGTTCTGATCAAACACATTAACGCACCGGGTAAAACTCATGCCGCTGATTTTGCCTTCTTTGTTGAAAATTCGGGCCGGAGACCACGAAGGATTGAGCACCACCCCTTCTTCAAGGGCCTCTTCCACATCCTTGTCCCATGCCGGCATTTCCTCCCGGCTTTCCAGACAGAAAACCTGAACATCGCCCGCGCCGCACCGGAGAGCGGTCCGGGCCACGTCCATGGCGACATTTCCGCCGCCGATGACGATGGTTTTCCCGGCAAGTCGCATATCCCCGCCGGTCCGGACGCAGCTTAAAAACTGAAGCCCGTAATAAAGCCCTTCGCAGTCTTCGGCTTCCCCGGGAATGCCGATATGCTTGCTGGCCTGGGCTCCGGAAGCGATGAACACCGCCTTAAACCCTTCCTTCATGAGGTCGTTTAACGTGTGGTTGGCGTCAATGGGCGAACTGTACATGATTTTGACGCCGCTGTTTTCAATGTACCGGACCTCTTCCTCGATCACCTGCCGGGGCAGGCGGAACTCCGGAACGGAAATGCCCAGCATCCCCCCGGCCAAGGGTTGAGCTTCGAACACGGTGGTAGCATAGCCCATTTTGGCAAGATAATAGGCGCAGGTGAGGCCGGCGGGACCGGCCCCCACCACCGCTATTTTTTCTTCCCGGGTAACGGGATATGGGTCTCTTTCAACGCCCATGTGTTCGAAATACCAGTCCGAAGCGAATCGCTTAAGGGCCCGGATAGCCACGGGCTCGTCCAGCTCGCCCCGGCGGCACTTGAACTCGCAGGGATGAATGCAGATCCGGCCGCAGACCGCTGGAAAAGGGTTTCTTTCCCGGATGATATCCACGGCCTGCTGGTAGTTGCCTTTGGCGATGGCCGCCACATAGTTGGGCACGTCGATGCCTGCCGGACAGGCATGCTGGCAGGCGGATATGACCATGGAATCGCAGACGGCTCCCGCGCACCGGTGCTCATTGATATGGTCTTCATATTCCTTTAGAAAATATTTCAGCGTGGACAGGGCCGGCTTGGGGCATGCCTGGCCCAGGCCGCAGAGAGAGGCTTCGGTAAGCGTCTGACCGATGGACTTGATGGTTTCGATATCCTCAATTTTCCCATCGCCCCGGGTAATGCGCGTCAGGATTTCCAGAAGCTGGGTGGTCCCCAGGCGGCAGGGTGCGCATTTCCCGCAGGATTCCGACTGGGTGAAACTTAAGAAAAACCGGGCGATTTCCACCATACAGTTATTTTCATCCAGCACCACCATGCCGCCGGAGCCCATGATCGCCCCGATCCGCTGCAAAGTGTCATAATCGAGGGGCAGGTTTAAAAACTGCGCCGGAACGCAGCCGCCGGCCGGCCCACCCATCTGAACTGCCTTGAACTTCCGGCCTTTGGGAATGCCGCCGCCGATATCAAACACCCCCTCCCGGATGGTCGCGCCGATGGGGACTTCCACTAGGCCGGTGTTGTTCACCTTGCCCGCCAGGGAAAATATTTTGGTGCCCCGACTGTTTTCCGTGCCCACCTGAGCGTACCATTCCCATCCGTTTTTAATGATCAGGGGAACATTGGCGAAGGTTTCCACATTATTGATGTTGGTGGGCTTTTCATCCAAACCGGCCTGGGCCGGAAACGGCGGCCGGGGACGGGGCATCCCCCGCTTTCCTTCGACAGATGCCATCAAAGCGGTTTCCTCGCCGCAGACAAAGGCTCCGGCCCCCATTTTCAGTGAAAGATGAAAATTAAATCCCGTGCCGAGAATATTTTCTCCAGTCAGTCCAAGGGCTTCGGTCTGGGCGATGGCCAGTTTCAGGTGCTCCACGGCAATGGGATATTCCTCCCGCACATAGATGATGCCGTATTCCGAGCCCATGGCGTAGGCCCCGATGATCATTCCTTCGATAACCGCATGGGGATCGCCTTCTAACATCGCACGATCCATAAACGCGCCGGGATCTCCTTCATCGGCATTGCAGATGACATATTTCGGAAATGTGGGCGTCTGGCGGGCAAACCCCCATTTCAGGCCGGTGGGAAACCCGGCCCCACCCCGGCCTCTCAGCTTCGATGCCTTCACCTCTTCAATGACCTGCTCCGGCGTCATCCGGGAAAGGGCCTTGACCAGGGCCTTGTACCCGTCCGCCGCCAGGTAATGTTCGATGCGGGTAGGATCAATGCGGCCGCAGTTGGCCAGAACCCGCCGTTCCTGTTTCATGTAGAAGGGGATCTGATTCCGGTAAAACACCGGCTTGGCGGTCTTGGGGTCTTTATAGGCCAGCCGCTCGATGAGCTGATTATTGACCAGGGTCCGGGCGACGATTTCCGGCGCGTCGGCCGGGTCCACCTCCTGGTACTGGACCCCCAGCGGTTCGATGGCGATCACCGGCGCTTTCGCGCAAAAGCCGTGGCAGCCGGTGGACCGAACCTCCACTTCCCGGGAAAGCCCTTTTTTTTCGACCTCGTCCCGCAAAGCATCGCGCACCTGTTCCGCGCCGTATGCCCGGCACCCGGTCATGCAGACGTGAACTTGCGTTTTCCCCTTGCCGGAATCGGCCAGAATCTTGTTACGGAGCCATTCCACTTGTCCGATGGATGTTAGTTTCTTCATGGAGATCCATCATCCTCCTTGCTTTTGCCGTATTGATTCAAAACGCTGGACACTTTCGTGGGGTTGAGCCTGCCGAAATAATTCTTGTTGACCATCATCGTGGGAGCCAGAAAACACGCGCCCAGACATGCCACGGTTTCAAGGGTGAACTGATAATCCTCGCTGGTCTCGCCTTCCTGGAGTCCCAGTTCATTCTGGACAAATCGAAGGATGCTTCGGCTGCCTTTCACATGGCAGGCGGTTCCCCGGCAGACCTTAAGGACGCACTTGCCTTTGGGTTTCAGCGAGAACCCGGCGTAAAACGTAACCACTCCCTGAACCTCCGCGGGGCTCATGTTCAGAGCTTCCGCAATGGGCTCCATGGATTCCGGCGGAATATACCCGAAGGTTTCCTGTACTTCCTGAAGCAGCGGAATCAGGTTCCATTTTCGGGTCCTATGGGTTTCGATGATGCTTGCGAGTTTTTCCCAATCAATTGGTTTCGGCTCCATTGAGGCATCTCTCCTTTATTAAATTTTCTCGATGCCGACCCGGCTGACTGTCCATCCGAATGAAGCCGGCCGATTTTTCCCGGACAGCCCGGCAAGCCCCATGGCATCATTCTGGTTTTCCCCCATGGGGACGATGGCCATTCCTTTTGGCGGACGGCTGCTTTGAACATAGGATCTTTCAATTTTTCCAAATTCGGAAACCAGCCGGACCTTTCCGCAGACTTCCAGCCCGAGGACGCGGCAATCATCCGGGGATATTTCAACTGCCCCGTGATCGCCATAAGCCCTTACCCGCTCCGAACGGCCGGTTCGCGTCCCGCCGCCGAGATGGTGCCGGGGCGCGCTGAGACGGGCGATAAAGGGATGGGCCGCATCCAAAGCCACGGAAACAGGAGGAAAGTCCATTGCAAAAGCCGGTTTCCCGCCTTTGGGATTGTTGGCGATCCATCCCTGAAGATGGCTGCCAAGCCCCTGATACATCGGCACCAGACGCCGAATTTCCTGCCGTATTTTTTCAAGAGACTGATAATGCTCGGGATGCCCCATCTTCCAGATCAGCTGCGCCAGAATCTCCCAGTCTGCTTTGGCCTCCCCCGGCGGTTGGACGACCGGGGAAAACATTTGGATTCGGCCTTCCAGATTGGTAAAGGCCCCGGCCTTTTCCGCAGCCGCCGCACCCGGCAGGATAAAATGCGCCATGGCCGCTGTCCGGGTATATAAAATATCCTGAACCACCAGCAGATCGAGTTTTTTCAGGGCCGCCGCCACCCGGTCGGGCTGAGGCAAGGACCTTGCAGGATTTTCCCCCATGATATAAGCCGCCCGGATCCGGCCGCTTTCAATGCCTTCGATAAACCCTTCCATATCAGGTCCGATATTTCCGCCGTCATCCAGACGCACCCTTCCCGGCAGATGATCGGGCATCATCCCCATATCCATGGCGCCAAGAGTATTGCTCTCCGGTAAAAGCACAAACAGCCCCGAGCGTTTCGCGCCGATACCGCCGGTCAGAATTAAAAGGTTGGCAACGGCGTCGGCCGTTTGGGCGCCGTCCGGGTAGCAGAGGGTATCCGCTCCGATGACAAACGCGATTTTCTGGTTTTTCATCAGGCGGACGGCGGCATCGACAGCCTCACCGGCAATCCCATTCCGCCGCGAAATCATGTCATAAAACGCATCAAACCCGTCCGTGGCCTGTTCCACAGACCCCCGGTCATACCCTGCATCCGCCACCAGCCCTTTTGCCAGGGCCAGCAGGAAATCCGACGCCATGGGACCGGATGGCCGTGAATAATCGGGTCGCATCCATGCGCCGGCCCAGCGGTTAAGCTCGATTTTCCAGGGATTGACAAGGATCAGAGCCGCCCCTTTCTTTGCCGCCCGCCGAATATGATAATCCACCACCGGAACACTCCGACCCGGATCGGCATTGACCACGACAATCACCCGGGCCCCTTCCAGCTCCGCCAGGGGATTGACACGGCACATGCCGCCTGTCCGGGCATCGATGCGGGCGGCCAGTGCCTGGCCGGTATCATAGGAAAGGGTGACGAGATTGGGCGTTTCAAAAATTTCCCGGGCGATTTTCTGGAACAGATAATTTTCTTCGTTGGAACATTTGGAGGAACCGATAAACGCGACACTGCCCGCCCCGAATTCCCGCTTGATCGCCGAAAGTTTCATGACAACGGCATCCAGCGCTTCATCCCAGGCGGCCGGGGCATGGATGGACTTGCCTTCGCCATCTTTACTGCGGACCAGGGGCCGAGTCAGGCGGGCCGGGGAATTGAGATAATCATTGGCGAAATGTCCCCGAACACACAGGGTCGCGCCATTGACCGAAGCCCGGGATTTCGAGGGATTGACGTCCACCACCTTCTGCCCGGCGACTCCCATGGAAAGAGAGCACCCCACGCTGCAAAACCCGCAGATGGAATCCGTCTCCTGATCGGGCGTCCCGACATAGGCGGTATTTTTTACCGACAGCGCGCCGGTGGGACAGATGGAAACGCAGGTGCCGCAGAACGTGCAGATGGATTCCTCCAGGGGCCGTTCATAAAGCGTGGCGGGCCGGGATTTAAATCCGCGATGGTTGTATTCAATCGCCCCGGCAACCACCAGCTCATGGTCCGCGCGGATGCATTTCCCGCAAAGGATGCACTTTGAGAGGTCCCGGATGATAAAGGGGTTCATCTGCTCATAAGAGGGGAAGTTGGGCATGGGATAGAGGCCGGAGTCGCCGACCCCGAGACTGGCGGCAATGCGCCGCAGTTCACAGTGGTTGCCCTTGCTGCAGACAATGCAGGACTCCGGATGCTCTGCCATCATCAGACGAACGATATTTCTGCGATGATGCAGGACCCGGGGGGGAAGCGGTCTGGATCACCATGTCCTGGGCCGCCGGGGTCACGCAGGAGGCCATCAGGCGACCGGTCTTTTCATTCTCGACCAGACAGAGCCGGCAGGCGCCATGGGGTTTTAAATCCGGATGGTAACAAAGGATGGGAATGGGAATGCTGTTTTTTTCGGCGGCAATGAGGATACTGTCGCCGGACAAACAGGCAACCTTCTGACCGTTAATCGTAAGAAAAATACTTTCCACAAGCGGCTCCCTAAATATCCGTTACAAGGGGTCGGGCGAGGCTTTTATATCCTGATCAGGTCGCAGTTTCAGATGAGAAGTCGTTATTTCAGGCCTGCGGCGTCGAGATAATGGCGCAGTTTTTCTTCTCCCCCGATGGTAATAATATGAATTCCCTGGCAAAGGTGTTGTAACCCTTTTACAGTGTCCGCAAACAGTTCCATACTGGCTTTTTCCTTGTCCGGGGCCTTGAGAAGCTTCTGGACGATCCATTCCGGCACCAGCCCGGATTTAAGATGACGGTTTAAAAACTGGGCCATGCCGGCGGTCCTTAAAATCATCACTTCGGCGATCACGGGCACACCGAAGGTATTGGTCCGGCTCAGGAATTTTTCAAACCGCTCCAGATCAAAAATGGGGGTGGTCAGAAAATACCCGGTCCCCAGTTTTGTCATTTCCTCCATTTCCTTCATTTCAAGGTCCGGCACATTCTTGCCCCATGAGGATTCCACGCCAGACCCCAGGAGAAACTCCGCTTTTTTTCCAATGGCCCCGCCTTCAACGGCGTGGCCGTCCCGGATGTGCTCCAGAACCGACTCGAGCTTGCCCGCGTCCACATGAAAAAACATCATTTCCTGAAGACTGTCGCCGGTAATCCGGTAATCCTCGGTAAACACGAGAAGGTTGTCGATTCCCGCGTCATGGGCGTCGATCAGGTCCTTCTGGAGCTGGAGCCGGTTTTTATCCCGGGTCGTGGTCTGGTAAATGGCTTCAAACCGGTTTTCCTTGAGCGCTTCGCAGGTTTTGATGGTATCTCCCACCACCCCTTCAAATTCCGATTCAGACAGCGCAATACCGTCCACCCGCCCCCGGACTTTTTTCAGGTTTTCAATAAGATCCCCCGGCTCCTGACCCATGGGCGCCTGGACTTCCGATGTCACCACGAAATCTTTCCGCGTTAAGGCTTCTTTCAGTTTCATTCATGCCTCCTTCCGGCAAGGCCGCCGGGGCGTTTCTTACGATTGAAGAAGTCGTGTTACTTCCGTTTTCAACTGGGACAGGGGAAGGGGTTTTGAAAAGCAGGCGTCCGCGCCGTACTCCTTCATTTTATTGAATTTTTCCTCATCCAGATAAGCGGACAGCACGATGATTTTGGTCTGCCGGGTTTCCGGGTTGGACTTTATTTTTTTGCAGACATCATAGCCCTTGATATCGGGCATCATGATATCCAGAATCAGCAGGTTGGGCTTGAAATGATTGACTTGAAGCCCGGCCTCGAACCCGTCCGAAGCGGAAATCACCTCGTAATCATGCTCATCCTCTTCCAGGGCCTGAACAATGGATTCAACAATAATCGGATCATCATCCACCACCAGAATCCGTTTCCGGCCGACTTCGGAAATCTCTTCCGGTATGGGAATCCCCTGGCGAACCATGAAGACCTCAAGATCTTTTCTACTAATGCGGCGGTGTCCGCCCGGCGTCTTGTAGGCAGTGAAATGGCCGGAATCGATCCAGTTGATGATGGTTTGCGGGGACACTTTACAATACTGACTTGCTGTGTACACGGTAAACACATCATTCATCATATCCGCATCTCCTTTTCATATTACTTGTTTTGTAGTTATTATAATAATTTTAGGATTGATATTTTGTCAAGAAAAAATTTAAAAAAATTTAAAAATTTTTTATCTTTATTTTTATAATAATATTAAAGTAGTTACAATAAAATTATTGCCAACCTGAATTTTAAGCTTTAGAAATTTTATATATTTGAGATTTTATAGATTATTAAATACAAGATGAGGCGATGGAAAAAGAGCCGCAGTAGCAGGGAAATTGAAATTAAAATGGATGGAGGGGGAAAAAATTTGGCGACCGACCCCGCAACAGGCTTGCTGCGGTTTTAAGCGATCAAGGGCGGAATTTTTTGATTTGCAAGTCTTTAAGTATCTTATAATGCTTATCATTTCCGGTTAAAATCGGAAGCCCGTGCGAAATAGCCGTAGCCCCTATCAACGCATCCGCAAGTTGAATGGAATGACTTAAAAAATGCTGTTCCACAAAAAACATCGCTTTAACGGATATTTCTTCCGATTCTTAAACCCCGGACATAATCATCGACGTTTTGGACCCTATCGTTATCTTTCCAGATTCCAAACAATTCGTTTGTTGTATTTTGTCCATCTTCTCCATCATAGGGAATAATTTTGGCGCAGGGCTTCCCGCGAAAGGTTATCACGACCTCCTCACCTCTATCGACCGCCTCCAGAAGCCCTTTTGAATTAAACCGCAGCTCTTTTGCGGTAGCTTTCATGACTCACCTCCGCTTATCAAAGTTTACACTTTGAAATATAAACTATGGGAAGACCCAAGTCAAGAATCCGTTTGATACGGTGAAGTGAATTATTACGCCCCGGCCGGCAGAGATTGAGTTGTAAACTTTTTAACCGGGAAAATCCGTTGTTCAATATCCGAACCGATTTTGCGTTTCATTATCCGCAGGTCATACTCGGACTGAAGATTCAACCAGAATTGTGCCTCAACCCCGAAATACCGCTCCAGCCTGAGCGCTGTGTCAGCGGTTATGCCTCTCTTGCCGTTTACGATCTCACTTATTCTATTCGGAGGAACGGCAATATCCCGCGACAGATGATTCATGCTGATACCCATGGGTTCCATAAAATCTTCACGCAATATTTCACCGGGCATAATAGGATCAAGAAAATCTTTGCTGCTCATCTGTTCACCTCAATGATAGTCGACGATGGCCACGTTATCAGACTTGGGGCTGCATTGAGTACCATCAATCGTTTTCGTGCTTGTCGCTCGAATGAATTGCCGCAGCGCAGGGCCGGGTTTCTGCGTACTTTTCTTGCCCGCCAAGAAAAGTAAAAGAGGAAAAATCGATTAATTTGGTATGTCCCCGGAATTCCGCATGCCGTTATGCGATTTTTCTTTTTCTCATAGAAGTGTGAGTAATTCCCAACAGCCCATCAATGGAAATGTCCTCATCCAATAATGGCCAATGTATTCCATATCCAGAAGGCGAAACTTCAAAAGTTTTCCTTTCTATTTCAGATGCCTTTTCTAATAAAGGGGATATTTCTTTTAGTTGAAATCTTTTTGTTACCCCATCAATGGTTGCCTCAAGAAAATCTCCATGAAATTTGATTTCTCCAATATCATGATATTTATTCATTGCTGTCGCCTCCTCTGAAAATCATCCCATTGCAGCTCAATATACTCAAAATGATCATAGATTATTTTTCTTATCTGTCTTTTATCTTTTTCAAGCATATTGCATGAAAGGGCTTCCTCAATGTCGAATGTTTCCCGGTCCAACCAATATTTGCATTCCATTGCGCCCTTTCTGCAATGGACATGAATCGGCTCATTTCCCTCGTTTGCATAAAAGAACAACCTCCAGCCAAGTATAGCAAGTATTGTGGGCATGGCATATTTCCTGTCTTTATTTTTAGCATATTTGTTGCAGTCTCGATTTTAGCGAATGGAACAGGCTCAGCATCTTCCTTCAAGCATATTCCTGTGAACTTCTTCACAATTACATCCTCCTCCGATTGTTTCAGGCGATTGAGTCTTCATATTGCGGCCGACTTTAGTTATTGGCGTTTAAGACGGGCAGCTGGATGGTAAAGGTGGCGCCCTCGCCGAGCTTGCTGGTTACAACAATATCTCCGCCATGGTCCTTGATGAAGCCGTAGCATACGGACAGGCCCAAGCCGACCCCCTTGACGCTGGCCTTGGTGGTGAAAAAACTGTCGAAGATTTTATCCAGATTTTCCGGCCGGATCCCGATGCCGGTATCAGCGAACTGAATTTTGATAAATCCGTTGTCCCCGAATGTCCGGACCGTGAGCACGCCGCCTTCGGGCATGGCGTCCCGGGCATTGGAAACCATGTTGAGAAACACCTGACGTAACTGGTTGGTCGAGGCATACACCTGGGCCAGATTTTCCGCGAATTCGGTTTTGAGTTTGATGCTGTGCTCCTGAAGCTGCTTTTCATGAAGCATCAGGATTTCATCAATGATGACATTCACATCCACCGGCTTCTTGATTTCCTGCTCGGGTTTGGAAAACGACAGCATTTTTTTCAGCATGTCCGCCAGCCGTTCGATTTCGGAAAGGGACATGTCCAGAAGTTTTCTTCTTTTGTGTTCCGGGGGCACCACTGTTTTCAAAAGCTCCAGGGTATTCATGATCCCATAAAGCGGATTATTAAGCTCATGGGCGACCTGGGAGGTGAGGCGTCCCATGGCCGCCAGTTTTTCAGACTGGAGCAGTTGCTCCTGAGTCTTGCTCAACGCCCGCTCCATTTCGATGCGTTCCGTCAAATCCACAAACGAGCCTACTGTGGCCACTTCATTGCCGTCATCATCATAGATCATGGCCGCCGACAGATGGCCTTCGATGATTTTGCCGTCCTGCCGCACATAGAGGACCGGCTGGGGCGGGAAGACCCCGACGCCGCCATCCTCGGGACTGCGAAGAACCTTCATGATCTCAAAGGCCTTGCCTTCCGGATAAATCCGGGTGATGTGCATCCTGCCGATGACTTCCGCCGCCGAATAGCCCAGCGTCGCTTCCGCGGCCCGGTTCCAGATGATAATATTGCCCTTCAAATCCGCAGACATAATGGAAATCGGGGCGCTCTGGACAATCTTGTTCATGAAATCATGGGCTTCCCGCAATTTCCGCTCCATCTGGTAGCGCTGGGACTGGTCCACGTTGATCCCTTCATAACCCACCACATTGCCGTCCTGGTCGTACCTGACATGGCTTGTCATCAACACTGGAATGGGAGAACCGTCTTGGCGCTTAAATTGCACTTCATAATCAATGACCCGTCCGTCCCGCTCGATCATTTCCTGAAACATCAGCCGGTCTTCGGGAAAAAGGTAAAGGTCTTTTGAAATATCAATATTTAAAAAATCCTCCTTGCTGTCATAACCCAGCATGTCCACCATGGCCTGATTCGCATCCACGAACTTCCCCTCTTTGGTGCTGATATAGACGCCCACGGCCACATGCTCGAAGAGGGTCCGGTATTCTTCAACGGATGCCTTTATTCTGGCTTCACGCTGCTTGCGACGGGTGATGTCCCGGTAAACACTCAGCTTGGAAGTCGTGCCGTCAGGATTTTCAAACGGCATCTCTTTTAAAAAAAAGGTCCGGTCGACTTTCGGGAGGTAAAGCTCCCAGGACAAGGACTGGCCTTTAAAAATCTGATCCGCCCGGCACCACGGGCAAATATCGCTGCTGCTATTGAGGACTTCATGGCATTTTTTGCCGACGCCTTCACCGAACATCCTCACCATGGCCCGGTTCATGAACTCCATCGAATAATCTTTGGATATGACATAAATGCCATCTTCAATATTATCCAGAATGACTTTCAGCAATGCGTTGTCCCTGTCCATGAATCACCTCCCGCCCTGTTTATGATGATGGGTCGTCATCCATCAAAATTTCCCGGGAAATGGCATCCACTTCCGGAAGAATCCGGGTCAGGGCTTTCCCTTCCAGACTTTCCATGAAAATCAAAT
>Ga0066636_10001490_pt1 | contig 14495 bp, 22 predicted proteins | sample CryGeyCG2014_080_2_FD_62736 | JGI IMG/M metagenome (GOLD analysis project Ga0066636, IMG submission 62736) | Groundwater microbial communities from aquifer - Crystal Geyser CG07_land_8/20/14_0.80 | ecosystem: Environmental > Aquatic > Deep subsurface > Groundwater | place: USA: Utah: Grand...
TGAACCAGAGAATGTTGGCATTTGATACGAACTTAAAATTGACAAAAGTTCCTAAGGGCGATAAAGTTTTTGCGACATTATATTTGACACATTATCCAGAGAGTAAGGGTATTGTGGGTCGGCAGTGCAATTATTTGGTTGAAAGGAAAGGAGAAGTTTTAGGTATTATTGGTGCCAATTCCCCACCGTTAAATTACAAAATATTCAACAATTTCTTTAAGGAATATACGGAAAAAAATTGGTTAAATAACAATGTCTTCAGGTTGATTTATAATGAAAAGAACTTGGGAACAAGGACATTAAGGATGTTCAGGGAAAGGGTCAAAAAAGATTACGAGAAACAATACAAGGATATACTGATAGGTCTGGTGACCTTTGTAGAACCACCAAGAACTGGTGCAGTATATAAGGCAGATAACTGGACTTATCTTGGCATGACACAGGGTATAAGATGCACAAGACGGGGTTCCTTGGGTAAATGGATAAATAAGGAATGGTCAAAGGGAACTAAGAAATATATATTTGCAAAATGGTTGGTTAGGAGGTAACAATGGATAGAGAGATTGTTCTTGAAAAAGAAGGTATTGTTATTGGTAACTGTGTATTTAGAAAAGGTGATAAAGTAAAACTTGATAGAGGTAACAGATTAGGACATGAAAGTAGAAAATGGTGGAAGATAGATGATTTAGAGTTAAGAAAAATATATACAGTGGATAAGGTTTATATTTATTCTAATTATTATATGACGATGAAAGTCAAAGAAGGATTACATGAACATTGTTGTCGCCATTTTTCAAAAGTAAAGAATGAGTCAATATAAAATTATAGACAAAACTCCGAATAAAGATATATGGAAGAAATGTGCCGAGAATGGAAATCCTATATGCGATAAAGAAAATAGAATGATACATAAATTAAAAAGTCCTTCCAGTTTTACTGTAGTTACTTTGAAATCACTTATGCATAAGGCATGTGTAAGGTGCGGAAAGAAAATAAGTAGTTTAGAGGAATCTCAAAAACACTGGATGACTGAATTGGAAAAGTCAAAGACAGTTGTAATTAAGAAAGAATTGTAATTAATATGGGCGAAAATAAAGACTTAGTTTGTCCTGAATGTGGTTTGCCGATGAAACTCTGTAATTCTAAATACGGAAAGTTTTACGGATGCGTTGGGTATCCTGTTTGTAAAGGAACTCATGGTGCTCGCTTGGATGGAACACCATTAGGTGTTCCTGGTGATGCAGAAACAAAGAAGTGGAGAATGAAAGCACATTCTGTATTTGATTCTTGGTGGCGAAGTAAAAAAATAGAAAGAAATAAAGCATATCAAACTCTTCAGGAGGTCATGGCTATGTCTCCTGATGATGCACATATCGGTAGATTTAATATAGACCAATGTGAAAAAGTTATAGAATCTTTTTCAATAGAAAGAGGAGGTGAATAGTTATGGAAAGAAAAGTAATTGATGGCGTTGTAATGCCAAGTGAAGAGGATGAAGAAAAGTTTATTATACTTCCTTCAGGGTTCAACGATGTCATAATTGTGAAGGAACACATGGTCACACAAGGTGAAGTCGTTAAGTCATGTAATATGTCAGTAGAGAATCCTGTTCAGAAAGTAGGTCAGGAAGTTATGTGTCCAAGTTGTGGTAAAAAGTTCAAGATTGTCAAACAAGAAGATTTGTCAAAAGAAATTTAGTTTAGGGCTTGACAAAGAATAATTATTTTGATATAAGTAAATGCTAATCTAACTTAATCTAATGAAAAAACTTAATCTCTCTCAACAACAGGAATTAAGGAAATCTACCAAATTTTTGCACTGGGTGTGTCCTGAACTATCAAGTCAATGATAGGATGAGAGAGTCATGCCCAGTGTTTTTTTCAACAACAAAGGGAAAGACCATATGATAAAAATATGGAGATTAAAGGTAAGGATTCGGAACGATAAACCCAGATATACCATTGGTATAGAAGAAGACAATCATGAACTTATTATATGGAAATACTGGGTTTCGTTTGCACCTGAATATAGTTTCTTTCATAATGGGACATTAAAAGAAAACTATAGTTTTATGGAATCATTGTTAAGGATAGGTAATTATTATACACTGCAGAAAAAGGAAGATAAGACACGACTTTATTCTGCTAATATACTCGGTATAAGTCTATCCCTATTGGCATTTATTACTCAGTTTGAGAGACATTGTATTGTGACTCAATTAAAGGCACTATCTGATTTGGGATATATATCGTTTACGGAACCTACAAGGGGTAGAAGTTCAGAAATGAATATACTTCTTAACGAATATACTTTGGATAATCGTAAGGTCTTTCACATAGAAAAAGACTGGTTGTATGAGAACCTGACCATAGATAAGGTTATAGTAATAAGTGAATCTGAGGATGGAAAGACATATGAATTGACCAGTCCGCCTAACGGTCTGGATATATCAGAAATGGTATATAATTTGCCAAAATCTAAAGGAAAAGAATTGGAAGGTAAAGTTCCAATTAAAATAGGTGTAGGAAAAGAATTGGAAGGTAAAGTTCCAATTAAAGTAGAGGTAAACAAAAAAGAATTGGAAGGTAAAGTTCCAATTAACACTATTAATACCATAGATGATACGGTAGTAGATGAGTCGGCAGTGGATATAGAACCGTTGGTTGCATCTCAATTTGAGGGGGCTACCAAGGAATTTGTCACCCAGTTGGGAGAGTTATGGGGGAATAAGGGGGAAGATATAAAATTAAAAGATAAAGGCTTAAGCTTACAGGCTTTAAGCTCTGGTCCTGTATGCTTACGCATACAGGGAATCCCAATGGATTCCAAACAGAAGGAACTTACAGAACAAAGAAAAAGTGGAGTTGATATGAGTTCGTTCTCAACATGGACACAGGTAGTTGCGGTATTTTACGAAAAAGAAACCAAACTTACTTTAACTGATTCAGACATTGTTTACATAAACGAACTTTTGAAAATCAGTGGACCAAATCAAATCATATCTGCAATTAAATCGGCAAAGGTATGGAGGGCGACTCTGCCATCCACTTTTTCTACTTTGACTGAACCTGAAAAAAAGAGATGTATTGCAGAATCACAACCAGGACATTTTTTAAGAAAGATGGGTATGAAACATGTATATAATTTTGTAAAGAATAGTCCAAGGTTTAGAAAAGGTAGAAGTAAGATGAAATCAACGGGGGTCGTTAGTGGACTGGATGAAGATAGGATGAAAGAACAACAAAGAAAATTAATTGAAGAACTTAGGAGAAAAAAATACGGAACAAAAGAAAAACCTGGGAGAACAGATGGAAAATGAGAAATGTCCGTTAAATATTTGTGATGGTTCTGGAATTATAACTTTTGAAGACAATTCTTTTATTGAATGTGAATGCAGTAGGGCAATGCACATTCAACATTATTTGGGGAAGGCGTTATTGCCATCTGCATATAAAAATAAAACATTTTATGACTTTGACCCTAAACACGAAAAACAAACCGAAATATTAGATAAACTCATCGGATATGTAAGAGATTGGGATATATTGAGTAAAGAAGGGATAGGCATATCTCTTCTCTCTAAGGAAACTCGTATAGGGAAATCCCATCTGGCATGTGCGGTTGCTCATGCAATAATAGAACAAAACCAGAAATCAATTGACCAAGATATTGTATTATTCATTAATGTCACCAACTGGATTGATAGGTGGAAGGCTTTCTATGCCAGATTTGGGAAACAGGCAGAAGAAGAATTTATTGATAATGATGAAAGACAAAAAGAAATAGATACCTTGTGTAGTCTTGATACCAGAATGAATCATGCAGATTTACTTATTCTGGATGATATAGGCGAAGTTCCTGGAAGTGAGTATGTTTCTTCAAAGTTATATTCCGTTATTGAATTTAGGACAAGTAATAATTTGTCTGTTTTAATGACCAGTAATCATCCATGGGAAATAATTGCAAACAAGTATGGAGATGATGGAATACGCATTACGGATAGGTTAAAAGAAAAGTCTTCTGCTTTTACTTTTTATTTAGATGAACCACTTATAAGAAAAATAGTTAAGAAAAACAAGAAATGAAAAGTCTTGACATTGAAGTAAAGTAGTTGTTGTAATATAGGATTGGGACAATTTTGTGATAGTATAGAAATTATGCAGAAGGCTATTGATTACATCAAAAAATATAGTTAATTAAAGACAAAGGAAAAGACATTGTTTGATTTAATTAAACAAAATGTAAATTTAATAAGACATGTAGAGAAGTATACCGAACTACATCAGGCTGGAAGATTATTCCAAGGTCTGTGTCCGTTACATCAGGACAAATCCACACCGTCTTTCAAAGTATATCCAGACGATTCATTTTATTGCTTCGGATGTTTAGCAAAAGATGAACTTATTAGAACAAAAGATGGGTTAAAAAAAATACAAGATATTAAAATTGGAGATTTTGTATATGATAAATATGGGAATTTAGAAAAAGTTATTGATACAGTTATCCATCCTGCCGAATATCCACTTTATAAAATAAAACTTACAAGATTTTCTAATAGTAATTTATTGACTGCTAATCATAAAATGATTGTTATAAAAAAAGAAATTATTGAAAATTTGCCTTTTATATCTAAAGTAAAAAGAAAAAATGGAGAAAGAGAATTGAAGTTTCGTTCTTGTGCCAAGACATGGATAAGAACATTAAAACTTAAATTAAAGATGAGCAATATGATGTTAAAAGATATAAAGTCAGGAGATTATATGGTTTTCCCATGTAATGTAAGGAAAAAAGAAATATCATCAATAGATACTTCTGTATATATTAAAGATTACGCAAAAGGACCAAAAACACCGAGAATAAAATTTATTCCTATTAACGAAGATGTAATGTATATGTTTGGGATATATATTGCAGAGGGAAACCCATATCGTGGCGGAATAAGATTTTCATTAAATAGCAATGAGAATAATATTGCTAATAAAATAAAAAAAGGATTAATGCATGTTGTATCAGAAAAAAATATAATTATAGAAAAAAGAAAAGATAGATATACGAGTATGGAAGTGAGGTGTTCAAAGACAGATTTAGAAATAATATTTTCAGAATTATTTGGAAGAGGTTGTTCAAACAAAAAATTCCCTTATTGGTTTGTTCATTTGGAAGATAATCTTAAAAAATCTTTTTTGAAAGGGATATTTGATGGTGATGGAGCGAAAGATAGAAATACTGATAATGAATTTATGCAAAAAAATAAGTTGCAGGTGACTTCAAAAGAATTAGTGGATTCTTTGATGCATATATGTTTTTCCTTGCAAATGCCATTTTCTTACAAGAAGAATCCTGAAAGGTTGCAGGATAATAAGATAATTCATAAAAAGACATATTCTTTATATTTACTTAAGAATCAAACATATGATTTCTTTTATCATTATATAGACAATCAACCATATGCTTTTATGAGAGTAGAAAAAAATGAATGTATAGATGAATTTCCAAGTGTATATGATATAACTGTTGAAACCACGCATACATTCGCTATGGATAAATTCATTGTTAATAATTGTCATAGAGGTGGGACGGTAATAGACTTTGAGGCATACCGCCAGAACATTACTCCAGTTGATGCGGTTAATTATCTATGTGATGAATACAATTTACATCCCACCTATGCCGATAATTTCAGATACCAACAGAACCTTGCCTTAAGAAAAAAGAAAGAAGAATGGTTAGATGCACTGATTGATAGTTTTAATGATAGACCAGATATATATGAATATGTTTATAGAAGTCGTGGTTTGACTAAAGAAACCATTAAAGAATTCAAATTAGGTGCAGGTAGTTCAACCAATGTCGTCGTGATACCTATAAATGATAAGTTTGGTAAAGTTGTGGGTTTTGCCAGACGAAACCTTGACCCTAATGCTCAAGATAAATATTTGAATGATGCCTCGGACAACATCTATAATAAGAGTGAAATACTGTATAATTTTGATAAGGCAAAATATCATGTCAAGAACACCAAATCAATTGTTTTGAATGAAGGATATTTTGATGTTATGTCCCTGTGGGATTCGGGAGTCAAACAAGTGGTTGCATTCTGCGGTTCCAGAATAACTAAAGAACAGACTCGTTTACTGCAGGATATAGTTGATGAAGACACAATTATTTATTTGGTTCCTACCAATGATGAAACTGCTCAGAGAGAATTAGATAAAAATATTGCACAGATAAAATTGAGTTGTCCCAAAAATCATTTAAGGGCATTGGTTATTCCTTTGGATTGTAAGGATTTGAATGATATTTTGATTAAACATGGCAGAGAAAAAGTTTCGGAAATATATAATACCAGCATTCCTATAGAATTATATCTCATTGAACGAATACTTCAAACCGAAACTATAATAGAAATGCAATATACTAAAGTAAGAAATTTGTGTTCTAAAATAGAAAACAGAATGATACTGGATGATATATGTAAACATCTTAGTGAAAAATGGAATAAGGATTTGGAATCAATAAAGATGTTTTTATTTAACAAACAAGTAACCGATGATATAGATATAACCAAATTCAAGACGATGGATATGTTGATGAAAGAATATGATGCTTATATAGAAACACTAAAAGAAAATAGAATAGAATTTGGTTGGACAAGAACAGATAAAATAACTCGTGGTATGCGTATCGGTGATGTTATTACGATGATTGCCTCTTCGGGTGTAGGAAAAACGACATGGGCAGAAAATCTTATTACTAATCTCGTAAAAAATTATTCTGATTTGCCGATTATGTTTTTTAGTTTAGAACAAACAGGAGTAATGGCATTTGAGAGATTCGTAATGATGGAAGGTAAACTGGAATCGCAACAAGTAGAAAGTTGGGATAATAATCCTGATATAGAAATACAAAAAAAATTACTTGAAATATTAAAAGGTTTACCTCAAAACTATAAGAATTTTGTATTGGTAGATGAAGGTGGCATGGATTTGAATAGGTTGGAAAGTTATGTAATACAATCAGGAGCGTTGTTATTTAATAAGACAGTAAAGGTTGTAGTTATTGATTATATGGGATATTTGCAGGGAGAAGGGAAAGATTTGTATCATAAGGTATCTGAAATATCCAAACGATTAAAAGAACTGGCAAAGAGATTAAAATGTATAGTTGTTATATTGTGTCAAGTCAGTAAAACAGGTAAGACGGGTGGCGACCCGCTTGAAGGTTACCAAGCCAGAGATAGTGGTGTTGTTAATGAGTCTGCCGATATTCTTATAAGTGCATGGCGACCAGAATTAAAAGAAGGAATAACCGAAGATGAAAGGAAAGATTGGGCAGGTGTATATATGACCAAGATTTGTAAGAACCGATATGGTAATAGTGGTGAAAAAATAGAGTTTCATTTTGATAAAAAACACATGAGACTTTGGGAAAAAGTAATTGACCCGACACGAATATCAGTTGATGAAAAGGGAAAGATTAAATGATATGCGGAGTAAGTGTCAACGGTGACACGGTGTTCCAAACACAGGGGTGGGTTCAATCCCCACACTCCGCTTTAATTGAAATGAATGAAATAGATATAAAAAAAAACTTTTTTGTTGAAGGGATACCTTATAATGAAGTATGTCCTTGGTTGTTGAGAAAACATTATGCTCACAGAATACCTTCAGTGTCATATTCATTCGGTTTATATGACAAGGACAAGATTCTACAAGGAGTTTGCACATTCGGAATTCCACCTCAGGAAAACTGTATGTTGTGTTGCGGTGAATATTATAAGGATAAAACTTTGGAATTAAATAGATTAGTGAAGAATGATAATTTACCTAAGAATACTCAAACTTATTTTGTGGCACAATGTTTTAAGTTTCTTCCGAAACCATTGATTGTATTGAGTTATGCCGACCCTAATTATGGACATAGGGGTTATACTTATCAGGCACTGAACTTTTATTATACAGGTATAGGTGGTGAAGGTAAGGAGTATATTTATCAGGACAGGCAACTTACCGCAAGGCATATTAATAAAGAATGGTTCCAAGAAAGAAAATTAGTATGGGATGACAATAAAACCGTAAAAGAAAATTGGTTAGAGATAGGTGGACAGATAGTAGATATGGAACCCAAACATAGATATGTATTATTTCTTGGGAATAGAAAGGAAAAGAAAGATATGTTGAAAAATTTCAAATGGAGAATATTGCATTATCCGAAAGGCAATAATACGAGATATGATACAAGTGAAAGAATTTCAGTTCAGATTCCATTAATTTTACTTTAAGGGGGAATAGGTTGTGGCAAAAAATAGAAGAATAAGGTCTAAGAGAAACCCAAGGGAAATACCATATTACAGGTCAAAATGCACAAAGTGTCAAAGACCATTATTTATGAAGAGAGGTAAGAAACTTAAATGTCCTGTTTGTGATGGTATTGAAATTAAAGGAAAACAAGTTCATATTCCCCCGACGGAAAATAAATCAACATCTGTTATGGGAACGGTGGCATAGAAAATATTTTTCAGAAAAGGCTTGACAAGTTAGTAGATATATGTTATATATATAGTGGAGGCAACAGTAGTGAATGAAAACATAAAATACATCATAAACAAAGTCAAAGAATATACAGGGATTCCTTCATTGAGTTTGAATGAAAGGAATTTTCTGAATTACTTGGCGGTAGATTTACAAAAATCCAAATCAATCAAACATTATGCCCTCCGAGATTACGGTAGTTATCTGCATCTTTTTTCTAATGAAGAAGATATTAATATGAAAACATTAATAACAGTTCATACCGATAGAATACCAGTTCCACCTTATGAATGGAAAATATTGAAAGATAATAAATTAAAAGGACAACTGGATAATGCTATAAGCATTGCCATCATACGGTTGTTAATTGAAAAACAACTTCCTATGGATGTATTGTTTACTACTGCCGAAGAAATTCTGCAGTCAAATGACCAGATTATCGGAATATATGAAGATTGTAAATATAAATATGTTGTGGACCTTGATATTGATGTGACAGTAAAACCTGATGAAGTTGAAAGTGGTGCCATATCATTGCGAGACCATGATAGCATAGTAAAGTATGATAAAGAATTGGTTGAGAAATTGAGCGATATATGTGAACATAATGAAATTAATTATATTACAAAGGATAAAGATTGGTTGATGTGCGAAATTGGGACTACGATACAGCAGGAACCAAAAGTCCGAGGATGCTATTTGGGGCTTCCATTGGATAATTACCATTCCAATCACGAAGTGATGAATTTCAAATGTATTGAAAATGCTATTAAGTTAATTGGATGTTTATCAAAGGAGGAATTGGTATGCCAGAGATAAAAATTATACCATCGCACAGGGCAGTAATAGTTGATTCTGGGGACATGAAACAGATTAAGGAAACTATTGATAAATGCCGAGAATGGATTAAAGAGCATAACTATAGAATAAGTTCTGATATTAAAATTACACCAGAACAACATCCTAATAATTTACTTGATAAAATTGATGAAGAATTATCCAAAATAGAATTGCCAGAGGATTAGGATGTATAAACAAGATATAATAGAAACATATAGAAAATGGTGGGTTGGGAAAAAGTGTTGTCCCATAGGACATCTTTGTCAATTCAAGTTAGTAAAAGATGTGAATTTTTATGGTCCTCCATCAGGAATATATGGGACTGCAGAGTTGGTTTTTGAAGACGGTTCAATGATTGTTGTTTCTGGTGGAGTAAATAGTTTTAGGGCAAGAAAAAAGGATGTGGAGGTAGAGAACAATGGATAAAAATGTAGAACTTAATAAAACAGAACAGAGTTTATTGTTTTATTTCCATCATTGTGCAGTTAATAGGAGTTGGGTTGAAGGTATTCGTATGAATAAAGAGGATTTTGATTTAATACCTAAATTTGAAGAATTAGGATTATGTAGATTCAGACGATTAAAAATGGCAGAGATAAAAAGTCTTGGTGAAGTGACACCACGGGGACGAGGGAATAGTCATAAAGTAATGTTGACTGAATTGGGATTTGATGTTGCCAATAAATATTTCAAGGAAAAACATAAAAGATATTTTGATAAGTATCCTTTTGAATATACAGAGGGATAATATGATTGAAAGAAGAACAACTCCCACAAGAAGAAAACAGTGTCCTGTATGTAAGAGAAGAAGTTATTTTATATCAAGGACATATGCTTATGAAGCAAAATATGAGGTAGGTAAAAAGAAGTTTAGTGGAATGCGTAGCATGGATGCAGGAAGTTTTACTTGTATGAAATGTGGTTTTAGGGAGACTTTTTAATATGGACACCATAAAAGTATATAAATTGATAAACGAGAACTCAGGTAAGACATATCGGCATATAACTCTGCAGAATATAATGGATAAATTACATATCGGATATTTAATGGCACAAGATTTTATTTCGGGAGATATGTTGGTCAAGAGTTATAGGAAAAAATGTATTATAGAAAGATTATTGCACTGGTCAGTGGATGAAGATACATTTCCTAAAAATAAAATTATTCAAAATGCCGATGGAACCTTCCGTAAGGGTGTCCATGTCTCTTGGGGTTATAAATGGTCTAAAGGTAAAAACTATCGGCATCCAAAGGGATATAGGGCATCGCCTGAGACAGAATTCAAGATAGGACAACCTGCACCGAATTTTATAGGATTTGGTATTCCACGAATTAATAGACATAGACGAGATGGTTTTATGGTATTAACTACTATAAATAAAAACAAGAGAGTGTTCAATAACCGATATAAGAAGTTTAATAATACAAAGGTTAGGACATCTTATGCCCGATATGTAGTCGGATTGGATGAGATACCAAAGAATTATGTGGTATTTCATAAGGATGGCGACCCATTGAATAATGTGCCAAGTAATTTGGTATGTATCAGTAGGGCGGAATTATTAAAAGTAAATAACGGGAGGTTGAATTTATGGGTATGAATGAACCATGGGCAGAAAATGTAGTATTTATATCTGAGTGTTATTCTGAGAAGTATCCAACTGGCAAGAGAAACTATGAGATGATAGACTTTGGTCCAGTAACAGAAAATTGTTTCCTTTATTTGCCAGAAAAAATATCGCAAGAAGAAAAGGATAAGTTGATTATGGAACGCAGGAAAGAGATGCATGACCGTCTTGTGAAGTCGGTAACAGAGATGGTTAATACTGCGATAAAGTCTGGCAGGTTAGTCGGCGTGAGCCCTCGGTAATGTTATGGATATAAATGAAATCGGAGAAATATTATTACTAAAAGAGTTTGCAAGAAAAAAAATATTGGATATTGTTAATATCCTAAGAAGTGAAATAGGTATAAGTGAATCAAAATTCCCCGATGTGATGATTGCGTTAATTAATGAAATGTTTGTGTATACGATAAAATCTTGGTCAGTAAATCTCAAACAACACGGTGAATTGGCAAAGGCAAAAGAGTGGGAAGCAAATTCACTTTCTCATATTATGAATCGTTTAAGACTTGAATTTGATGTAAAGATTTCTATGGAAGGTGAAGATGAGATAATGAAAGAACTTGCTACTGGTGTAAAAGAGAGAATGAAAGAAATTAAGAATATGCAATCTAAATTTCAAGTTATTGTAATAGATGATTGGGATTTTAGATTTCCTATCATTAAACATAGTCGTGATGAAGAAATAAAACTTGTTAGAAGTGATAAAACAGATTTACTTTTTCCTGAAGATAAATTACCATTACCAATTCGTGAGACTGGGAAACAATTACAATTACAGGATGAACAAGGTCAACAATACTGGGCATATTTTTATAAGACAGAGAAAGACGAGTATCCCATGGTAATACAAAAGGCGGTCAAGATATGAAATACGATTTACATATACTCAAGACAAAGAAGTCCCTGAAGGATATTTGGAAGATAATAAAGACCGATGTCTTCGGGAACTATACCACTGGCATGAAATGTAGACAGGCGAGTTTCGGTATACAGTTATTCCGATATAAAAAGGAATTAATAATATTAAAGTTAGAATACAGTTTATATAATTATGAACAAATATCTATGGCAATCATGGAATGTTTAGGTAAGAAATTGAAATGTGATTATTGGATAGAGGGAGTTGTTGTAGAATATGCTGAGGCATATATTGACCTATATCAGTATAACAAAGAGAAAGATATTATGGTTTGTATTGAGAGTATTGAATATAAGGATGGGATAGAACTTACACCAGAGGCAAAACAGAAATGGAAATTTGATGCACATGATATATGGGTAAAGATGAAAGAAAAGTTGGACTGGGAAATCTTGAGGCAGAGCATACTCATTGAATGTCCAGATAATGATTTTACGGAGAAAATTGGATTTGATAAAAGAAATGTTTATTTGAAACAATGGATAGAAAAATTCGGTAGTGTAAAAAATATCAATAAGAAGATATGTGACCTGTTATACTTTATTCCATTACCCGATATAGATAATAGCACATCGCTTTATGAAGGTAAGGTTATGACTGAAAAAAAGAATCTCGGAAAGATTGTTATAGAGTCGGAGAAAATATGTTAAAAATATTAGCCATTGACCCTGGCGACATACAGTCTGCCTATGTTTTATGGAATAATGATAAGATTGAGGATAAAGGTATTTTATCCAACGACAAAATAAGAAAGAAACTGTATAATATAAAAAACGATACTGATATAATATTTGCTATTGAAATGATAGCAAGTTATGGTATGCCTGTTGGAAAGTCAATATTTGAAACTTGTGTGTGGATAGGTAGATTTATAGAAATATGGGGTAGACAAGTTGAGTTAGTATATAGGCAGAGTGCCAAGATGAATTTATGTCATTCTACTAAGGCAAAAGACAGTAATGTCAGGCAAGCGTTAATTGATAGGTTTCCTCCAACTGGTGAGGGAAAATGTCCGCAGATAGGAACAAAGAAAAAACCAGGACCATTATATGGTGTTGCAGAAGATATATGGTCTGCATTGGCAGTGGCTATGTATGTAAATGATACCAAATTACAAAGGAGGAACGGTTATGGTAAAGGCGAAAGGAAAGACCAAGGTTAAGGCATTCGTGAAAGATTCTGAAACTGGCAAGAAAAAAGAGTTGAAGAGTTTATCTAAGGCGTTGGAGAAAAAAATCAATGAACCTGTAAATGATATAGGGACACATCTAAGTCACTGTAATCAAGGCGAACATGTGGGAACCTGTAAGTATGGAGAGAATGATACTTGTCCTGCATTGAAAGAGAATTTTGGTGGAGAAGTTGTTTGCATTATGTGTGGAAATATTGCAACTAAAAGAAAAGAATTCTGTGTTCATCAAAAGGATAGATACGGTGACTTGAAAGAACCCATGCTTTCTGTTAATGATAGACAACCAGAACTCGCAGGTATGCCACCTAAAACTGAGGCAACTATTATTGCCGAAGATATATTAGACCTTCGGGATAAAATAGCATCACAAAGAGAAGCATTGGATATGTTGAAATCTAAACTTATCGGCGAGATGCGACTTCACCAGCAGAGTCATATGTTAATTAAAGGTTGGAATTTTGATGTTTCGTTGGAAGATAAATTAAAAGTCACAAAGAAGAAATAATACTATGGCACATATAATGCAAATTGAATCTTTGGAGTGTAATAAACCATGGGCTATAAAGTTAATGGGTAAAGTATTTCCGATTACTGGAAGAAAGGATATGATACAATTATTAAGGATACAAGATAGATTAGTTAAAAGATTAGGAATAAAGAAATTTAAGAAATTAAGAGAGAAATTAGACAATGGCTAAATGGATTGAGTTCAGATTAACAGAACAACTACCCAAGACGAAAGTATTTGAAGTTGTTAATAAAGAGAGTGGTTTTGTATTAGGACAAATAAGATGGTATGCTCCTTGGCGTAGATATGCATTTGTGCGAGATATAGTATTGGAACAGGATTGTTTAAGGGATATTGCAGAGTTCCTTGATACTTTGATGAAGGAAAGAAAGAAATGAAATTAGATTTTTCACTTGCTATCTTGAGAGATAAACTTGATGAAGTTAGAATACAGGAAACGCATCACCAATGGCTTTTGTCAAAGTTAAAGCAGAAAAATACTTCCTCAAAAAAATGGATTAATAAAAAAATAAGTGGTATTAGTATCGTAATAAAAGATTTAGAAAGCGGAATAGAATGTTTAAGGAAAAAGAATGATTAACCGAATATCGTTGAATGGTTGTAGATATGTAGTGTCAACAAGAATATCTGACCTCCGAGAATATTGCAGGAAATATAATATCAAGGATGGCTGGATACGATTCAGTCTAAAGAACAATAAATACTACCTCAGATTATGGGGTCGGTATAAACATAGAGGAAAATCCTTGTGCGATAGTTGTGGTAGACGAAGTTTGCATACTTATTGTCATGCAGGAATAAAGATGTCGGATGATAAAGAAACTTGTAATTGTTATAAAAATCAAGATGAAAGAAT
>Ga0066636_10001493_pt1 | contig 14492 bp, 10 predicted proteins | sample CryGeyCG2014_080_2_FD_62736 | JGI IMG/M metagenome (GOLD analysis project Ga0066636, IMG submission 62736) | Groundwater microbial communities from aquifer - Crystal Geyser CG07_land_8/20/14_0.80 | ecosystem: Environmental > Aquatic > Deep subsurface > Groundwater | place: USA: Utah: Grand...
TTGCGGTTATATTCCTAGTTGTACACCTAATTGTATCAATAAGGATTGTGGTGCTGATGGTTGCGGTGGATCTTGCGGCCAATGTCCTTGGCACTGGCCAAATTGTAACTTCGGCCATTGTCAGTAATAGGCCGATAGATCCTTTCCCGTTTAATTATATTGATTTATAATTGTAAGCTTTAGGGTTTATTGTCGAACTAACCTAAACAATGCTATAATAAAAAGAAATAAGATACTTAAAAGTTTTTATTTAAAATAACTATTGGTTATTTTAAATAAAAGGATAACATTATGTTTAACAATTTAGATCCTAAAAACAAGGATATTGATGATATTTTCGCGGACACTGACAATGCTTCGGCGGCGCCAGTTGCTCCGCCCGCTTCCGGTCCTATGCCCGCGGCTATCAAAACACCGATGGCCAGCGCTACGCCAATTGATGCCGATTTAAATTTAGAGGAACCTAGCACTAAATTTAAAATGGGTCGAGTGTTAAAGAAGATTTTTATTTTTATTATTGTTTTAGCCCTAATTGGAGTAGCCGCCTATTTTATTTATGCTAAATTATTAATTAATAATGCGGGTGATCCACAGAATACTGATATTCCAGTCGTAGAAACTCCAGTTAGCCCAGTAGTAACTACTATCCCAGCTACGACCACTATTACTTTGACGACCACTACGGTGGTTGCTTTGGATTCTGATAGTGACGGTTTAACCGATGCGGAAGAAGCCGTTTTGACCGCCGATCCTAATAAGGCGGATACTGACGCGGACGGTTTGATCGACGGCGATGAAGTAAAAATCTATCTAACTAGTCCAATTCTGCCAGATACTGACGCGGACGGTTTGATCGACGGGGAAGAGGTTAATATTTATAAAACTGATCCTAACAAGGCTGATACTGATGGCGACGGCTATTTGGATGGAGCTGAAGTCAAAGCCGGCTATGATCCTCTCACCAAACCGGTAAAATAATCCCATTTAATTTATGTTCGGAAAAAAAGAAGTAAAATCTGACGACGATAAAAAATTAAGTCAGGAGAAATCGGCGCAACTGGAAGCCAAAATTTCTCAGAATATTATCGTTCACAAAATGCCAAAGAATTACAAGGCCGGGACTTTTAGTTATGATGATTATTTTGATCGCAACTCCGAAACTAAGGGCGCTAAGAGCGGCGGTTCAACAGCAGCTCATGGTAAAGGTAAAAAAACTGGGATTATCATTATGATTGTCGGTTTTATCGTGATTGGGCTTTTAGCTTATGGCGCTTTTGCCTATATCAAGAATCCCGAGCAATTTAATTTTCTGGCTGTTCTTAAGCCAAAAACGGCCGCCCCGATTGTTACTAAACCGATTACTCCGATTGTTACCGCTCCAGTGGTTGTTCCCACTTCAACTTTTGAATTAGTGGCTACTACGCCGCCTATCGCCACCAGCACCCCGGTAGCTACCACGACTGGAGTGGTTGCTTCCAGCACGCTGATTGATACCGATGCCGACGGTTTGAGCGACAAGGAAGAAGCGGTGTTGGGAACCGACGCCAATGCGGCCGATTCCGATGGTGACAATTACAGTGATTTAACCGAGCTCATCGGCGGGTATAATCCGACCGGAGCCGGTAAATTAATTGACGATACCAACATCAAAAAATATGCCAATACTGCCTATAATTACAGCATTCTATATCCCAAAGATTGGAAATTAGACTTGGTTGATAAGGGCGCTTCGGTGATATTTACCGCCGCTGATCAATCGTTTGTCCAAGTGGTGACGCAAGCCAATGAGAATAAAACTGACATCAAGACTTGGTACGAAACTGAATTGGGCAATACCGTTTTAGACAGTCAATTGGTCAAGTATAATAATTGGAATGGCGTGAAGAGTGCTGATGGTTTGATTGTCTATTTAACCGATCAGAGCCTAAAAAATATTTACATCATTTCTTATACGCCAATTTCCGATCAAACTCCATCCTACCTGAATATCTTTGAGGCGATGATGCAGTCGTTTACGGTGGAAAAATAATTTTAGAAAATAGTTTTAGATAAAAAAACAAGCTCTGGATAAGAGCTTGTTTTTATAGAATTTATATTTAGACCTGTTTTTTAATAATCTTATCAATAATGCCGTACTTCTTGGCCTGTTCGGCATCCATAAAATTGTCGCGGTCGGTATCTTTTTCAATGGTCGCCATCTTTTGGCTGGTATGTTCGGCAAAGATGCGGTTCATCTTTTCTTTGGTTTTGAGGATATGTTCCGTTCGGATTTTAATGTCGGAAGCTTGGCCTTCAGATCCGCCCATAACCTGATGGATCATGATTTCACTGTTGGGGAGAGCTAGACGCTTGCCTGGGGCTCCGGCGGCCAGCAGGAAGGAGGCCATGGAGGCGGCCATACCGATGCAGATGGTGGAGACATCGGATTTGATGTACTGCATAGTGTCATAAATGGCCATGCCGGCGGTAACTGAGCCTCCGGGAGAATTGATATAGAATTTAATATCTTTGGTTTTGTCTTCGGCGTCTAAAAAGAGGAATTGGGCGATGATGATGTTGGCGGTATGATCATCTATGGGTTCGCCTAAGAAGATGATGCGATCTTTGAGCAGGCGGGAATAGATATCATAGGCTCTTTCAACTTGGCCTTCTTTCTCAATGACGGTCGGGATTAATGGCATATTTTTTGGGTTTAGGTTTATAGCTAGTATTTAGATTATAAAAGAAAAATCAGGGCTTGTCAATTTCTCTTTATTCACCCGTTATACACTTTTTCCCCTTGATTTTTATTTCTTTTTATTTTAAGATAGTCTAATAAAATCCTGGTTAAAGACCACATGTCTAAGTTGGCCTTTAGCCTTTTATTATAAATACTATATGAAAAAGAACTTATTTCAGAGGGTGTTTAATTCCAGTCCACGTCGCCGCACCTGGTGGATTTTTGTGGTTATCATTATAATTGCTTTAGCCGCCTTGTTAATCAGCGGCGGTAATTTTTATAACAAGATGAGTGATTCTATCGCCGGCGCCACCAAAAACTTTGTGACTTTACCGAAAGTCAAAGAAGTTCCTTTCCGCTTGGGCCTGGATTTACAGGGGGGCAGTCAATTAATTTATGAGGCTGACGTGAAGTCTTTGCCGGAAAGCGAAAAGAATGCAGCTCTAGAAGGCGTGCGGGAAGTGATTGAACGTCGGATTAATATTTTTGGCGTTTCCGAGCCGGTAGTCCAGGTTAATAAAACTATGGCCGGGGCTTATCGCATCATCGCCGAACTCGCTGGTATTAAGGATGTGAAGGAAGCGATTAAGATGATCGGTGAAACTCCGTTATTGGAATTTAGAGAAAAGGATGATAGCGCCACTGCTTCTACGGCTGATGTTGATTCTAAAAAATTAGATGAGCTCAATAAAGCGTCGGATGATCAAGCTAAAAAGATTTTAGCCCAAGCCGTTAAGGGCGAAGATTTTGTGGCCCTGGCTAAGGCTAATAACCCCGCTCAAAATATTGGAGTCGGGAATGATTCTATCACCGTCGGAGCGGAAAATGATGGTGATCTGGATTGGGTGACGGAAGACGTTAATCCGGAATTAGTTAAGCCAGTTAAATCTTTGGTTAAGGGACAGGTCTATAAAAATTTAATTACCACTAAAAGCGCTTATCACGTCGTCAAATTGGAAGACAAGAGATTGCGCGACGGCCAGAAGATAATGGAGTATCATTTACGAGATATTTCTTTCCCAATTTATACCGCGGCCGATTTGGCCGCCGCCGCGACCAGCGCTGACGGCGCTGATGTTAAGTGGAAGAATACTCAGTTGACCGGTAAAGATTTGAAGAGAGCGGTCGTTAATTTTGACCCCAATGATGGTTCGCCGCAGGTGTCATTAGAATTTAATGATGAGGGAGCTAAATTGTTTGAAGAGATTACGGCTCGCAATGTTAATAAGCAAGTGGCTATTTTCTTGGATGGTTATCCCATCAGTATCCCAACCGTTAATGAAAAGATTACGGGGGGCAAGGCTGTTGTCACTGGCACTTTTACGGCTACCGAAGCTAAATTATTGGCTCAGAGACTAAACACTGGCGCTCTGCCGGTACCAATCTCTTTAGTCAGCCAACAGACCGTGGGAGCTTCTTTGGGCCAGCAATCAGTGAATAATAGCGTCAAAGCCGGTCTAATCGGCCTGGCGGTGGTGGCCTTGTTTATGATTTTGTTTTACCGTTTGCCGGGCTTGTTGTCAGTTGGCGCCTTGGTGATTTATGGTTTTATTTCACTCGCTATTTTCAAGTTGTGGCCGGTAACTATGACGCTCGCCGGTATCGCCGGTTTTATTCTGTCTATCGGCATGGCGGTGGATGCCAATATTTTGATTTTTGAAAGGTTAAAGGAAGAGCTTAGAAACGGCAAGGAATTAGGTCGGGCCATTGAAGATGGTTTCAGTCGCGCTTGGCCGTCAATCAGGGACAGTAATTTTACCACCATAATTGTTTGTTTCGTCTTGATTGAATTTTCCACCAGCGTAATCAAAGGCTTCGCCGTGACTTTGTTATTAGGTGTGATCATTTCCATGTTTACCGCTATTTTTGTCACTAGAAATTTCTTAAAATTAATGTCTAATAAATGGTTGATCAAATATCATTGGTTAATCACTAGCGTTAAAAACAAAAAAGAAGTGTCGCCGGTTACTGAGCTCAAATAATGAGCCGCCGTCTTACTCCCTAACTCAATATTATGTATAAAATTATACAAAAAAGAAAAATTTGGATCAGTATTTCCGTAGTTTTATTTGTAACCGCTATTTATTTTATCTCCGCTTGGGGTTTGAAATTGGGCATTGATTTCACCGGTGGCAGTTTGCTGGAAATAAAATTCGGCGCCAATAAACCGAACGTCATTGAAGTCTCTGAGGCCATAAAAGATTTGAAGTTGAACAGTTTGTCGGTTCAGCCCTCGGAAAATTCTTTTATTTTGCGTTTTCAAGATAACAGCGAAGAAGTTCATCAAAGCGTTTTGACATCTCTCAGAAAATTGAATGACAGCAAAAACCCGGTTAAGTTAGAGCAGGAGGGAACTAGTACGGCCGCGGTGACTGCCAACAATAGCTTTGAAGAATTAAATTTTACCGCCATTGGTCCCTCCATTGGCCAGGAATTGCAAAAAAAGGCCGTCTATTCCATTATTTTAGTTTTAATCGCCATCAGTTTATATATTTCTTATGCTTTTCGAAAAGTGTCCAAACCAATCGCTTCTTGGAAATATGGCGTCGCCACTCTAATCGCTTTGTTCCACGACACTATCATTGTTATCGGTTTCTTCGCTCTCTTGGGGAAATTTTGGGGGATAGAGGTCAATACTTCTTTCGTGGCGGCTGTTTTGACCGTCTTGGGTTTCAGCGTGCATGATACCATCGTGGTATTTGATCGCATCCGAGAAAATTTACCGAAGTCAGCCGATGACTTTGAAAATACCATCAACAAGAGTGTTAATCAGACCTTGACTCGTTCCATCAACACCTCCATGACCGTCATGTTTGTTTTATTTTCCATTGTGCTGTTTGGTGGCGCGTCCATCAAATATTTTGCTCTCGCTCTATTTGTCGGCATTTTCTTCGGTACTTACAGTTCTATTTTCTTGGCTTCACCGCTGTTGGTGGTTTGGAATAATTTGAAGAGAAAGGCTCAGTAATCTCTTAAAAGTTTTTGAATTTCAGAAAAATATCTAAACAAAATAAAAAATACCTAACATTTGCTAGGTATTTTTTATTAGTACTTGGCTTGCGCCCACAAGTACTAGATATAATATAGATACTAAAAATATTCGTGTCAATGGATGGTTTTCTTTAATCTTTATGGTATAATAATAGACATATGAAAGCGATAAAACTGGGAAAACTCCATTTCCAAGAGGTGGTGGGGATGTTAATAGAGATTACTTATTTAACGGTCTTTTTCACCGTTCCTTTGGCGATGGCCTTTTTTTTGGCCACCGATAATGTATTCGAGCTCAATAAAATCGTTTTGTTTAGATCCCTAGTTTATATCTTATTTTCTTTGACTTTAATCAAGGCTTTATTCTGGCCCAGTCAGCGGAAATTTTCCCTCCGTTATCTTTGGCTGGTGTTAGCCTTACTAATTTTTGGGGCCCTTTCTTTATTTTTTTCGGTTGATTCGGCCAATAGTTATTATGGTTTAAGTGACCGCCAGCAAGGTTATCGGAGTTTGTTGTTTTATGCTTGGTGGTTTTTCTTGCTGTTCTATAATTTGGCGGCGACTGATAATCTGGAGAAAAAGTTAAGTCGGATTTTTTGGGTGATAATGGGAGTGTCTTTTTTAGTCAGCCTTTATGCTATTTTACAAATTTTAGGGATTGATTTTATTGCTTGGACCGAGCCGCCGTTTGTGACTCTGCGGGCGACCTCAACTTTAGGGCAGCCTAATTTTTTGGGATCATATCTGTTGCTGGTCATGCCTTTGACGATTTACGGTTTAATAAAATATCGTCATTTTTGGCGGCGCTTTATTTTGGCTTTGCTGTTGCCAATGCAGTTTATTACTTTAATTATAACCGAAAGTCGGGCGGCTTGGTTGGGACTGCTGGGGGCTTTGATTTTATTAGCTGGTTGGAATTTATCTCGTTTCTGGCCTAAGATCTCAGCTTCTAAAAAACGAGGCTTGATATTAATCTCTGTTCTGGCGGCCATCACGTTTTTTTTAGCTTTATCTCAAAGCAGTTATGTGGCCGATCGTTTCAAAAGCAGTGTTGATTTAAAGCACGGGAGTGTTTCAGCTCGGTTGAATTTTTGGTCGGGGGCGGTAAAATCTATTTGGGAAAAACCATGGTTAGGCTATGGCTGGGAAAATCAAGGAATAGAGTTTATAAAGTATTATCAAGTCAATTGGGCCGAGAGCGGCTTTGTTAACGCCAGCACCAATCGAGCGCATAATGTGATTTTGGATATCCTTTTGGCGGTGGGAATTATCGGTTTAATTTTTTACGTTTGGATCTATGCCAGTTTTTTCCGGTGGGCCAACAGAAATCGATCGGACGAAAGATATCGGATTTGGTCGGAAGCTTTGCTGGCTGCGGTTTTAGCCTGTTTAATTTCTCTATTGTTCGGTTTTTCCATCGTGGTGACTGAGGTTTACTTCTGGTCCTATCTGGCCATAGTGGCGGTTATTAATGCCAGATTAGATAGCGCTTCGGAGACTAGTTTAAAGATTGGTCTAAAAATGCCGATTAAATTTCTGATTATAATTTTAGCCGTAACCTTTTCCGGTTATCAAATCTCGCGGGAATTTAAAACTTTGACGGCGAATAATTATTTTTTGGAAATGCGCCAGGTGCTAACCCAGGATGATTATCCCAAGGCTTTATTTTATTATCAAAAGATTAAGGAACAGAAGGTTTATGATTTTAGCTATACTTATTATTTTGTTGATTCCTTACCCTACGATTTAGAAACGACTATCAGCCCGGCGCTGGTGGGCTTGGTTGAAAGGGAATTAAGTAATATTTTGCCCCAATTAACCTTAAATGACTACGATCATTATTATTTGAAGGCTAAGATTTATACGCTGCTCCAAAATTATCCTCAGGCCGAAGGATATTATCAGAAGATTATTGATCTTAGTCCCCAATTGCCGAAGAATTATTTTGTTCAAGCTAAGTTTTATGTAGCTTCCGGTCGAGATGATTTAGCTTTGGCTGATTTTGAGAAAGTGTTGCCGCTTTTGCCGGCACCGGAAAATTATCCGGAATCTTTAAGTTCGGCGGAAAAATCAGTGGCTTATTATCAAAGTTTGATTTTTAAAGAATTGGGAGATCTTTATTTCCGTCAAGAAAACTATAGTTTGGCCGGCCAAAATTATCGCTCGTCTTATCGGCTTAATTTGAATGATTTGGGCGCTTATAAGAAGATAGCGGACACTTATTTTATGCGGGGAGATTTATCAACGGCTATTTGGTATAATTTGAGAGCGTTTGAACGGCATCCCAATGATTATGTGTGGCCATTGTCTTTGGCTATTTTGTATCAGCAGCAAGGGGATGCCATCAATGCCGTTAAATATTTAGCTTTGGCTATTGCTTTGGATACTGATAAAAAAATTTCAATAGAGACGATTGATAGTATTAAAAAATAATTATTTTATATGTTTTATCTTTTTTTGGGATTTTCCTTGGCTCTCGGTTTGATAATCGGCAGTTTTATTAATTGCTTGGTTTGGCGGCTTTATAAAGAGGAGAGTTTAATGGGTCGATCCCATTGTCCGAAATGTCACAGTTTGATTGCTTGGTGGAATAACATTCCCGTCATTAGCTGGATCTTTTTACGCGGTCGCTGTCGCCATTGTCATAAATCAATATCAATCCAGTATCCGCTCGTGGAATTTCTGGTGGGAATTTTATTTGCTTTAGTTTTTATTAAATTCTATAGCGCCGGATCGGCTTATTCTGATTATGATTTTTATTATTGGTTTTTAAGCGGCTCTAAACTTTGGTGGTTGTTGGTTAATTGGTTGGCTATTTCCGCCCTAACCATTGTTTTTATTTTTGATGTTCGTTGGCTCTTAATTTCACTGCCGGCAATTTTATGGAGTGCGGCCGGTATTTTAGGTTTAGATTTAATCTTGGGATATAGCCTGTGGAATATTTTATTCTGCGGGTTGATTGGCGCCGGTTTCTTCGGTCTGCAATTCTTATTAACTCGCGGTCGGGGGATTGGAGAAGGGGATATTTGGCTGGGAGGGCTCATGGGGTTAATTTTTCCCGATTGGCATTTATTATTGGCGGCGCTATTTATATCTTATATGTTGGGCGGGGCCACGGGATTGATTATGATGGCCGTTTGGGGCAAGAAATTGAAAACTAAGCTGCCATTGGGGGTTTTCTTAGCTTTAGGGTCGATTATTGCCTTATTTTTTGGTCAGTCTTTGATTAATTGGTACCTGGGTCTGTTGGGAGCTTAAAATAGTTGGCAATTTCATAGTTTTCTAGTATAATTAGAATAGACAATTAATATAAACCATTTCGATTTATGAAGGAGGAAATAATCGCTGGTCTTGATATTGGCTCAACCAATATCCGTTTAGTTATCGGGCAAAAGGTCCAGGGCTTTGAAGCTGAAGAGATTCAGATTATTGGCGCCGTCTCATCTTTAACCATGGGCGTTTCCAAGGGTAATGTTAACAGCATCGAAGATGCCACTTCTTCTGTTTCGGCCTGTCTGGAAAAGGCGGAACGTTTAGTGGGAGTACCGCTCGAAAGTGTGTGGGTCAGTATTAATAGCCCGAAGATTAAATGTGAAAAGAGCAAGGGCGTAGTGGTTGTTTCCAAGAGTGATGGCGAGATTGATGAACATGACATGGAAAGGGCGATAGAAGCGGCGCGGTCGATGGTTGTCCCGAATAATTATGAAATTTTGCATGTGATTCCGATTAAGTTTACCATTGATAATCAGGAAGATATTAAAGACCCGATCGGGATGAGCGGTGTGCGCTTGGAAGTGGAGACTTTAATTATTTTAGGTTTAAGCAATCAGATTAAGAATTTAACCAAGGCCATTTATCGCACCGGTTTAGATATCGAAGGTTTGGTGTTGTCGTCCTTGGCCGTAGCTGAAACTGTTTTTGATAATCGCCAAAAGGATTTAGGCGCCGCTTTAATCAATATGGGAGCCACTACTACTAGCTTGTCGGTTTATGAGGAAGGAAATTTGCTACATACCGCTATTTTGCCGATTGGTTCGGACCATATTACCAATGATATTGCCATTGGTCTGCGCTGTCCGATTAATTTAGCCGAAAGAATCAAGATAGAGTATGGCCATTCCGAGTCGGAGGCCTTTACCAAAAAAGATGAAGTTGATATCAGCCAACTGGTCAAGGAAGAGAAGATTAGCGATAATATCGGTTTAATTTCTTTAAAGTATGTGGCGGAGATTATTGAAGCCCGGGTGGAAGAAATTTTTGAAAAAGTGGATGAGGAATTAAAGAAAATAGATCGCTCGGGCATGTTACCGGCTGGAGCCGTATTAGTTGGCGGCGGCTCTTTGCTTCAGGGTATTGTGGAAACAGCTAAACGTAAACTGCGTTTGCCGGTTTCACTCGGTGAAGCTAAGAATGTTAAAATTGCCATTGATAAGGCCCGTAATCCCGAATTTTTAACCGCTTTAGGTCTGGTGGTTTGGGGTGGTCATTCCTTGCCTAATTCAGCTCCCAATCCTTTTAAAAAGAATATTAGCAATGCTTTTAGTAAAGTTAAGGGATTTATCGGTAAAATGATGCCCCAATAGGGTTGAACTTTTTACTTTATTAAGTTAAGATGCCAGAAGTATCAAATAATTATTAATCAAGATGTATATGCCAGAAGTTAAACCAATAGCCGAAACTTTTGCTAAAATTAAAGTGGTGGGTATCGGCGGTGCCGGCGGTAATGCCATTAATCGCATGGTGGAAGAGGGGATTCAGGGAGTAGAATTTATCGCCATTAATACTGATGTCCAGGCTTTGCATAATAATAAAGCGGATATTAAATTGCATATCGGTAAAACCGTTACTCGTGGTTTGGGCGCCGGCATGAATCCGGAGTTGGGTCGTCAGGCCGCCGAAGAATCGCAATCGGAGATTAGAGATTTGTTGAAAGGTTCTGACATGGTTTTTATCACTTGTGGCTTGGGCGGTGGTACCGGTACCGGCGCCGCTCCCTTAATCGCTGAAATTGCTAAAGATTTAGGCGCCTTGACTATCGCCGTGGTCACTAAGCCCTTTGCTTTTGAGGGTGGTCAGAGAAGGCGGATTGCCGACCGTGGTTATGATGACCTGTCATCCCAGGTTGATACCATAATTACCGTCGCTAATGAAAAATTATTAACTATTATTGACAAACGAACTTCATTGTTAGATTCTTTTAAAATTGCTGATAATATTTTACGCCAAGGCGTTCAAGGCATTGCGGAAATTATCACTGTTCCCGGTATCGTTAATGCCGACTTTAATGACGTGCGGGCTATTATGGCTAATACCGGCTCGGCCTTGATGGGCATTGGTCAGGCAACTGGTGAGAATAAGGCAGAAGAGGCTGTTCGGGCCGCGGTTAATTCTAATCTGCTGGAGACTTCCATTAACGGCGCTAAGGGCATCGTCTTTACCATTACCGGCGGACCCGATTTGAGTATGATGGAGGTTTCGGAAGCCGCTCGGATTATCAGTTCGCTCGCCGATGAAGACGCCAAGATTATTTTCGGCGCCGTAATTGACGAACGCTTGAAGGATGAGCTGAAGGTAACTATTGTCGCCACCGGTTTCAATGATCAGGACCGGCCGGCCAATGATTTTTCTCCCGTAGAGACTCCGGCTCAATCTTATATTCCTCATAATTTTGCTAAAAAAGAAGAAGATAGAAAGAGAACAGAGGTGAAAGAAGAAACCAAAGAGGCTAAAAATACCAGTTTAAATTTTTCTTGGTTTGAGAAGAAAGAAAAAGCGGAGGCTAAAGTTGAACCGGTTCAATCAGCGGTCAAGCCTCAAATTAAAAAGACGGATGATGAAGAAGATGAAGAATTGAGTGTCCCGGCCTTTATTCGGAAGAAGATGATGTAAAATTAACTAAAATATCTATAAAATCTGACTAAAATGAAAGTCAGATTTTGTTTTTGGTCAAACTTTAATATAACTTGACTTTAACTTTAGTTAGATGTTATATATAAAAATGGAGGCGACGAGTTAAGGCAAAAGGTTAAAAACTTGATAAATACTCTCATCGAAAAAGGCAGTAGCATGTTTTGGGAGCTAAAAGATATTTTGGGCGACAAAAAATGAAATAAATTTTACTCTTGCCAGCTTAGAAAGTAGACACGAAAGTGCCTGTTTTTTTGTTGGAAAAATCCGAAAAATAATTCTAAAAATAGAATAAAAAAAAGAGTCTTGTGGATAACTTTTTAAATCCCTAAAAGAAGCCTAAAATTAGAGAAAATTTGGAGCGTTGTCGCTCTTGGTTTTTTTTGCTATAATAACTCTTGTACAATATGTTGTGGTAGTCCAATAAATTAGGCCACTAGATGTAGTTAAATCATCATATTTGGTAAAATTTGTAAAATCATTAAAAAGCTTTTAATTATAGTCGTTGCAAATATAAAATCTTTATGAAATGTCCTATTTGCTACCATCCCGATACTAAGGTTTTAGATTCTCGGGCGGCCACCGACGGTTTGTCTATTCGCCGCCGCCGCGAGTGTTTAAAATGCGCCTTTCGTTTCTCCACTTATGAAGAATTGGAAATTTTAGATGTTTCTTTAATCAAGAGAGATGGTCGAAAAGAGGCCTATAGCCGTGATAAGCTTATCTCGGGCTTGAAGAAGGCCAGCGAAAAGAGAATCAGCGATGATAAGTTCAAAAAATTGATTCATATGATTGAGCGGGATATTCAAGCCCTGAAGATTAATGAGGTCAGTTCCCAAGATGTCGGCCGAATCGTGATGAAGAACTTAAAGAAAGTAGATCAAATCGCCTACATCCGTTATGCTTCGGTTTATGAGTCTTTCAAGAATGTGCAGGAGTTTAAGAGGGAGTTGAATAAGCTTTTGGGAGGGAAAAGCAATAAAAAATAAGTTTAATATAAATCAATTTTATTAATATTATGAGTCTCAAGAAAGAAATGATCACCAAGATTATTAAACGGTCAGGCGAGATTGTTGATTTTGATCCGGCCAAGATCACTAAGGCCGTTTTAAAGGCGGCCGAGGCTGTCGGCTTGGAGCACCCGGCCAAATTAGCCGACAAATTGACCGAAGAAGTTTTGCAAAGGATCGGTAAGAAATTTCATCATCATAGCATCCCGGCCGTAGAGGAGATTCAGGATATTGTGGAAGAAACTTTGATTATCAACCGCCAGATCAAAATGGCCAAGTCTTATATTTTGTATCGCGATCAACATCGTCAATTGCGCGATATCGGCAGTAGCAGTGAAGAAAAGTTAATGGAAAGTTATTTGGGCCGAACTGATTGGCGTTTGAAGGAAAACAGCAACATGAGTTTTTCTGTTCAGGGTCTGAATAATTATTTGGCCTCGGCCATTTCTGCCAAGTATTGGCTTAATAAAATGTATCCGGACAGTATTCGTGATGCCCATGTTAATGGCGACCTTCATATTCATGATCTAGGTTTATTGGCTCCTTATTGTTGCGGTTGGGATTTGAAAGATTTATTAACCAGAGGTTTTGGCGGCGTGGAAGAAAAGACTCAGAGTAAAGCTCCGAAGCATTTTAGAACGGCGCTCGGTCAAGTGGTCAATTTCTTTTATACGATGCAAGGCGAAGCGGCCGGAGCTATGGCGTTTGCCAACTTTGATACTTATTTGGCTCCGTTCATTCGCCATGATAAATTAAATTTTAAAGAGACCAAACAATGTCTGCAAGAATTTGTTTTTAATGTTAATGTCCCGACTCGAGTCGGGTTCCAATGTATGTCAGAGGATACGGAAATTTTAGGAAAAGATGGCTGGAAAAAATATAACCAGGTTAAAAAAGGTGATATTATCGCCACTTTCAATATTGACCGAGGCGGGATTGAATATTTGTCAGTTAATCATGTTTTTGCCCGAAAATATCAAGGCAAAATGTATAATTTAAAGAATAGAATCAGCGATCAGTTAATTTCTCCGGAGCATCGAGTGGTTCGAAGGAAATTCAATTCCAACGAATATGTTTTAGAGACCATTGAAAAGGTTAGAGGTTTAAATTCTCCTTTTATTGTGCCAGTTGGCAGCCAGGGCTATTCTCATTCGGAAAGCTTTTTATCTGATGACGAGATTCGGTTTTTGGCTTGGGTCATAGCCGAAGGCACTTTAGACCAGGGAGAGAGAGGTAGCGGACGAATCAGTCTTTATCAATCAGCTATAGCCAATCCTCAAGATTATCAGGAAATGAAAGATTTGTGTGCCAGTTTAAATTTGAAATATAGTGAAAGAACCCAAGTCGGTCTAGGCAAAGATTGCCAGGTTTTAAGGTTTGATGCTTCAAGTACCAGGAAGATTTTGTCATATTTCGGCGGTGATAAGAAAAACGGTATTAAGTTTATTCCGAAAGTAATTTTAGATTCCGACAGTGAGACCGCTAAATTATTTTTGGAAACCTATATCAAGGGCGATGGCCATGAAGAAGTGAAGATAACCGCCACTTCTAAAATTATTTGCGACGGCTTGTTGCAAGTAGCGGTTCATGCCGGTTACGGGGCGACTGTGGCCATTAGAAAACCGGAGGGAATTTCTAAAAAGGACCGATATATTATTCGATTAATAAAACATCGTGATACTTATATCAATGAGGTGCAAGCCATTAATTATCAAGGAATTATTTGGTGTCCGAATACTAAAAATGAAACCGTAATTGCCAGAAGAAATGGTAAAATATTTATTACCGGCAATACGCCTTTCACCAATATCACCTTAGATGTCACTCCTTCCAAGATGATTGGCGAGGAAAATGTGATTATCAGC
>Ga0066636_10001495_pt1 | contig 14482 bp, 10 predicted proteins | sample CryGeyCG2014_080_2_FD_62736 | JGI IMG/M metagenome (GOLD analysis project Ga0066636, IMG submission 62736) | Groundwater microbial communities from aquifer - Crystal Geyser CG07_land_8/20/14_0.80 | ecosystem: Environmental > Aquatic > Deep subsurface > Groundwater | place: USA: Utah: Grand...
CCTTACTTTGTAAATCAGATAGTTCACATTTTTTGACATTAGCTAATCGATCCTGCTCGGCTATATCCGCCTCAAGCATTACAATTTGCTGTTTGTCTACCTGAATTAGGGCAAGTACCGGATCAACACCCTCAACAGCCTCGATCACTGACTTTTTAGCCGCCACCTTATCTTTAATCACGCCTACGGGTTTAACAATTTCAACAACATCCTCTATCGGTTCGACGTTTTCCCCCAACCAGCCTGCCAATGACGGAACATTGTCTAATGGTGTGATATTAAAATCCTTGGGATCTACAATAACGTAACTATCTTGCGATCCTCTTTTGCCGGGCGTTGTACTATAAATAAGATCACGATAATTTAAGACAAAATAAGACCAACAACTCACAAACTGACCATCTAGACCATTCAACGTGGCTGGATACTCATTGATGATAATATCTTTAACGACGTCACGGAAAGCCCCTCTTGGCTTCCGCCAAACAACCACATTATGACCATTTTTTTGGGCAGCTTCGCCGCCAGGTAGTTCTTTGGCATGATTATAAAGGGCCTCCCAGAGCCAGCAATAAAAGATCATCATATTAATTTTGGGCTTTTCTCCCGACTGCTCTGCGGAATTCTTTTGGAGAACAATATCCAATGCCCCTTCAAACGTTAATTTTGCTTGTTCCATCTGCGCTTTATATGCCTCCTCAATCGCAACAAACTTAGCATTCACCCATTCGCATGATTGATCCTGCAATTGCACGTCACTACCCAAAAGTCGCAAAGCCAATTCCAATCTTTCAATACCGCTACCCCCAGGCAAGCTTAAATCAAACTCAATGCCAGATACGTCTTGATTCGCTAAAAATTTATTAACCACTTCAATGATAAACAAATCTTCGCCACTTTTTTCTTTCCATATCTCAACCTTTTTTGTCAAGACATCAAAAATGACCACACCATCCTCGTTAATCGTCTTTTTTAACTCTCCCCTAATAAAATCCAGATTATTATTCATCAACTCTCCTCCTTGCTGATGTAAATTTAACTTACGTTTTATTGGCGTATTATCAGGATTCTTAATAACTTTAAACTTGTTCGGATCTAAAATTATATACCGAGACGGCCGCTTGTTATTTTTTAGATTCTGATTTGTCGACCTCATTATTCCTTTTCCCGCCAAATAACCAATAACCGTATCACGAAGAAAAATCTTATCTTCCTTGTCGCGCATATCCAGGGTGGCCATTGGATATTCTTGTTTAATCACCTCCAGCACGATTGGCAAATAACCAGCCCTGCCTGGCTTAAAAATTATTTGTCCATTACTACCGAAATCAGCTATTTTATCAGTGGTCAATGGCGTATTAACTGCAATACCGGATAAATGGTCATACAATCCTTGCCAGATATTATAACCGAACAAAGTAATTTTTATTTGTTGTTTAGACGCATTCGCAAACTCTTCGGCCATAATTTCCTTCCTTCCATCTCGAATAACATTAACAATTTCTCGCGCATGGTCAGAAATATCGCCATCTTGAATTTCTCCACCAGAAAAAATAACCGCCACCTCTAAAAACAAGTCCGCGTCTTTTTCAATGATTCCAACGCCAACGTTTTTTAGCTCAAAAACAATTTGACTAATTTCCTTGCCGCGCGTAAATTCAGGAATGATTTTAGACAAAAATATCTTTTGATCATTTTTTTGATGATAAATTATTTCATATTCTTCTAATTTATCAACAAAATCTGGTTTTCTATCTATAGCATACGATAAAATTTGCCTAAACCGCTGATGTTTTTCCCACAAACAGATACCCGCTCCTGGCTCGTGCCCGACTCTTGATTCCCAATTTATTACCACTTCACCAAATATTCGCGCCACTCGGTTGGTTCTGCGCCTACGCTTGGCGTTAGTCATCCAACAAATTCCAGCATGCTTACAATCATGCACATGATTCTTTGTGAATATAAGGCTATGTCCTTTTTCTAAATGCTCACAAAGACGCTCTTGACTACCATGACAGTCTTCTTGACCATCCAAACCGAAAGAATGACTAAAAATCAAATACACCTCAAAAGAAGCCATTTTTAAAGTTTGCAATCTGTTAAGGTGCTTTTTCACGGCACCAACAACAATTTTCTTCTCAACCTCCCAATTATGCGCAGAAACATCGGTCGTTGTTGTAAAAAGCCTTTTCGTCATTTTTTCTCACCACCTTTAATTTAACATGTTAAGAACTCACCACCTTCAACGCAAAATTAGAATACTACTATTTATTGATATTGTCAAATTCTACTAACTCCTCCACACACACGGGGGGCCTGGGTAGGGGGTTATAATCTAATTTCAAATTTAAAAATTGACACTTTTATAAAATCGTGTAAACTATGAATCAGTTAGTCGTTTTTAGTTTTTAGTTTTTAGAAGCCGCCACGTCATCCTGAATGCATTTCAGGATCCACGACCGGATGCTGAAACTAGTTCAGCATGACAATCCCGCGACTAATCACATGCCATCTATTTTTAAGCCAATCTTTAAATCTACCAAACGTATTTTCCGACAGCTTGGTAGAAATATCCTGAAAGCCATTGAATACTTTTTCAAGGGTCTTTGGTTTTTAGTTAAGCCAATTGTTAAGCCCAAAGGCCGCAATAAGGTTCGGGTGGCTTTAGCTTTAATTTTCATTATGATTGCCTTGACGGGATTCACGAGCTATCCTAAGGCATGGGACAAAGCCACTAACTGGTTAAACCCCCAATTAGACAGAGTTGGCTTTTTATCTTGGATTAATTTACCCAATTGGCATAATTGGCCATTTCAATTAGGGTTAGATTTACAAGGCGGCACTCATTTAGTTTATGAAGCAGACACCAGCCAAATAAAAGTTGAGGATATTAGCACTGGTATGCAGGGCGTGCGCGATGTAATAGAACGGCGTATAAATATCTTTGGCGTTAAAGAACCTTTAATCCAAATAGAAAGCACGCCCAAACACCATCGCCTAATAGTAGAACTGGCGGGTATTCAAAACACCTCACAAGCTATTCAAATGATCGGCCAAACACCTTCTTTGGATTTTCGCGAAGAACGCCCCGCCGAAGACACCCAACAAATTCTAGCTCTTCAACAGCAAGGCCAATATCTTTACGAGGATCCCTATTTTCAACCCACTGACTTAACTGGTAAAAATCTTAAAAAAGCCCAGCTAATTTTTGACCAAAACACTGGTCAGCCAAAAGTTGGTTTAGAATTTGATAGCGAAGGCACAAAATTATTCGCTGATTTAACTAAAAAAAATATCGGCAAGCGAATTGGTATTTATCTTGACCAAACACCGATTAGTGCCCCTAATGTTAATGAAGAAATTCCCTCTGGCCAAGCGGAGATTTCCGGCAATTTTACCACCGAAGAAGCTCGTATTTTAGTCCAACGCCTTAATGCGGGCGCCTTGCCCGTTCCGATCCAGCTTGTCAGCCAACAAACCGTTGGCCCATCATTAGGCAAGGTTTCTTTAGGTGCCAGCTTGCGTGCCGCTTTTTTTGGCTTAATGGTAATTATGATTTTTTTAATTGTTTTTTATCGTTTATCGGGTCTTTTAGCCAGCGCCTCTCTTCTGATTTACGGCGCCATTTTATTAAGCATTTTTAAATTAATTCCAGTCACACTTACTCTTTCCGGTATTGCTGGATTTGTTTTATCTTTGGGTATGGCTGTAGATGCCAACATTTTAATCTTTGAACGCCAAAAAGAAGAAGTTAAACAGGGCAAAAATTTTGGCGAAAGCTTCAAGCAAGGGTTCAAACGTGCTTGGCCTTCAATTCGTGACGGTAATATTACCACCTTAATTACTTGCGCCATTTTATACTTAATCGGCACAGGCATGATTAAAGGATTTGCTTTGACCCTGGGTTTGGGTATTTTAATCAACATGTTTACCGCTATGGTAATCAACAAAAAATTTATTCAGTGGCTTGAAGGCACAAGATTGTCTAAATATAATTGGTTGTTTAATAGAAAATGAAAATAATCAAATATCGTAAAATATTTTATATTTTTTCCGGATTATTAGTTGCCGCCAGCGTCTTGGCACTTGTTTTATGGCAGTTAAATTTTGGCATTGATTTTACTGGTGGCACAATTATGGAAATTAACTTTTTAGCAGAACGCCCCAGCAACGATCAAATCAGAGAAAAAATTAAAGACGTTGATTTAGGAAGTGTTGTTTTACAGCCAACTCAAGACAAAGGATTAATTTTAAGATTTAAAAACATTGATGAAACTGTTCACCAAGATATTTTAAAAAAATTGGCCAGCGAGCAAACGCCAGATAAAGTATTGGAAGAAACCCGCTTTGATTCTATTGGCCCAGCCATCGGCCAAGAATTAAAAGTTAAAGCATATTGGGCTATTGGCCTATCGTTAATCGCTATTTTAATTTATATCGCGTGGGCATTTCGCAAGGTCTCCCGACCTGTGGCTTCATGGAAATATGGCTTAGCTGCTATTTTGGCTTTATTCCATGATCTTTTAATCACTATTGGTGTTTTTTCAATCTTAGGACATTTTTTAAATGTAGAAGTTGACTTAGCTTTTATTGCCGCTCTTTTGACAATTTTAGGTTATTCAATTAATGATACCATTGTTGTTTTTGACCGCATTCGGGAAAATTTAAAATATTCTTCTTGGGATGATTTTGAACAAACCTTGGACACTAGCGTTAATCAAACTATGGCGCGATCAATCAACACCACGCTCACAACTTTAATGCCCTTATTCGCGCTTTATTTTATTGGTGGCGCCACGCTCCATTGGTTCGCTTTAGCGCTTATTATCGGCATCACGCTTGGCGCTTATTCGTCAATTTTCCAAGCCACACCGTTTTTGCTTTGGTGGATTAAAAAGAAAAAATAATAACGAGTATCAAGTATTAAGAATCAAGTAAAAAAAAGTTAGGACAAAGGGTATCTGATACTTGATACTTGATACTTGATACTTGACGCTTGACACTATAAAATAATAGCCCCGAGAATCCATCTCGAGGCTTTATTTTATCTAACTTATCTGCTATAATTTAAAAATGGAACTTTGGGACTACAAAATAGACAAAACGCCAGAAATGACCCCGGAAGTAGAGCGTTGGTTTTTAGAACGCCGGCTTAATTATGGCCATTTTAAAAAAATTAAATTAACCACAATTAAAAAATATTGGCAACAACTAAAAATTGATCCAGCAATGCGTCAAATGCTAGCTAATTTTATTAAAAAATATGCTTGACCAGTTCCAAGAAAAATTTATTAATTATTTTGCCAAAACAGCATTAGCTCAAGATTTTTATTGGGCTGGCGGAACTGCCCTGGCTGAGCACTATTTGCATCACCGGCTTTCTCAAGATCTAGATTTTTTTACTGATAAAAATATTAACTACGAACAACTAATTAAATTAGTCAGTGATTTTGGTAGACAAAATCAAATATCCGATATTAACCGCGAGCGAATTTTTGACAGACGTATTTTCCTGATGAAAAAAGATGCCAAACTTCTTAAATTAGAATTCGCTAAATACGATTTCCCCTTATTAAACCCGCTCCAAATAGAACCAAAAACAAAGTTAAAAATTACCAGCCTAGACGATTTAGCCGCTGGCAAACTTATGTCCTTAATTGATCGCAACGAACCTAAAGACGTAGTTGATATTTATTATCTATTACAACGCGGAAAATACACTTTAGAAAAAATTATCAAGCTAATCAAGCAAAAATTTGGCCTAGGCCTCGATAAATTAACTGTCTTACGGGAAATCACTCGCTCTTCGACCAATCTAGATGCCATCAAACCACTACTGCTTTTAGCGGAAGACGAGCAAGCATTAGAGATAAAAAACATTAAAAACTATTTTGTCGAATTAAGCAATGACTACTTAAAACAAAAAATTGAATTGTAAATTTAGCGTCCGTCAACCCCAAAAAAATCAGCCACGAGTTCATTGCTCGTGGCTTTATTTTAGTCAATACCATCTTTTCTTATTCACCATTGAAAATATTATATTTCCTCAACTTCTACTAATTCTTTGTCGGAAATAACATCCGATTCGCCGAACAAAAACTTTCCCTTAAATTTCTTTCCGCTTAAAAATAACGGTATCCAATACCTATCGTCAGGCCACATATCATCAAACGGGATTTCATCAACGTGGAACCACTGCGGTTTCATTTCTTCACTTTCAATGGGCTCTCCGAAAAAATCATCCGATCTAAAAAGGTGAACTTGAAGAATTTCAGGATTATCCTTAAACTCAAAATCTATGATTCCAACTTTACGCAGATCTTTCAGCTCGACTCCTGCTTCTTCTTGCATTTCTCTTTCCATCGCATCTTCTACTTTTTCTAATGGAAGAACCTTACCGCCAAAACCGTTCCATCTTCCTGCTCCAAATCCACGCTTCTTCATCCCGAGCAAGATCTTTGGATATTAATAAATTATACAAAGCGTTAATAGTTTTTTCATATTCCTACCTCCCGTAACATTTTTTGATTTTACTTCTGTGTCTGGAATAGTTATTTCCCAATATATTTAAATCTCGGAATTTTATTTTCGTCAACTTCAACATCTTCGCAAAACATTTTGAGTGGTCGCGCCCACAAATCGCGACTACCGTATAACGCCCGATAAACCGCTAATTCGTCTAACGCTTCACTGTGCTTGGCGACACCAATCAATTCATATTCTTTCCCCTTGTAATGTCTATATTTTCCTAATTTTAGCATATTATTTCCCACAACATTTCTTATATTTTTTACCAGATCCGCATAGACAAGGATCATTGCGGCCGGGCTTTTTGCCGTGACTATTGCGAGTTGAGGGCGTTGATAACTGCGCCCGCATATTATCAGACCCAGTGGTAACGCCGGCCTCGAGATTGCCACCCTTCGCTTCGCTCAGGGCAGGCCTCCCCACAACAACGACCTCAGACTGTGGTTGCGCTTGAATTTTGAAAATCAAATTAACAACTTCTGCTTGAATAGCGGCTAATAATCGTTTAAACATTTTTGCGCCTTCGTTTTTGTATTCTACCAAAGGATCGCGCTGGGCATAAGCGCGCAAAGCCACGGATTGACGCAGGTGTTCCATATTATCTAAATGCTCCATCCAAAAAATATCATAAGATCTTAAAAGCACAAATTTAGTAATCGCTTGCATTTGTTCCACGCCAAAACTCGCTTCGCGCTCGCTGTATAATTTTTGGCATAAATTGTCAAAATAATCAATTATTTTTTTCTGTTTATCTTCAGAGTCCGCTCGCTCGTCTATGATCGCCCTAAGATCATTTTCAATTTGAGCTTGGGTTTCTATAATTGGTAAAAAATTATTTAACGCTTCTAAAATACCCTTTGAATCAAAAACTTCTTGGGTATAAAATTTTACTACCCGACTAATTTCATTTTTTAGCAAGGCCAGCACTTGTTCTTTGAGCCCCTCGGATTGCAAAATCCTTTGGCGCTGACCATAAATATATTGCCGTTGCTTATTTAAAACATCATCATATTCAAGCGTGTGTTTTCGAGAATCAAAATTATAGCCCTCAATGCGAAATTGAGCCGATTCAATGGCGCGCGAAATCATTCTGTTTTCTATGGGCATATCATCCGGAACTTTTAGCATAGTCATCACATTTTTCAAACGATCACCAGCGAAAATCCGCATTAGCTCATCTTCTAAAGATACAAAAAAAACCGAAATACCGGGATCGCCTTGCCGGCCAGCGCGGCCGCGCAATTGATCATCAATACGCCTGGCTTCGTGACGTTCTGTGCCTAAAATAAATAGTCCACCGGCTTCAATAACTTGTTTATGAAGTTTTTGCCAACCACGGTCTCCGACTAAAGTCGGGTCTCCAATTTGTTTGCCACCGAGCACTATGTCCACGCCCCGTCCAGCCATATTTGTGGCCACCGTCACCGCGCCCGAACGGCCAGCTTGAGCGATGATTTGCGCTTCACGTTCGTGATTTTTAGCATTTAAAACTTCATGCGCTATGCCTTCGCGAGATAAAAGCGCCGACAAATACTCATTACGTTCTACAGACCTGGTGCCTACCAATACTGGCTGACCATTGTCACGACATTCTTTAATCTGTTTTGTAATCGCTTGAAATTTCGCCTTTTCTGTTCGATAAATTCGATCCGACAAATCTTGGCGCGTCAGTGATCTATGCGTTGGTATAGCCACAGCCCGTAATTTATAAACTGTGTCAAATTCTTCGGCAGAGCTCAAAGCAGTGCCTGTCATACCCGCTAATTTTTTGTATAAACGAAAATAATTTTGAAAAGTAATTGAAGCCAGGGTCCGCGATTCTTGCTGAACTTGCACGCCTTCTTTGGCTTCCAGTGCCTGATGTAATCCCTCAGAATAACGGCGCCCCGGCATTAAACGACCCGTAAACTCATCAATAATCAGCACTTCGTTATTTTTTACCAAATAATCACGATCGCGCTTAAATAAAACACTAGCTCGCAATGCCTGCTCTAATTGATGGACATAACGCACGCCGCCTTGATCATAAATATTTTTTATGCCAAGCGCTTTTTCTACTTTATCAATACCCGAATCTAAAATACTCACGGCCCGCATTTTTTCGTCAACTTCGTAATCCTCATCTTTTTTAAGCCGTGGCACAACATGGCTAAAAGTTTGATAAAGTTTAGTAGATTCCTCGTCAGGCGCGGAAATAATTAAAGGCGTGCGCGCTTCGTCAATTAAAATACTGTCCACTTCGTCCACAATCGCGAAATTATAACCGCGCTGAACTCGACTCGTTAAATCCTGCGCTAAATTATCCCGCAAATAATCAAAACCAAATTCATTATTGGTGCCATAAGTAATGTCGGCCGCGTAGGCCTCTTTTCTGGCCACTTCTTTCATATTTTGCATTTCCACAGTGACTTCGTTATTGTCCGGCGCGTCTTGGGGCGCGAATAAATATGATTTGTCGTGATTAATACAAGCCACGGAAAGTCCCAATAAATAATAAATCGGCCCCATCCAATTGGCATCGCGCCTAGCTAAATAATCATTGACCGTCACAAGATGAACGCCCTTGCCAGTTAACGCGTTTAGCGCTACTGCCAATGTCGCGGATAATGTTTTGCCTTCGCCGGTTTTTTGTTCAGCGATCATGCCACGATGCAAGATAATACCGGCCATTAACTGTTCATCAAAATGTCTCTGCTTAATGGTGCGTTTGGCCGCCTCCCGAACCAAAGCAAAAACTTCGGGTAAGATATCGTCAAGTTTTTTAGTGTCATTCTGAGCCTGAACGATTAGTGAGGACGAAGAATCTCGGGATCCTTCAGCCTCGCTCCGCTCAGCTTCAGGATGACCGATAATACCCCTTCTTAATTCTTGCGCCCTTTCTTTAATTTGCGTATCAGAAAAACCCTCAAACTTTTTTTCAAGTTGATTGATTTGATCCACCAACGGCTGAAACTTTTTCACAAACCTTGCATTCGGATCACCGAAAATTTTACTTAAAAAGCTTGACATAATAACTAAAAAATGATATTCGGTGCCTTTTTTATTTCCTATTCTCTATTCTCACTTCCTTGTATTTCACTATCTGCCGCGCTAATTCTTCACGCACCCAATCAATAGCCACCCTTAAATCATAATTATTATTCACGGCGCGAAATTCCTTGCCCGGTAAAATTAAATTCGCTTCCGCGTAAAAAATTTCACCTTTATGATGATGCTGTGAAGGTTTGCCGACCTCAACCTGAAGTTCAATGGGCTTGCCACTAAAACGCTTTAAAAACTTTTCCAAATTGCCAAATTTTTGTTCAATATAAACTTTAATATCTGGCAATAATTCCATATTCGTACTTTTTATTGTAAGTTGCATATAATAAATTTAAAATTAAAAGTTCAAAGTTGAAAAATAACCGTTAGGCCGTTGCCATACTGAATACATATGGCACGCAGTACCTTTAGTTTATTTCGGCATCCACGTCGTCATCCTCGGGTCGAGCCCGAGGATGACGGATGCAAACTAAGTGCTGAAACTAGCCGGAGGCACTGCGCGTTTCATCTATATTTAATAACGCAGAGTTTTACGCGTGTGTTCAGCATGGCAACAGAAAACGACGACTTAAAATTCAATATACTGAATTTCCTCTTCCAGCTCAATGCCAAATTTTTCTTTAACCTTATTTTTGACTAACCGAATTAAATCTAAAACATCACTCGCTTTAGCACCCCCCAAATTAACGATAAAATTGCTGTGCTTTGGTGAAATTTGTGCCTGACCGATTTGATGGCCTTTTAAACCAGTTGATTCAATGAAATAGGCGGCCGCTACTTTGCCGGCTTTAACTTTTTCAGTCGGAACAGTATCTTGGAACTTTTTTGGTAATTTGTCAAATTGAATATTTTTAAACACACTGCCGGCCGAGGGCTCCCACGATTGCCTTGCCCGACGCTGTTCTAAATAATTTTTAATTGTTTGCTTAATTTTTTCGGGCTCGCCTTTTTTTAATGCCAAATCCGCTGATAAAATAATTTCGTTATTATGTTTAAAAACAGAATCACGATATCCAAAAACACACTGACTATTTGAATATTGTTTTATAGCTTCACCACCATAAGCATTGACTCGCCCAACCACAAAACTCATGTCCAGGCCAAAAGCGCCCGCGTTACCTCGAACCGCGCCGCCTAAAGTGCCGGGGATGCCAGCCGCCCACTCAAGCCCCGTGAGCCCTGTCTTAGTAGCAGCCCCAACTAATTCAGCTAAGGTCGCGCCTGACCCTGATTTAATTTGGCAATTTCGAACGGTTCGGCCACGCTCACCATCTACGACTTTGAATTTTGAATTTTGAATTTTAACAACCAAGCCGCGAAAACCATTATCAGACACCAAGATATTACTGCCGCCGCCTAAAATAAAAACTGGCAGTTTTTGCTGCCGAGCAAAATTTACAGCGTCAATTAAATCTTCTTCTATTTTAGCAACAAAAAAATAATCCGCTGGTCCGCCGATTTTAAAAGTCGTTAATAACGCCAAAGAAATGTTTTTTTGAAAATCATTAAAGTCCATACTAAAAGATACTCAAAACTTGTATTGGGAAGGCGAAGAAAGCACTTTCAAGGAGCACCTCAAAGCCTGTTGGCATCGTCCCTGAGCGTTTCGGCTAAATTTTTAAAAATCCGCGAGGGGCAACAGACCGAGAGATGAGCGAGATTTTCCACTGGGAAAACCGAGCATCTCTTTGAAAGTGCTTTCCGAGCCCTATTTAGTCAAATCAAGACATCTGGTATGCAATCTTGACTAAATTACTATTGCCCCATTCCCGTATTGCCCTATTTCTTGGTCACTTACTGTAATAATTCTATCCCACTTAAAATTACTATCATTAAAAACTTCGACGCTTTTAATAGCTCGTTTAGTGCTGTTTTGCACCAGATAAACCACAGGGCCAGACCCCTTGATTAAACTACCTTCTGGATGAATACTGCTATCTGTAATAGCCAAACCATAAGAATGATGGCTCAAATCGTTATCAGACACAGCAATAATTTTATTCCATTGATAGTCCAAAGCCATAAAAACTTGCGCGCTAGATATCCAACGACGCTGACCGCCAGAAATTACATAAACTTTATCTTGATTGACTGGCCTGACTAAAATGCCATCAGCTAAAGTATTAATCAACGCCCCCTCTTGATAAACCGCCAAATCGCCATCCGTTATTGATTTTACGTCAGACCATTGATAACGGCTTTCAAAAATTGTTGCCGAATTAATCCACTGTTTTTGGCCATCACGCAATAAATAAACCTTGCCATTTTGAGCCAAGACCAAGCTATCTTCAGCTAAAGAACCGTAAGAATTATTTTGGACTGCGACTGATATAGTAAACGGCTTTAAAGACAAAAAATTAGATAAATCACTTTCTGGTTGTTGAGAAACAATAAGATCAATTTGCGTAATCTTTGTGCCAAAATCATTAAAATTGAGTAAACCCCTGCCTAAATCTAAGCCCATAAAATTAATCCTTTGCCGGCCATCTTTATCAGTCACCACATAAACTACTTGAAAACCTTTTTCTAAAGAAACGCTAAATTGTAAATTCAAAAACGCCTGATAATCTCGCGGTTGAGCACTGAAACGATGCCAATCGCCGGCCCAATTTTGAGCTAGGCGGGTAAATGACGCTGAATTCACCGCGGGTCCGGCAACATCACCAAAAGCAATGTGTAAATTATTATAATTTAAATTAGAGCTTAAATAACAATAAACTTGGCCCACGCCCAATTCACAATTATTAACTAAATTAGCCACCAACCAATTAGTAAAAACATCCGCGAAGGTTTCAGTATAGCCCATAGAGTTAAGTGCCGCGTTAACGCTAGCAATACCAGTTTTATCTGATTGAATAATTTGCGTTAAAATAGATTGGCCGTAATGACTAACTAAATAATGGACAAACATAGTTACCGAAGCATAATCATAAGCGTTATTTTGCCAATTAGTTAACGAATCAGAGGGTTGGCTTAAAAAATGATTAACGCGTTTTTCTAAATCCGAGCCCCGATAAACATCGTTATACCCACAAAGCGTGATCGCGTATTGAGAACGCGCTTCATTTATCCAAACTTCATCGTCAATATTACGTAGTCGGTTTTTTTGATTAAAAGTAATTAAATGCTGAAATTCATGAGCCAAATAAGCTGGCTCTTTTGTATCTGTCAAATAAAGCGTATTTAAATAAACCATCTCTCTTTGATTAGAGTAGGCGGCATTTTGTGTTGCGTATTCATCTTCGGGTCTGAAATAGCCGCCCGGGGCTTGCACCATTTCTGTTAGCAAGACGTTAATTTTAGAATCATTATCAATGCCAGGATTCCATTCGGAACCAAAAATCGCGGTTTCACGAAGATAAATAATTTGGTCAAATTGAGATCCTAAATTAAGAATCGCCCGATTGGCTTCCTCTTGTTCATTAGAAGCTAAGGCATTAAACCACTGATCTTCAACATAAAAATAAGCATGGGTGGCCGCGTACTTTAAAGTTGCTTCAATTTTATTTTGGCCTTGGGGTTGATAAGTAGAATCAACATAAAATTGAGTAGCATGAGCCAAGCCAATTTTGAAACTAAAAGAAAATAAAATAAAAACTGCCCCTATAAAAAGAGCTTTCAGCGCCGGCTGTTTAATTTTAATTATCAATTTTTTCATCTTGGGCTCACCCAGATCGTCTGAGTGTTTGTCATTCCCGCGAAGGCGGGAATGACAAACATACTAATCCCTCAAACAACCTCGGTGAGCCCGAGAGTTGTACTCCACAACTACTTGTAAGAAGAGAGTGCTGCTCGGACTCACGGGTATTATAACCGATTTTCAAAAAACGAGCAACACAAAAACCCCAGCAAGCTGGGGTTTTTGGACAAGTAGTTCTATTGAAATAATTTTCAACTCTCTTCAACGGAGAGTATAGCAAATTAATTTAATTTTGTCAAGAGGAAACCGTCTTTCCTCCTGTGGAAAAGTTTTTCTCGCTTTTCCCTCGTTGTCCATTCGTTATTCTGCATTCATAATTCTTAATTCTTTATTCCCGCCTTATCGCTAATTATTTTTAATTTTTGAATAAATTTTTCTACTTCTTGAGCGGCTTGGGGCCGAAGCTTTAAAATCTGATTGGCCGCTTCTTGGACCGAAGAAAAATCTCCTAATCGCGCATAGGTTTCTGCTAAAGCGGCCCAACCGTCAGTCTCCTCTGGCACCCGAGATGTATAATCCTTGTAAACGGCAAGCGCTTGCTGATAATCCCCTAAATCGCCATAAACACGAGCTAAAAGGAAAAGATCCATGGTGTGCAACCCGTTATTAAAATAACCCGCGGACTTAGCTTGCAACATTTGGGCTAACGCTTCTTTAGGTCTACCAGCTACCGACAAAACAGTACCCAAGCCCCAACGAGCATCTCTCAAATCAGAAGATAAATTCAGTAATTTTTGATAAGTTTCCGCCGCGGCATCATATTCTTTCAAGTTAACTTGGGCATTTGCCAATTCGTAATATAATTCTGGCCGGCGCGGTGATATTTGCAGTGCTTGATTTAATAATATCGTTGCCTTATCTGTTGCCGTAGAATCTCCCCATTCGGCGGACAAATGGTACAAACGACCAACATAGATAGAATACAAAGGATTATACGGATCCCGTTTTATGGCCTGCAAGGTCTGGCCAATAGCCAGCTCAAGCATCGTTCTGATCTGCGAAGTATACTTGACATCTTTATCGGGTTTTAACCGCTGAATTTCTTGAATCAATTTTTGAGCAAATTCCTTACGCGCCTCTGCTTGCACGTAAGTTTCCATAAACATCGCCGCTCCAAAATGACTCGTCAACTTATCTGGCTTGATGTCAACAAATGCCATGGCTAAATTATAATTGGCTATCGCCGGTTTGATATTGGCCTTAATAGTT
>Ga0066636_10001499_pt1 | contig 14475 bp, 10 predicted proteins | sample CryGeyCG2014_080_2_FD_62736 | JGI IMG/M metagenome (GOLD analysis project Ga0066636, IMG submission 62736) | Groundwater microbial communities from aquifer - Crystal Geyser CG07_land_8/20/14_0.80 | ecosystem: Environmental > Aquatic > Deep subsurface > Groundwater | place: USA: Utah: Grand...
CAAAAATTTCAATAAAAAGTCTTCTTATTTTTGGATGCTTGGGGCGGGAGCCCTTTTAATAATTTTAGTTTTTTTAGGTTGGCTATTAAAACAATCTTCCCAGCCGACTCAATTGCCGCCTTTTCCTTTGGAAGCAGTAAAAACCGTTCCCAAGACAGCGGCTTTGGAAGCAATAACCGCGGAAACCGCCCTTGACTTGGCTTTTAAAGAAGCTAAAAGCAATTGGCAAAAAGACGCCGCTCTAGTGGAAATGCGCTCGGGAAGCGACGTGGCTTTGGACGGCCGGAGCTTAAAGTGGGAAGTTGATTTTTATTCGCCAAAGTTAATGAACTCCCCCAAAAAAGAAGGTTACCGGGTGCTGGTGGAAAACGGCAAAGTATTCCAACAGCCAAAAGCGCAATCTATTATCCGAATTGCTTCTTTCCCGGCACCAGCGGCAAAATGGATTTCTTCTCAACAAGCAATTGACAAAGCTTTGGTTGAATTTCGGCAAACCGAGCCGATAATTAAAAATTTAAAATTATTTTCAATGGGCTCAGATTGGTATTGGGCTATAGAATCTAACAAAGGAGCTGTAACCATTAAAGCTAATTTATAATAATATGATAAAAATAAAATTTCAAAAATTTTTGGTTTTTTTTAAAATTTTAAGTTTATTTTTTCTTTCTTTAATTATTATTTACAGTCTTTTTCCAAAAAATGCTCAAGCTCAGAGTTGGTATAACCCAGCTTGGCTTTATCGTAAACCTGTTACCATTAATAACACAGGCAATGCTAATACTCTAACAGATTATCAGGTTTTAGTTACATTGGATACCGCCAGCTTGACTTCTGCTGGCAAAATGCGAACAGACTGCGGTGATATCAGATTTACTGATAGCAATGGAACAACTATCTTAAATTACTGGTTAGAATCTGGTTGCGCCACAGCTTCCACAAAGCTTTGGACAAAAGTTCCTTCAATTCCAGCCTCAAGCAACTATACAATTTATGTTTATTATGGAAATTCTACAGCAACGAGCTTAAGCAATGGCACTAATACTTTCGCTCTTTTTGATGATTTTAGCGGCAGTTTTCCTGGAACATTATGGACAAATAATGTAGGAAGTAATGCTTTTATAGAGACCGGTATGTTAAGAATTAATGCCGCCGCTTTGAATCCTTGTTGGGGAAATACTTACCCCTTACCTGCAGTTAATTCTGTGACGAATTATAATCCAAAGAATTATGCCATAGATGTTAAGGTTAAATCTTTAGCTGGTCTGGATGATATATGGTCGTTTGGTTGGTGGGTTAGTACAGGCAATGCATACTTAGTACGGTTTTCGCCAAGTACGTCGAGAAGTTGGGATTTAAGTTTAGATAGAGTGGATAATGGGACGCTTTACGGCATTTATGGTTATGATAATCAATACTCACAAGGAGTTTCTTATTTACTTAGTTTAAGAAATATCAATACAACTCTTTACTCAGACGAAAATTATGTAAACAAACTTAGTTATGATAATACTCTAAATACTTTTACAAGTGCTAAAGTTGCATTTTGCGCCTGGGCAAATGGTTCTAATTATGTTTATGAGGATGATGTTCGCGTCCGCAAATACACTTCTCCCGAACCAGCAACAAGTACAGGCACGGAACAAGCGAATAACCCGCCCAATACCCCTACTCTCGTTTCGCCGCCAAATAATACCTGGACAAACTCCCGGCAGTTCTGCGCCACGGTTTCTGACCCTGACGCTGGAAATGTAACTGGTAAATTTGTAATCGGCGGGACTACTTACACTGGCTCCACTGTAACTAGTGGTAGTAATTCCTGTTACACTCACACTGCTGACTTGAACGGTATAACCTGGTATGCCTATGCCACAGATGGAACTTTGAATTCCGGGAATACTGCTACCTGGACCGCAAACATTGACACCACTGCGCCTTCTGCTCCAACCTTAACCTGCACTGTTTATTCCAATAACACTTGGTCTTCATCAACTAGCGCCACAACCTGCTCAATTAATGATACTGCCACTCCTTCACCCCGAACTGCGGTTGCCTACTCCACGAACGGGGGCAGTACTTGGACAGACAATGCCAATACTCTGAGTTTTAGCTTTACTCCGTCAGAAGGAACCACTAACGTGATTATGAGAATTAGTGATACTGGCGGCGGTCCCACAAATTCAAATACTTACATTATCAAAAAAGATAATACAGCTCCTATTCCTAATCCCCCAACTGTTTCCAGCAGTCCGACAAGTTCCAGCACTATTAATTGGACTTTAAGCACTGGTTCTGACGCTCTTTCCGGTTTGGCTTCATCTGCTTACGGTTTTTCCACCAGCGGCACTGCTTATTTCTGGCAAGCGACAACCACTTGGACTCAAAGCGGTTTAAACTGCGGCACTAATTACACTGTTTACGGAAAAATAAAAGATGCCGTCGAAAACACAACCAACGCTAGTTCAAGCACTGCTTCCACCTATGCCTGTCCTCCTTCCCTTTCTTCTTACACCAACAATACTGAAGGCACTTTAACTGATGGCGGCCGGTTCACTCAACAAATAACTATTTCCGGCTCTAATTTTGGCACTGCCTGCGACGGCACCAATAATGTGGTCAAAATCGGAACCTATTCTGTCCCCTGCGCCAATGTTTCTACTTGGACCGCTACTTCTATTGTTTTTACCGTCCCGAGCGCCACCAATGTTTATGGCGGCACTGGCTCAAATGGTTTGATTGTCCGGGCCAGCGGCATTGATTCCGGCGGTTCTAGTTTTTATGTTTATCCCTCTATTTCTTCTTTAGTCACGCCTTCGGTTGCCAATGCTTTCCGGGAAGGCGATACCGGCATTCAAATAAATGGCAGTCGTTTTGGCAGTGCCACTTCCACGGTTTCTATTACTTTGTCAGGCCAATCAGCCGTCTCTTCAACAATCACTACTTGGTCAGATACTCAAATAACAATTACCATCCCAACGGCTCTGGCTGATACGATTGACACCGGCACTTTAAATTTAAGCCGAGTCAGCGACAGTAAAACTTCTAATAATTGGAATATTCGGGTTTTGCCTCAAATTACCAGTTTAAGTCCGAGCTCTGGCATCGTTGGAACCGTGGTCAATATTAACGGCACTCATTTGGGTTCTGACCCCGGAGTAGGTTATCGCAGTACCGCCACTGATAACATAAAATTTGGCAGCACTCAAGCTTTGGAAAGCGACATTTCTTCCTGGTCAGCCACTCTTATCCAAGTAAAAGTTCCCAGCGGCGTTTCTGCCGGCACTAATACCGTGGTTGCCAGAAGAAGCAATTATGACAGCAATTCTTCCAATTTTTCGGTCCTTGTTTCTTTTACTCAAAAAGATTTTCGCTGGTATGCAAATGCCGACAGTCTTCAACCCACTGACCCTTGGCCAACCGGCGCCACTAACTTGGCTGAGAACACGACGATTGGTGGATTTGATTCGCCGCCAGCTAATGCCGATGTTTTGCGTTTAAGAATTAATGTCACCGTTGGTTCGGTAAATTTAGCCGCGGGTTCTCAAAGCTTCAAACTTCAGTCCGGCAGTAGTGGAAGCTGCACTTCCACCAGCTGGAGCGATGTTGATATTATTAACGGTAGCGGCGTTTGGCGGGGTTATGACAATGCCACTCCGGCTGACGGCGCGGCTTTAACCGGACTTCTCTTATCAACTTCCAATGCCACGGCTACTTATGAAGAAGCGAATAATTCAGCTAATAACCCCTATGCGGTTTCGGTTGGTCAAAATATAGAATACGACTGGGTAATCCAAGACAATAACGCGCCCTCCGGAACAACTTATTGTTTTAGAATGATTAAATCCGATGGAACGGCTTTAAATTCCTACACTAACTATCCTTCCCTTATTACCAAAGGCTTACCCAATGCTCCAACCAGTTTGGGCCAATATCTGGCTAACGGCACAACCGCTGTTGCCGTAGGAGGAACGGCTTCTACTCAAACAATCATCTTAAAAATGACAATGACCGGCGTCGGCAGCGGCACTATTTACCCCCAAATAGAAGTCAAGCCTATTACCCAAACTCTTGACGGCTCAACCAATATTTTTGAAGGCAGCGGAGTTTCCTACACCGGCTCCCCGGTTACCGGTCAAGTTAATTTAACCTTTGGCCAGATTTCCAACCACACGGCTTTCCACTGGCGGGCAAGAACGAGAATGAATACTGACTACTCGGCTTGGGTTTCTTTTGGCAATAATGCTGATTAAAAATGACACGAAGTGTCATCCTGAGCAAAACGAAGGATGACAGCAAAACTGTTACTTTGTTTGATAATGACAAATTTGGTATAATTAAGCTACAATAATAAAGGTCGTTCCAAAAATTAAGAGGTAAAAATTAAAAATTATGGAAGAACAAAAAAGCAATCCCGGAATAAAATGGGCAAAATGGCTGGTTCTCGCTATTGGAATAGCTATTTTAGCTGTCGTTTGGATTTTAAACGGCGGCTTGAAACAGACGCCGAGCCCCAGTCCTTCTTCCTTTCCAAACGCTACCAGCTCAACAAGCACAAATAATGCCGCCGTGCCTCCCCAGCCGCGTTCTGCTGTGAATATAAAGGCTGAAAGCGGAAAATTTGTTCCTGATTCATTTACAGCGCAGAAAGGAAAAGTTTTGACGATTAACTTGACTGCGGTTGATAATACTTATGATTTTGGTTTTGAAGACCCGAAACTCGGGTTTGATGTTATTGTCAAGAAAGGCGAGACAAAATCTTTTGGTTTTGATACCAGCGATAAAAAACCGGGTGATTATAAATTCCATTGCATTCAATACTGCCCTAAGACGGGGATGGAAGGTGTTCTAACAATACAATAATTCTGAACATTCGGAAGTTTATGAACATTCGGAAGTTTAACTTCCGATTATTGAAATCTATCGACATCGCAAGTCCATAGTGAACATTCGGAAGTTGAACATTCGGAAGTTTAACTTCCGATTATTGATTATTCCAAGATAATCGGTTTGATTTCTTCAATCTCAAGTTCTCTTAACCAGTCGGTTATTAATTCTTTGTACTTGGCGGGTCCACCCCAAAATTTCAAGAGAAAATCCCGCTGGGTTACGGACGGAAAGTTCTTTTTGCCCAAATAATCCAAATGGCTTGACCATCGGTAGGTTTCTAAAATTCGCAAAGCTTTTTTAACGTCCGGGATTTTTCTTTCCCGCCATTCCGGCATAACAGAATCAAGAGCATTAAGATGGATATAAAAGGGGAGATGAATGAAATGAGCATCGGTCTTAACCAAAGCGGCCTTGAATGGTCCTTGGAATAACGAACCCACCCGTTCGTATTTTAGATTGAAGTAGTTTGTGTAGCCGGTTCCCATCTTTCTCATAAATAGAGTAATACCACCTTCTTTTATTTGTTTGACCATTAAATGAAAATGGTTGCCGCCTAAATAAAAAGCTAAACTTTCTATAATTAGTTTTCTCGGCCCCCGTTCAATTTTCGGAAGTTTAACTTCCGATAATTGATTGCGTTGGTGGATTTGCTGGATTATTAGGAACTTATCGGCTGGTTCTAAATCATTAAATTCAAATAAATCGTGAATAAATCGTAGTCTATCTTCTTCATCTAGAAAGATATCGCGTTTTTCCACCCCGCGGTTGTAGAGATGATATATTTCTCCAGTGGCAAATGGAGGATTTTTCATATTATTAATAAATAATAACACATATTGAATCGGAAGTTAAACTTCCGATTGTTGAAATCTATTAACATCGCAAGTCCATATTTTTCAAATTTCGGAGGTTCAACCTCAATAATTACCTATTGCCTTCGATACGACTCCGTAGATAGTGCAACCGTTTCGCCACGAGATGCCCGACCACCTCAGGGCTGAATTTCATAACGATGTCGCGCTGGGCAAACATTCCTTTGCGCGCTGCCACCTCGCGGGCTTCGTAGACAAGACGCATCTGTTCTGCGGCCTGATGCTCGTCTGGCTCTGCCCAGACATTACCCCGCGTGTAAGATCCATAGTCTTTGGTAAGCGGCACGAGGGTATAGCGGATTGGGAAACTGTTCTCTTCGGTCATAAAATCAGTGTTACCTGAATAGTTCGTGGCGATTACCTGTTTCCGAAGCGCCATTGCTTCGGCGATGGTGAGGCCAAATCCTTCGGAACGGTGCAGCGACACATAGCAGTCGCACACATTTATTAAACTGTTTATTTCTTCCCGCTCAAGGTATGAATTAATAAGACGTACGTTATGTTTTTCTGCTTCTGCTTGTAAGACGCGGAAATTAGTCGGATCAATTTTCGAGTTTGAACATTTGATTATCAACTCCACCGGCTCATTTTTTTGAAATGCTTTTTTGAAAGCGCGAACCACGGCCAGAGGATTTTTGCGCTCAAAAATGCTGTAAAAATCAAACATAAAAAGGAAAAGGATTTTGTCGTTCGGCAGGCCGAAATGCGCCCGGCCGTAAGGATACTTTTTCACCTCAATGGCATGGGGCACAACCACAACCGGTACTTCCTTGTTCGCTTTCTTAATCGCGGATGCGGCGAAAGAACTTGCTGTCCACACTTCGTTCACACGACTGAGGAGAGAAACCCAGGAGGGTGGGAGGCGGGAGAGTTCCCACGTCCAGTACGCAATGTTGTAATGGTTTCTGAATTTATCATCACCGAAATAACTCCATTCTTGCGCAAACATATCTCCGTAAATAACGATGAGGTTCACGGGGTAAGGATTGTCTTCTTTGAATTTTCTTGCGAATTGGGTTTCTCGCCTCCGATGGGGAGCATGAGGACTGTTAAGGAGCACATAAGGGATGCCGGCGCATTCCACTGACCGCGTGAGGGTGCGGGCCGCCTCGCCGACGCCGCTTTCGGAATCAAGAAAGCCAAAAATATTCACCCCGTTAGAAATCCGCTTCACCAAAGGCGCGGCGGCAGCCCCGACATTACGTCGGGACTTACTTCTAACGGAGTTTTCCCCTAACTTTTCTCTGTTGTAAAATCTGTTGTAGAGCGCGTGGGCTTTCGTGGTGAGGTATTTAAGAAAGCCGTTTTCAAGATACATTTTTGAATAAAGTTTCAGGAAGAAAGATGGTTCGCCGCGAAGGAGTTTTACGCGGTCAATACGACCCAAGAGCGCGCTTTGCACGCGTGAGCCACCTTCCTTTAAAGCATCCATCACTTCTTCCGGGAGCGGCGGCCCGCCGCTTTCTTTGATAAGTTGGAGATAAAATGAGAGTTGAGATAGCGCGTTTGCTTCCTTACCCAAGGTGATAACCTTTTCCCACCGGAGAGGACTATGTGTGAGGGAGCGCGCCGCCGCGGAGATTTTTCGGGGAAGGTGGCGAAAACGAGAAAGTTCGCGGTACGAGGAGAGCCGAAAACAAAAGAGGCAGGCATTGGTTACAAATGCCGCTTCGTTATCCGACAGGTTTTCTTTTTGGATGAACGCAAGTGAAAAAGGGAGATTGGCAAATACGGTTTGAAAATAGGCGTCAACACCGGAGAAATTATGTCGCATGAGGTACGAATCCAATTGTTTTACTCGATTGGCAAGAGACAGGATGATTCCATGCCTGGTCCCTACATCCAAGCGTAACGGGAACAGGAGCTTATTTTTAAGATTAATCCATTCCCGCGCTGGTGTCGCATCCTGCTGAATAAGTTTGGCAATGGCCCCGTCTGTTTTCTTTCGTTTCCGCTGGACGGCCCGCCGCTCCCACAGAGTATCAGGAAGATAAAACAGGTTCCAGCTCAACGCAAAGGGCGGGATACTCATATAGGTAATTTTTTTAATAAACGACATTTGATATTTATTGGTTTGGAAGTATCCTACGACGGCAAACCAGTAACCGATAAGAATATATAAGATTTGGCGGAAGAGATTTTTCGTTTCGTAGTTTTTTAACGCCGCTCGTAGAGCATTTTTTTTGCAGAGGTAGATTTTTTTGTACTGTGCGTCCCCGTAACTTGCGCTGTGTTTATGATAGACGATTGCGTCTTTTTCAAAAAAAATTTTGTAGCCCATAATATTAGCCCGCCAACTCCAGTCTAGGTCTTCAAAATAAGCATTGAACTTTTCGTCAAGAAAACCGATTTTGTTTAACATCTCAACTCTTACAAGCGAAGCGCCCCAACAAGAACCCAGCACTCGTCCACTCTTTTGTTTTCCTTTTTCACGACTGATGCCAAAATTTATATCATACCCATCGCCATTCCAATCTATGATGCCACCCTGGCTATTTATAATGTCAGGGTGGTTGTAAAAAAACATATTGGATGTCACCGCCGCAATTTTTTTGTCTGTCTTAACTCGCTTTACTAATTTTAATAACCAATCCTCATCAACTCTTGTATCATTGTTCAGGACAGCAATGAAAACCGGATTGTGTTTTTTAAGAATATAGCGTATGCCTTCATTCACCGCGCGGGCGAATCCGTGATTTTTTCCTAATGCATAAACATCAATTTCTGGAAAGCGTTCTTTAATGTAATCAACGCTGTTGTCAGTTGAGCCATCATCTACAATTACCGTTTTGAAATTTTTATAAGTTTGTCCTCTTAACGAAATAAGACATTCGTCTAAAATTTCTTTGTTATTATAGTGGGGAATTAAAACTATAGTCTCCATAATGAATCCGTAAATTTTAAATTATTATATGATATAGCATTTTTTATCTAAATCTAATTTATCTAATTAGAAGACGATCGTCCACTTATTAGATATTAGATAATTTACTTGATTCATCTTCTTTCATAATGAATATCTAATAACAAGACGATCGTGCCCTTATTAGATATTAGATAATTTAGATAGTTTTGTAGTACTCAAGCACTTTTTTGGTTTTTCCAAACATCTCAATTTTCCCTTCGTGAAGCAAAATCGTTCTATCACAGTATTCAGCAATCGTGTCCAGGTCATGGCTTGCGAAAATTATCGTTTTACCCATCTTTTTATATTCTTCAAACACGGCGATACATTTAGGTTTGAAATCCTTATCACCGACGGCAAAAATTTCGTCTACAAGCAAAACATCGGAATCGGTTTGAACCATTATAGCAAAAGCGAGACGAGCTATCATTCCGGAGGAAAAATTTTTGAGCTTCATATCCTCAAATCGTTCAAGGCCGGCGAACTCAAATATAGTATTTATCTTTTGCCTCACCGTTTTGCGAGATAGTCCCAAAATGGCGCCGTACAGATACAGATTTTCTAGGGCCGTAAGTTCGCCATGGAAGCCGACGCTTAAACTCAAAAGCGGCGACACTCGGCCTTCTATAGTGAAAGTGCCGTGTGTTGGCAGGACAATACGGGAGAGAATTTTAAGGAGGGTAGTTTTCCCGCTGCCGTTTTTGCCGATGAGACCGACCATTTCGCCCCTTCGGATTTCGAAAGAAACATCCTGCAAGGCGTAGAGGTCTTCGTAGGAAAGCTGGTTTTTGACGTAGCCCAAGAGCGTTTCGAAAAGCGTGGTGCGCCGCTCGTGGGGGATTTTATAGAGTTTGGTGATGCCGCGTGCTTTAATCATAGCTCTTCTATTAAGGTACGCCCGTACTTTTTGAACACCGCGAGGCCAATAAAAAAGATGACAGCGATCACGGCGGTGGTGATAAGGAGTTGTTTTGGTTCTGGCGTGAAGTGGTAGAGGATGGCATTTCGCGCGTCCACCACGATGCGGGCGACGGGATTCAAGAGGTACCAACGCAGGTATTTCTCCGGGACGAGCGAGTACTGATAAACGAGGGGGGTCGCCCAGAAAAGCATTTGGAGAAAAATGTCCCAGATGTGACCAAAATCCTTAAAACGCATATAGAGCGGCACGACAAGGAACGAGGTGCCGAAGATGAGCGCGACGAGGAGAACAATGAGGTAGAGAAATATGAAAGCGCTCCAGGCGAGCTGGGACCCGGAAACGAAGAAAAGGACGAAAAACGCCACGAGGGTGATAAGGAAAGTCCAGAATGAATGTATGATCGTGCTGGCGACGACTGCGAACGGCGGAAGGTTGATTTTTTGAAGAAGGGGGGCTTTTGCCATTATACTTTGCATGCTGTCTTTCGTGGCGTCGGCGAAAAAGTTCCAGATGACGATGCCGAGAAGGAGATAAATTTGATAATTTTCGATGTTGACCTTGAGGAATTCGTAGAAAACTACATAAAGAATCGCGAGCATGAAAAACGGTTTCAAAAAACTCCAAAAAAGTCCGAGTACCGAGCCATAGTACTTTAGTTTGAAATCCAGCCGGGAGAGCTCGTAGATTACGTTGAGGTAGCGGCTAATCTTTTTCATAGCGAGTTTTAATCTGTTATATATTATATCTATTATATATTATATTTATAGTATGCGTATTCTTACCCATCCTGTACATACGGCCTGGGAGTACGAATTTGCAAAAACGGGCCACGAAATATTTACAGTGATACCAGATGAATTCACACAATTATCAGATGATGGTTGGGGTGCCTGCCGTGGAACGTTGGTGGGGGGGACAGTGTGGAACAGTAAAAATCGTCCCATGCCAGACAATGTAAAACCCATTTTATTAGAAGACGCTCTCCGGGCGCGTTTTGATGTTTGTATTGTCCATACTATTGCCTGGCTTGAGAAATTAAGAAAGGTGACCTGCCCTATCATATTAAAAGTCCATGTAATGCCCCCTCCTAATTTTATCCCGGAATGGGCCGAAGAAATTATATCAGCGATAACATTCAACAATGAAATAGCGATTAATGCTGTAATTACCACCCGCCCGATATTTAAAAACGTAATCCACGTTCCCGTCGATTCCTCCGTATTTAATGGCTACATAGGAGATTATAAAAGATGTCTTTCTATTGCCCATCTTATCCAAGTGCGGCCAGAAAAAAGATTAGGCCGTTTGAATAAAATTGCCTCTATAGCAAGCATTGATCTAGTTGGCGGCGGTAATGAAGGAATTCCATACGCTATAGGAGAGGCGCGATCATTTGAGGAACTTTTGTCATTCTACAAGCACTATGCGGTATTTCTAGAAGTTACCAACCAGTTGAGCATGTCTTGTGTTGAAGCTATGATGGTCGGCATGCCGGTGGTGCTATTCCCTCTCACTAACCCCCGCCGCAGTTTTTTAAAAAACGGCGAAAACTGCCTTATTGCAGAGACAGAAGAAGCTGCTGCTGAAACAATTCAATATCTTTTCAGCGACCCCGTTGAGCGAAAGAAATTAGGCATGAACGCACGGCTGTCTGTTTTGGATTATTTCGATGTTACGGCTTTTCGTCAGCAATGGAATCAGCTACTCAACAGAGTGGTCCGCGGGAACCTAAAAAAATGAGAACGCTTGCGGTCATCGCTGTTCGGGATGAAGAAAGTTATTTGCCGGGCTACTTTTACCACCTTCGGGATTTCGTAGATGGATTTGCCGTCGTGGACGATGGCTCCTTGGATAAGACCGCATTTTTAATAAAACAAGAACCGAAATTGAAATTTAGCTTCCGAAGGGACGTTCGGGAAACTGACCATTTTTTTGAGGTTGAGAATCGGGAAATATTATTGCGCGCTGCGAAGGAATTGAAAGCCGAGTGGGTTTTGTGTTGCGACGCCGACGAACGATACGAGTCTTCTTTCTTGAAAGAGCTGACGTCCATTCAAGATCACGCTGAGGAAATTAAAAAGCCAGTGGTGGGGCTTCGCGTGCTTGGATTGTGGAACAGCGCCTACACCTATCGTATTGACGGGTCTTATGGAAAGCTAACGAAATTCGTCATGTTTAAGGTTCCGAACGAAATTTCTTATACAGACCGCCCGCACGGTAGCCTCCATAGTCCCTGGCTACCATCGGCGCTCAGGGATGCGCAGTTTCACTGGTCAACGGACTGGCGCATATACCATTTACGCATGATTCGTCCCGAAGACAGGAAGATTCGTTTCGAAAAGTTCCGTCGGATTGACCCGGAGAACAAATGGCAGTCTATAGGTTACTCTCATTTACTTGACGAAACCGGCCTTGAACTGAAAGAAATAGAGCGAGGGCGAGAGTTCAACATGCGATCGTTGCCGAACGAAATCTTATAATATCCTTTCACAATCTCCGCTATAGTTTCCTTCCATTCAGGTTGCAATAAGTGATTCAATGTGCCGGGCGCTCTCATCCCAATTATGTTTTTTTGCCCATTCACGGCATGAATTTTCTTTGGTTTTCAATTTTTCTATATTTAACCACTCAGCAATTTTCTTGGCAAAAATAAAAGGGTTATAGCAGTCTACTAATATGCCGGTTTTTCCGTTAGTTACTGATTCTTTTAAGCCTTCTACTTTATTAGCAACAACAAAAGTGCCGGTGGCATTAGCTTCCAAGACTGAAATTCCGTAGCCCTCAATTCTTGACGGCACCACATAAAGCCACACAGATTTAAAGAGTTCCTGCTTTCTATCTTCAGAAACATAACCCAAAAATTCTATCTCTTCAGACGAATAATTTTCTTTGTATTTTTTCAGAAGTTTCAGAAGCCGTCGCGAACCAAAAGAAAATTCCCGGCCGGCAATAATGTATTTCACTTCCGATATTGTTTCCTTTACCAGAGGATAAGTTTTTAAAAATAAATCAATGCCCTTTCTCCCCTCAAGCCGTCCTAAAAAAAGCACGGTTGGTTTTGCCGCATACTCTTTGCGAATTGCAAAAAAATTAGCATCAACGCCGTTTAATACTTTATAAACATTTTTGAAACCGCTTTTTAACAAGTCCTGTTTCATCCAATCACTAACAACAATTACTTTTTCCTGACGGTAAAAAATCAAAAACAAACTTTCAACAACCCAAGCAATGAAGGCAAACAAAAATCTTTGGGAAGTAAAAAAATGTTTTCTATTAAAAGCATGAATCATTACAATCTTTTTTTGGTTGGGATAAAAAAGAGGAGTAAAAAAAGGAAGAATACTGACATCTTCAAATAAAATATCTGGTTTTAATTTTTTAAGATATTTTCTTAGATAAAAAGGGATTAAAAAATGAATCCTGATAATGTTTTCGGAATGAGATTTGCCGAGGCGGAAAATATGAATGTCCCGGTAAATTTCTTCCCGTTTTGCGCCCGGGAACATCGCGGCCAAAAGATAAACTTTGTGTTGTTTGCTGATTCTGGAAAATATTTCCAATAAATTTTTTTCCGCCCCCCCGCCCCGGGGGTGAAGCGGACAAAATTTATTTATAATCAATATCGTCTTTTTCATCTTAACTTCTTCTATCTAATTATCTAATAAAGATACGATCGTATGGTTATTAGATTTTAGATTCAGGACTCGTTTTTAGAAAGAGTGCCTTTTTTATTAATAACGACAATTTCTACCGCATCAATAAGACCCACATTTCTTAAATCCTTTATAAATTCTTCAGGAATTAAAGTGGAGCCAAGCCAGACACTTTTTTGAATCATTTTATAATCAAGATATTTAAGAACCGCCCTCAGCCAATTTCTTTTTTGACGCTGATTTTCGGGAACATCAAAAGCCACAAGGACAATTTTGTCACTTTTATTTTTATCATAGTTTATAATCGGTAAACTTTTTAGAAGTTTTTCTCTCAGCCTTTCTTTTTCCCTTTTGCCCTTTTTAGTGGTTTTAAACAGACCTCTTTCTTTTTTGATTAAACCATCCCTTTTCAAAGAATAAAGGATTTTAGCGCATTTCCTTCTAATTGCTAGTTCTTCATCTCTTTTAACTCGGCGTTTCATCCTTTTTTCATAAGCTTTATTTTTCAGATATTCTAATTTCCCCAAACTCGCCCCATAGCCCGCATTAAAATAAGCAGCAAAAACATCGCTAAAATCGCCAGCGGTTTCTTCTAAAAATTCCAAAATTTTTAAAGTAATTTCGCCTCTCTTCATATTAAAAATTATACAACATTAGAGGACTACTATCTATTAAGAAGACGATCGTCTTCTTAATAGATAGTAAATGGAAAAAGATAGATAATTACTATTTTATTGAAAGAGCGGAAAGGATAATGGCGTTAAAAACAATTTGGAAGCCGATGATTATTGAGACGAAAAGGGGGTCAAAAAACATTCCTATGCCTCCAGTTATTTTAAATAAAAGAGGCACGATGATTAAAAGAGAACCGAGACCGATAGCAGTTTTAAGTTTGAAAACAGAGTAGAATCTTTTTATAAATTCATCTTTTTCCTCAAACTGAATGTAGAGATGGGTCTTGGCAAATAAGCCGAGAAAAAATATTTGAACGCCGACAAAAGGGAAAAGAATTTTTACGGTGGCCGAGTTAAGAAAATAGCCAACTTCCTGACCGGATAAATGTCCTAATAAGCCTATGATAAAGAGAATACCGCCGACGGCAAAATAAGTCGCCATTGGTGTTTGCATAAAAATATATTTTAAATGAACTAAGCCATCGCGGTAGGGTTTAAGTTTTGAAATTCCTCCTCTTCTTTTAAAGTAGTTTATGGATATATCTTTTATTCGTAATTTTGCTCT
>Ga0066636_10001508_pt1 | contig 14439 bp, 14 predicted proteins | sample CryGeyCG2014_080_2_FD_62736 | JGI IMG/M metagenome (GOLD analysis project Ga0066636, IMG submission 62736) | Groundwater microbial communities from aquifer - Crystal Geyser CG07_land_8/20/14_0.80 | ecosystem: Environmental > Aquatic > Deep subsurface > Groundwater | place: USA: Utah: Grand...
TACTTTTCTTCGATTGCACGCTGATCAATTTTGGCCATGCAATCCATATAGCATATTTTATGTAAATGTCCAACTTAATTATGCGCAGCCCCTTAGGAATGAAAGGATCGCTACAATGCCGGGAACATGAGGTTAAACTGGGAATGGATAAATAGAAGGATACTAAAAATGAAAAAATTACTGTTTGGAACAATACCTTTGACGTTGCTACTTGTATTTCCAATTCCAACGATGGCAGGGGTAGATGTGGGCATTAGCATTTCTCTGCCCCCTCCCATTCTGTTTGTCGCACCTCCAGCGCTGGTAGTGATACCAGAAACATATGTCTATGTTGTCCCTGATTTAGATGAAGACATCTTTTTCTACAATGGTTGGTGGTGGCGTCCGTGGGAAGGCCGATGGTATCGCTCGCGGAAACATAATTCAGGCTGGGGCCACTATCGAAGCGTTCCATCTTTTTATGGAGGGATACCACCAGGTTGGAGGAATGACTATAGGGATCATCATTGGAAAGGGCACCAATGGAATTATCAACGAATACCCCACCAACAAGTCCAAAAGAATTGGCGCGACTGGGAAAAGAGCGGATATTGGGAGAGGCATAACAATTGGGGTGTCCAAGGTTTGAAGCCCCCAAAACACTCCGAACCACAACCCGGCGAGGCGGTCAAGCCACAACACTCTCAGCCTCGACATGGAAAACCTGGGAAAGGAAAGAAATAAAAACATCATAGAAAGCAAGGGGATAGTCAACAGGCCCGGAAAAATATTGCCAAAGCTTGATATATGTCAAGATAACATGCCTCATAACCAATCAGGCATGAGGGACGAGACGAAAGGCAAGTGGCATAAAGTGAAGGGTAAGATCAAGGAGATCGCCGGAAAAGTCAGCATGAATCCCGGCTTGGAAGCCGAAGGGAAAAAGGAAAACAGAACCGGGAAAGTTCAAGAAAAGATCGGCAAGATCAAGAAGGTCGTTGGGAAGTAGAACGGAGTGTCTTGTGACGACACCCCTTGATCCCGCAGCCGCGGTTGAGTGTATAATGGAGGATAAAGAAAAGGAGAAATGTCATGGGAATAATTCTGATTGTCATCCTGGTTATCCTGCTCGTCGGCGCCCTGCCCACCTGGCGCCACAGCTCTAGCTGGGGACCCTATCCCAGCGGCGGAATCGGATTGATTCTTCTGATCATAATCATCCTGTTACTGCTAGGACGGATCTGAGATGGCGCTGAGGCATGTGAATTAATTCTCTGAATGCGGAATGGATAAGTTAGATTCTAATGGATTTCTGATAAAGTCGAGGAGAAGAACCGGCTTCGGTCTAAAATCAAAGTGAAGTCCCGCTGGCTAGCCATCCCATAGGAAATAAAATGGATGCAATTCTATCTTCGTTTGAACGATGATAAGTCATACACCATAACACCTTCAACCATGCTGATCCAAGAGCTTTTTTTAATAGGAGAAGACGAAATGGACGTGGTCAAGATTACGGCAATCGTTCGATCGGGCGCTTAAATGACTGCGGGGTCGGGTACACTTTTGCCCCAGGAAGGTGAATCATCATGAAAAGGGTCGCAATAATAGTTGGTGCAGGAATTTTTCTGGTAATCGTGCTCTTCGGTTGGTGGGTCACCAGCCGTCCCGAACGCGGGACGACCGGCTCGGTCAGCACGAATTTTCGATGGCTCGGCCCCAACGATAAAATCGTGGTCGACGGCTTCGACGACCCTAAGGTCCAGGGTGTCGCCTGTCACCTTTCCCGGGCACAAACCGGGGGCGTGAAAGGCGCTATGGGCGTGGCGGAGGATACCAGTGACGCCAGCATTGCCTGCCGTCAGGTAGGCCCGATCAAGATTCTCGGCGAACTCAAGGACGGCGAGCGCGTCTTCGACGAACACCGCAGCATGGTTTTCAAGACACTGCAAGTCGTGCGCTTCTTCGACCGCAAGCGCAATGTTCTGGTCTACGTTTCCTACAGCGATCGGGTTATCGCGGGCAGCCCGCAGAACAGCATCAGCACGGTGCCGATTATGGGTTGGCCGGCACCATGAGTTGATGAAGGCTGGATTGTACTCACCCATGGCGTCGGGCCTATACGTCAGTATTGCATCGGGGTCATACTACTTGATCTTGAAAATCCTACAAAAAGAATCTCCCGATTGGATTATCCGCTGTTTACGTCACACGAGAAAGAGCGCGAGGGATATGTATCCAATGTTGTTTATTGCTGCGGCGCGATAATTCATAATAACGAGTTGGTCATTCCCTATACCATGTCCGATATCAATTCCTGTATAGTAACCGTTGCGGTCAACGAATTGCTTAGCTTTATGCGCGCGGTATTAGTAATGTTAAGATTGGCGTTCGTAATACTTCACTCGGTTGATCAAGGAGGAATAAAATGAATATTTTTCCGGCAGCCTATCCCATAATGTCACCTAAGGAGACTTCCGCCTAGCTTTTGAGGCCTTTGGGCAGGTCACATCTGTAACTGTTGTCAAGGATCATGAACGCGACCGATCAAAAAGCCATGGGTTCGTTAAGATGCCCGCTCAAGCTGGTGCTCAGTCTGCAAGTTGAAGCTGTAAATGGACGGGCCTTTAAATGAAGAACGATTATCGTCACTGTCATGAAAAACTTAGGAAGCTACCTTTCATGAAGGAGCGGGTATATGTCAAGAAAAAGAGAAGACGAACCACAGGAAAATTTAATGGATAGACTTCGCGCCCTATTCGGGTTCCAAGATCCGCATAACAAGAATGTGTTGCCGCCGAAAGCTCGTTTCAGCATCTGGTATTTTCTGATTGCTGTTTTGGCATTTTCTTACATGCAACAATATTTTTTTTCCGGCAAAGTGGAGACGATTCCTTACAGCCAGTTCAAACAATACGTAGCCCAAGGCAACCTGGCCAGCTTAAGTATCGGCCCTGAGGTTATCAGCGGAACGCTAAAAGGAGCTTCGGGCCAGAAGTTCACCACGGTTCGGGTGAATGATCCAGGGCTGGTGAAAGAGCTGGATGAAAACAAAATAAACTATTCCGGGTATTTTGAAAGTCAATTGGTGGGCACGATTCTATCCTATATTATTCCAATCGGCATCTTCTTCCTGATCTGGCGCTTCGCCATGAAAAAGATGGGTCCGGGGATGGGAGTCATGTCGTTTAGCAAGAGCAAAGCCAAGATCTTTGCCGAAACCGAGACGAAAGTCACTTTTGCGGATGTCGCCGGCATCGATGAGGCCAAAGAAGAGCTTAAGGAAGTGGTTGAGTTTTTACAAAACCCGGAGAAATTTCAAAAATTGGGAGGGAGGATTCCCAAAGGGGTGCTTCTGGTAGGCCTGCCCGGGACCGGTAAAACACTTCTGGCAAAAGCCGTAGCCGGAGAGGCCAAAGTTACTTTCTTCAGCATCAGCGGGTCTGAGTTTGTGGAAATGTTCGTCGGCGTCGGTGCAGCTCGTGTCCGTGATCTTTTCTCTCAGGCAGCCGCTCAGGCGCCCTGTATCATCTTCATCGATGAATTGGACGCACTTGGTAAAGCTCGCGGAGTGAATGTCTTTGGCGGGCATGATGAACGCGAGCAGACTCTGAACCAGCTCCTGGTGGAGATGGATGGGTTCGAAACGAATAAAGGGGTCATCATCATGGCTGCAACCAACCGGCCGGAAATATTAGACCCTGCATTGCTGCGCCCGGGGCGGTTTGATCGGCAGGTCTTGATCGATCGGCCGGATATCAACGGGCGGGAAGCCATCCTGAAAATTCATTCCAAGCATGTCGTATTGGATCCTGATGTTGATTTGCGCAAGATAGCCGGTCTTACTCCGGGTTTTGTTGGAGCTGATTTAGCCAACCTCGTCAATGAGTCCGCCCTTTTGGCGGCCCGTAAAAATAAAGAAACGGTAGGATCGACGGAGTTCGATGAAGCGATCGACCGTGTGGTGGGGGGGTTGGAGAAAAAAACCGGGTAATGAATTCGAAAGAAAAAGAAATCGTATCTTTTCACGAGTCCGGGCATGCGATCGTGGCTGAATCTGTTGACCATGCCGACCCGGTGCACAAAGTCTCCATTATTCCACGGGGGATTGCAGCTCTCGGATATACTCAACAGCGACCTACTGAGGATCGCTACTTGATGACTCGCTCGGAGTTGCTTGACCGGCTGGCCGTTCTGTTAGGAGGCAGGGTAGCGGAGGAACTGGTTTTTAACGAAATCTCCACTGGGGCTCAGAACGACCTGCAGCGCGCTACGGATATTGTACGATCCATGGTCACGGAATATGGCATGAGCGATCGCATGGGGTTAGTGACATATGAGCGCGCTCGCCAACCCATGTTCCTCCCGGGCAACTTTTCCCAGAGTAATACCTATAGTGAAGAGAAAGCCGCCCAAATTGACGAGGAAATCGCTCAGTTCATCGAGGAGGCCCACCAACGGGTGAAAAAAATCCTCTCGGAGCGGCGTAACATCCTGGATGAGTTGGCACATCTCCTTTCGGAGAAGGAAAGCGTTCAGGGAGAGGAACTCAGAAAGATGTTGTCCAAATTCAAGCTCGAAATGGGTAATTGATCATAGAACAAGTAAAACAGTGAATGCTTTGAAAATCCTTGTCAAGGTGGAAGCCTCCCGCTGCAAGCAGCGGGGAATGCGGTCGCTAAGCGGTTCAAACAAAAAGCAGACAAACAGAAAACCGGCAGGAGGAATACCATGAAATCAAGCATGAGGGACGAGGCGGAAGGCAAGTGGCACAAAGTGAAGGGTAAGATCAAGGAGATCGCCGGGAAAGTAAGCATGAATCCCGGCTTGGAGGCCAAGGGCAAAAAGGAAAGCAGAACCGGCAAGGTTCAGGAAATGATCGGAAAAATCAAGAAGGTCGTTGGAAAGTAGGGCAGTGCGAATCCCTGATGATTTGGCCCATCTCCTTTCACATAAGGAAATTGATCCGGGGGCGGAGTTCAGAGAGCCGTCGCCCAAATCTCCATTAAAACTCTTGACTCTCCGGCCGGAGACCAAAGGGTTGCAATAAAGAGTTTGATCCTTCTTGGTGGTTCCCTCCATATCTGGAGGTTCCACCAAATATTGAGGCCAAACCAATCATATCATTCTTCCCGGCTTTTCATTCATATTGATCTAATCCATTGTTATTAAAGAACGATCCCGAATTTTGGTTTTTCTCGGTTTTCTGGCAGGCCATTTGCAGTTATAAGTTACATGATTCTCGATACCAAGGGCTTAGAAGGCAAATTTAAATGGAAAGATGAATTGAATCGTCAGAAAGGAGGCGAACATGCTTTGGACCCTATTGGTGATCCTCTTAGTTTTGTGGCTTGCTGGATTAATGACCGGCTACACGTTGGGCGGAATCATTCATCTCTTGCTGATCATTGCCGTCATCGTGTTAGTGGTCCAACTTATTCAGGGACGAAAAGTATTGTAGCCGGTAAATAATCCCGGATACACCCGCGGCATTCAATTGAGCGGTTTTGTGAACACGAAAGAGGCCGCCAATAAAGCGGCTCAAATCGCCAGCGGCGTCAAAGGAGTCAAATCCGTAAAGAATGATTTGATCGTGAAATAGCGACCGATATCCCCTGCCGAATGGAATATGGCAAACCCTGTTCACTCAAGACGTGGATTTCTATGAGATTCGGTTTGGAGATGAAATGCAGTAAAAGAGTCAACGACGCACAAAGATATTTTACGCCCCGGAATGCCCCCGCAAGGGATGTAAACCCTGGCGACGATGTGTAGCCATGTGCCCGGTAAAGGCGAGCGGATGGTCCGAAATGACCGATCGCGTTTCGGGAAAAACGGCGCCTATACACAAATCGGCTAACTTAATGCCCATTTCCTGATTAAATTCCGATTGACAGCTCATCCTCTTTCCGATAATTAAAACCCGTCCGTCATAAGAATTCCGCTTAATCCGCTTGAAAAAAAGCAACTTCTTATCATTCATTCATTGCATTCATTGGGAAAACCCGGCGAATTCTCGGGAGAAGCAGCCTTGAAGCAGAGACCGGATGTGCTCGTTGTGGGGCGCTGTTGTGTGGATTATATCGCGGTCGTCGATACTTTCCCTAAAGAGGACACCAAGGCGCCGCTTGCATTCCGAATCATCGAAGGAGGGGGACAGGGAGGAACCGCTTCGTCCTGTATTGCAAAACTCGGAGGAAAGACCCTGTATGTCGGCAGGTTGGGAAATGACGCAGAGGGTCGATTCTGCCTGCAGCGATTGAAAGATTTCGGAGTAGACACATCCCTGGTCAATCTCGTGGATGGCGGCACAACACCGGTGGCTTATATCTTCGTAACGCAATCCAGCGGCAAGAGAACCATTATCTATGAGCGAAATGCGCTGCCTCGGCTTAAAATCACGGATATAAATTCCGCCCTATCCCATAGGCCGAGGGTACTCCTGCTGGACCCGGAAACGACTTATCTGGCAAAACGGCTAAAACCCAAAACAGTCGGTGATGCCCGAATCGTTTATGACTGTGAAAGGTGGCGAGAGGGTATGGAGGCCATTATGGCTGCAGCCGATTTTTTCATACCGTCTTCTTTATTCCTGGATTCGGAACAACTCGGCTTTGAAACGCTTGGATTTGCGGAAAAAATGTTTTCTCTTAAGGCCCGCATCAAAGGCGAATTGATCGTGACGCGGGGTTTAAAGGGCGCCTTCTATATTTCAGACGATGCTCTGTTCCATGTTCCGGCACCGAAAGTGCCCGTCAAAGACACGACAGGGGCCGGAGACAATTTTCACGCCGCATTTGCTCTTGCCCTCGCGCGGGGTCTGGACATTCATGAAACGGTACGTTTCTCTGTTGCCGTTGCCTCCCTTTCATGCCGGGAGTACGGCGGACGAAACGGCATCCCGGAAAACCAGGAAGCGACACAACTGGCCGCGACTCTTAAAAAAAGTAGGCTTTAAATCTTGATGGCTTCGTAAAAAGTCCATCTGCTGCGTTGCCCTGCATCCTTCGTCATTACGGCGTACCCATATGTACGCCTCATTCCTCAGGATTTGCGCGCCTTGCATCTGAAGCTTTTTACTTTGCAATCCCAATTTTGAGTTTTTACGATACCATCAATCTTACCTTTTGAGCATTATCACTACCATCCCCCGAGCAGGTGCAAATGAACATGAAAAATCACCTGCCCGCCCCCTCGTTCGACATTAAAGAACAGTTTATATCCGGATTCGTGTATCTCAAGGCGTCGGGCCATCTCCCTGGCTGTTAAAACTAAATCGGCAAGGATCTCCCGATCCACATTTTCAATATCATTGATGCTTCGAATATGCTTTTTAGGCACGATCAGCAGGTGAACCGGGGCATGGGGGCGGATATCCCTGAACACCACCAATCGATCGGTTTCATGCAAAAACTCCGTATCCGTCTTACCGGAAGAAATCTTGCAAAACAAACAGTCGGTTTCCATGTTCATTTTCCTTAGAGAATTTTCGCATCGTTCTTCTGGTGCAGCGCCTTTTCTTTATCGCTTTTCCATTTGCCGGGCCGGGTGGGCGTTTTCAGGGATTTTTCCAGAAGTTCTAAAAATAGACTACGCGGAATATGTTGGGCACCCATGCCTATCAGGTAAGCCGTGGTGGTCTGGCAATCGATCATGGAAAAAGACCATTTTAAAAGCTGACGGACAAGATAGACCAGCGCCACCTTCGATGCGTTGGGTATCCGACTGAACATGGATTCACCGAAAAAGCTGCTTCCCAACGCCACACCATAAAGACCGCCGCAAATTTTATCCTCATTCCAAACTTCCACCGAATGGGCCATTCCATATTCATGAAGGCGACAGTAAGCTTCGATCATGTTTCGATCGATCCAAGTCTCTCCCCCTCTTTCCAGACGGATCCTAGCGCATTCGGTGATCACCTCCCGGAAAGCCGCATCCATGGTTACCGTAAAAGGCCCGTTCTTAAGTATCCGTTTGAGGCGTCTTGAAATATGGAGTTTTTCCGGGAAAAGCACCAGACGGGGATCCGGAGACCACCACAGGATCGGCTCACCTCCTCCGTACCATGGAAAGATTCCATTTCGATAGGCGGCAATCAGACGTTCAATGCTCAGGTCGCCGCCTATCGCCAGAAGACCGTTGCGCTGGGCAAGGTAAGGTGGAGGAAAAACCGGTTCATCGGAAAGAAGAAAAACCGCCATTAGCATTTCGGTGTGACCGGCTGCCTGGACTCAGTATAACCTAAATTGAGCGATTTTCGAGTTTGCCGCAGATGCAAGGCGTCCGGAAGCGAAGGCGTACATATCGTACGTCGAGCTTTCGGCAACGCAGCAGATGCGGTAAAATCTGAAATCCCGAAGGGTTTCCAATTTGTCAAAAGGTTTTTTTGTAAGGCACCCATTGGGTAAACGATTGAAAGCGGCCAAATCTTTTCTAACACAAGAATATTTATATATAATTATCTTTTTGCCAAATTGGAAACGATTAATTTAGGTATAAACCAGTTGCCGGCGATTATGGAAACGGGCACGGATCGAAGCGTTCGGCTGCCCGGAAATTGAGGAGCAGGGCCTTTATGCAAAGTCAAATTGCAGCGTATCCGCTCTCAGATAAATGGCAACCTTTCCTCCTTTTTCCAGCTTTCCGAACAAGATCTGTTCAGACAAAACATCTTTGATTTCCGTCTGGATCACCCGGGCCAAAGGCCTGGCCCCGTAGGTGGGGTCATACCCTTTTTGAGCCAGGTACCGCCGAACATCCAGGGACATGGAGACAATGACTTTCTTGGGAATCAGCTGGTCATTCAGCTCATCCATAAACTTGTCCACGATCTTTTCCATAATATCCAGGGAAAGCGCACTGAAGTGAACGATGGCATCCAAACGGTTTCGAAATTCCGGGCTGAAAAAGCTTTCCACGGCCTTTTTCCCCTTGGCTTTCAAGTCGCTCTTGGGATCGCCGAATCCGATAGTCATGGAACTCATCTCTCGCGCCCCCGCATTGGACGTCATGATGACGATGACGTTTCTGAAATCAGCCTTTTTCCCGTTGTTATCCGTCAGTGTGGCATGATCCAGCACTTGGAGCAGGATGTTGAAAAGGTCCATATGGGCTTTTTCGATTTCGTCCAGCAGAAGCACGCTGTGGGGATGTTTACGGATGCCATCCGTCAGGAGTCCTGCCTGATCGAAACCGATATATCCCGGCGGGGCACCGATGAGCCGGGCGACGGCGTGTTTTTCCATGTATTCGCTCATGTCGAACCGAATAAATTGAATGCCCAGGTTCATGGCGATCTGCCGGGCCACCTCGGTCTTGCCGACACCGGTGGGCCCGGTGAAAAGAAATGACCCGATGGGTTTTTCCGGCGTCCTCAAGCCGGCCCGGGACCGCTTGATGGAGGTCACAATGGCATGAATGGCCGGATCCTGTCCGAAGATCTTGCCTTTCAGTCGCCCCTCCAACTCCTCCAGGCGGGCCTTGTCGTTGGAGGACACACTCACTGTGGGTATCTTGGCCATCTTGGCTACGATCTTTTCGATGTCGGAAGGATGGATTTTTTTCCTGGACGCGCCCCCACCGGATAGTCGGACTGCAGCTCCCGCCTCATCGATGACATCGATGGCCTTGTCCGGAAGAAACCGGTCATTGATATATTTGGCACTCAGTTCCACCGCCGCCTTCAGGGCGGCATCCGTATAGACGATTCCGTGATGGGCCTCATATCTGGATTTGAGCCCTTTTAAAATCTGAATGGTCTCGGAAACAGGGGGTTCCGGAACTTCGATCTTTTCGAACCGGCGGGACATGGCCCGGTCTTTTTCAAAGTGGTTCTTATATTCTTCGTAGGTGGTGGATCCGATGCATCTCAGCTCGCCGGTAGCAAAGACCGGCTTGAGGATGTTGGACGCATCCATGGAGCCGCTGGATGTGGCACCGGCCCCGACGATGGTATGGATTTCATCGATGAATAAAATGGCGTTCTTCTTGTTTTTCAGCTCGGCGATTACTCCTTTGAGGCGTTGCTCGAAATCACCACGGAATTTTGTCCCCGCCAGCAAAGCCCCCATATCCAATGAATAGATCTGGACGTTTTTCAACAGGTCCGGGATGTCTCCCTTGTGGATCTTTTGCGCCAGTCCCTCTGCCAGGGCCGTCTTTCCCACGCCGGGATCTCCCACGAAAATCGGGTTATTCTTACGTCTGCGGCAGAGAACCTGCACGGTCCGCTCGAGCTCCCGTTCCCTTCCGATGAGAGGATCGAGCTTTTCCTTTGCCGCCATCTCCATTAGGTCGACCGTGAATAACGCCAGGGGATCGTCTTTCTTTTTTTCTGCCTTCTGGGTCTTGACAAACCCTCCGATCACGTCCGCAAACGGATCTTTGGGCACGCTGTGAGTAATGGAGTTGAGAACGTCCAGCCGGGTGATCCCCTCCTGTCCTAAAAAATAAGCCGCATAGGAATCGGTTTCCAGAAAAATAGAGGCTAAAATATCACCGATTTCCACTTCCTGTTTCTCGGCATTTCGTACGTGGTTGACCGCGCGTTGGATGACTCTCTGGAATCCCAGCGTCTGCTGGAGCACATAATCGCCTTCCTCCGGAACCGTCGCCATCTTTTCATCGAAGAACCGCTTCAGGTGTTGCGCAAGATTGTCGATGTCCCCACCGCAGTTCTGAATGATTTCTTTCCCATTTTCGTCATGGAGAATGGCAAACAAAATATGTTCGATGGAGACATACTCGTGGCGTCTTCTCTTGGCTTCACTGACGGCAAAACCGAGTGTCGCGCTCAATTCTTTGCTGATCATCGGTTTACTCTCTTTCCATGGTGCATTTTAGCGGAAAACCGTTTTCATGCGCCAGTGCATGAACCTTTTGGACTTTTGTTTCCGCGACCTCAAAGGTGAACAAGCCGCATACCCCGATACCGATTTTGTGTACATTCAGCATGATCCGCGTGGCATCTTCCATCGATTTGTTGAAAACACTCATTAGAATAACCACGACGAATTCCATGGTTGTATAATCATCATTGTGGAGGAGTACCCGATACATGGCCGGCTCCCGTGTCTCAACATCGGACTCCGAAAGGGCGGTTTCTTCTTCACCGGGTTCATATCCACCCATTCATCTTTTCTCCTTAAATGACGGTTCATCGGCTCATTTCACTAAATTGGGCTGATATTAAAATATAAATTTGCAGACCGGAAAAATCAAGCCCTACGACGCCTTGAAATGAATCTCCAATCCTAGTGATATTTTTCAGCGACCACAACATTTCTTATATTTTTTACCGCTTCCGCATGGGCACGGATCGTTTCTTCCCACCTTTTTTTGATCCCGTCGCACCGGTTCTTTCCGGTCTCCCCCGTCACCGCCGGAATAAATAAGCGTCTGTTCCTTGGGCTTTTGCATCTCCGAAAGACTTTCCGGTTGTGCGATCTCAATACGAAACAGGATTCCCAGCGTCTCTTCCTTGATCCGGGAAATCATGTCGGAAAACAGCCCAAAACCCTCTTTCTTATAAACCAATAGAGGATCCTGCTGGGCATATCCGCGAAGGCCGATCCCCTCTTTGAGATGGTCCATGCTGAGCAGGTGGTCTTTCCATAGATGGTCCACGGTCTGGAGCATAACGATGCGTTCCAATTCCCGACACTGTTCGGCGCCGATGGCCTTTTCCCGGGTCTCATAGACTTCAAGCGCGCGCTTCGTTATGGTCTCGGCCAACCCATCGGGATCTTCGCCCCCCAATGCCTCAGCGCCACCATCGAGTTTAAAATTGAACTGCTTGAATACCGCCTCCCGAAGGCCGTTGATGTTCCATTCCTCGGGCGGCACCTTTTCATCGGCATAAGTTGCGGCGCTTTCCGCGGCTTTTTCTCCGATCATCTCCACAATATTGCCTTTCAGGCTTTCACCGCTGAGGGTCTCCCGCCGCTGACGATAGATGACCTCCCTCTGCTGGTTCATCACGTTGTCATATTCCAGAAGTTGCTTACGAATCTCGAAGTTATGAGCCTCCACCTTCTTCTGGGCGTTTTCGATGGCTTTGGAAATGTAAGGATGTTCGATGGGTTCACCTTCCTGCATGCCCCCCCATTCCCAGAACTTGCCCATCCGTTCACCCCCGAAAATCCGGAGCAAATCATCCTCCAGGGCCAGGTAAAACCGCGATGTACCCGGATCCCCTTGCCTGCCGGAACGACCTCGAAGCTGGTTGTCGATTCGCCGGCTTTCATGTCGCTCCGTCCCGAGGATATGGAGCCCTCCCAGTTCGACAACACCCTCTCCCAAGACAATATCCGTCCCGCGGCCCGCCATGTTGGTAGAAATGGTGACAGCCCCTTTTTGCCCGGCCATGGCCACGATTTCGGCTTCCTTCTTGTGGTTCTTGGCGTTCAGGACCGAGTGTTTGATCCCCCGTTTGCTCAGCTTTTCACTCAAGGCTTCGGAGACGTCGATGGAGATCGTCCCTACCAGGACCGGTTGTCCCCGGCGGTAACAATCCTCGATCTCGTTTAAGGCCGACTCATATTTTTCTTTCTTGGTCTTGTAGATCACATCAGGATGATCCGTCCGGATCATCGGCTTATGTGTAGGGATCACGCAGACATCCAGATTATAAATCTTTTTGAATTCAGCCGCTTCCGTGTCTGCAGTGCCTGTCATCCCGGCCAGCTTTTTATACATCCTGAAATAATTTTGAAAGGTAATGGTGGCAAGTGTCTGGTTTTCATTCTCGATCTTGACGTTTTCTTTGGCCTCCAAGGCTTGGTGCAGTCCCTCGCTATAGCGCCGGCCGGGCATGAGACGACCTGTAAATTCGTCAACGATGACCACCTCTCCGTCTTTGACGATATAATCCACATCCCGCTTGAAGAGCTGATGGGCCTTCAGCGCCTGATTGACGTGGTGCAGCAGTTCGATATATTTGGGGTCATAGAGGTTTTCCACCTTGAGAATGGCCTCGGCATTGGTGACGCCTTCTTCAGTGAGAACCACGGTTCTGGCCTTTTCATCGATGGTGAAATCCCGATCCTTCTTCAATCGCCCGATGATGCCGTTCACCTGATAGTAAAGATTGGTCGACTTCTCCGCCGGCCCGGATATGATCAAGGGGGTCCTGGCCTCATCGATGAGGATACTGTCTACCTCGTCCACGATGGCATAATTCAGTTCCCTCTGGGCCAGGGAGAAGCGGTCGAATTTCATGTTGTCGCGTAAATAGTCGAATCCGAATTCGTTGTTGGTGCCATAGGTAATATCACAGCGATAAGCTTCGTGGCGCTCCCGATCGTCGATACCGTGCACAATGGTTCCAACGGTCAACCCGAGAAAGCGATAGATATTTCCCATCCATTCCGTGTCGCGCCGTGCCAGGTAATCATTCACCGTGACGATATGAACCCCTTTACGGCTCAGGGCGTTGAGATAGGCGGGAAGGGTCGCAGCCAGTGTTTTTCCTTCACCGGTTTTCATTTCCGCAATTTTTCCCTGATGCAAGACGATGCCGCCGACCGACTGGACATCGAAATGACGCATCTTGAGGGTGCGGACCGAAGCCTCCCGCACGGTGGCGAAAGCTTCGGGAAGGATCGCATCCAAAGGCTCCCCTTTTTCGACACGTTCCCTGTAAACATCGGTCTGGGCTTTGAGCTGGGCGTCGGACATACCCTGCATCCGCGGCTCCAGGCTGGTAATCTGGTCAACCAGGGGCTCAAGCTTCTTGAGTTCCCGGTCGTTCTTGCTGCCGAATACTTTCGTTAAGAAATTAAAAAACATGACTCAATCATCTTTCAAGGCATCAAAATTGATACCCGGTAAAGGAATGTTATCATCATAACACAGACGCCCTCAGAGAAAAAGGCGCAAGACGATCACCGGATCAGACCCGTGATAAAGAGGCGGGGATGAAACTTATGACAAACCCGTAGGTGGGTCAATGTTACATGAATTTTTTAGGATCCACCGGAGTACCGCCCACGATAATTTCATAATGAAGATGCGGTCCGGTGGTGCGACCGGTAGTGCCCACCCTGGCGATCACCTCTCCGCGTTTGACGCGATCCCCCGGTTTTTTTTCGGCCATACTCAAGTGCCCGTATCGGGTAATGACACCGTTGCCATGGTCAATGACCAGCACTTTCCCCAGGCCACCCTTTCGTTCGACATCAATGACGATACCATCCGCCGGCGATTTTATCGGCGACCCATAATAAGAAGCGATATCTATGCCACTATGAAACTCCCGCCGATCATTGAACGGTGATTGCCGCCAGCCATACCCGGAAGAAATGTGTCCCGACACCGGGCGTCCCGTAGGAGTGTATGAAAAGATCTCCCGCTGTCGTCCCAACAGGTCCAGAAGGTTTTCGAACTCTTTCTCCTGGTCGATGGAGGTTTGCTGAAGCTGCCCCATCTCTTGTCGCATTTCAGAAAGGAACTCCCCCGGCA
>Ga0066636_10001514_pt1 | contig 14413 bp, 11 predicted proteins | sample CryGeyCG2014_080_2_FD_62736 | JGI IMG/M metagenome (GOLD analysis project Ga0066636, IMG submission 62736) | Groundwater microbial communities from aquifer - Crystal Geyser CG07_land_8/20/14_0.80 | ecosystem: Environmental > Aquatic > Deep subsurface > Groundwater | place: USA: Utah: Grand...
GGCAGCAATACTGAAATCTGCTCTTTGAAAAAATGGCGGCAATGGATACTTTTGCCCAACGCCCAAATCACAGGGAGCCAGCTCCGCCGCTTTCGGCTCTTTTGGAGCGCCACCAACAACACTATTGCATTCCCGTTGACAGCCCATGACCACAAGCGCGAACGGCGCCGTTACCGCGGAAAGAATCAGAGCGGAATTCAAGAAGGAGAATTTTCTTCCGGCGCCGGGTCAAGACGTCCATATGACGATGAGCATAGGGCTTGCGCAGTACAAGACACAGGAAGACATGAAGGCCTTCGTTCACCGGGTTGACCAGCTCATGTACCAGGCGAAGAAGAACGGAAAAGACAGGGTTTGTTCCGAGTCATAACCTCAAGAGCAGTTCAAATGGTAATCCCCACTTCAGTTCCAAACTGAAATTCGAGGACTCGTAGGTGCATTCGATACTCGTGACGGGACATGCTATCAAATTATCTCAGCACGCCACAGTTTGAGCCCTCATCTTTTAACCAACATAGGGCGTATTATTGGAAAATACACCGGATAGCATCATCAAGTCCCGTACTGTTATTTCAATACCTGGCCCTTCCCCGCTATATATTCCACTGCCCGTTTGATTCGCTTGAGCACCTTATCTTTCCCGAGGGTTATCATGACTTCGTCAAGGCCGGGGCTGACCGTCTTTCCCGTCAGGGCTATCCGCAAGGGCTGGGCGATCACCTTCAGTTTGGTGTTCCTGGCATCGGCAAGGCTGCGCAGAAAGGCCTCTATGCCCTCTTTGGTATAATCTTGCACTGCGGGTATGCCCTCGGCAAGCGCTTGCAGATGTCCGGCCGCTTCGGCATGCAAAAATTTGGCGGCCGCCTCTTCATCAAAGGTAACTGCCTCCTGGAAATAAAAGACCGCCGCCTCGGCCACTTCTACCAGGGTCTTCGAGCGGGCATTAAGGTCTTTGACGACCTGTACCGTAAATTCGCGATCAGAATGGCAAATGCCCAGTTTTTTCAAAAATGGCTCCACCTCTTCCACAAGCCGCTCTATGGGACAGGCTTTCAGGTAATGCTGATTCAACCAGAGCAGCTTTTCCGGATTGAAAATGGCCGCTGATTTTCCTACCGCTCCCAGATCGAAGGCATTAATGAGTTTCTCCAGAGAAAAAATTTCCTGATCGCCGTGGGACCACCCCAGCCGGACGAGATAATTGATCAGGGCTTCCGGTAGATAGCCCATTTCCTTATAGGCCATCACGGAGGTGGCGCCGTGTCTTTTACTGAGCCGCATTTTATCGGCGCCCAGAATCATGGGCACGTGCCCGAAGCGTGGCATGGAATACCCCAGGGCCTTATAGAGAAGCATCTGCCGCGGTGTGTTGTTCAGGTGATCATCGCCACGTATTACGTGGGTAATATCCATCTGGGCGTCGTCCACAACAACGGCAAAATTATAGGTGGGATAGCCGTCGCTCCTTTCAATGACCAGATCATCGAGTTCTTCGTTATTGAAGGATACCGGCCCCTTGATCAGGTCAGGCACTACAGTGATCCCGGCATCGGGACATCGGAACCTTACGACGGCGCCGGACGTTTTGCCCAGATGCTTCTCCCGGCACGTTCCGTCATACTTTGGTTTCCTGCCCTCGGCCAGGGCGCGCTTCCTTTTTCCCTCTAACTCTTCGGGTGTGCAGACACAGTAGTAGGCCTTTCGTTCTCCGATGAGCTTTTGCACCATTTCCCTGTGCCTCTCCACGCGGCTTGCCTGAAAGTACGGCCCTTCATCCCAGGTCATGCCGAGCCAGGTCATGGCGTCTAAAATGGCCTGCGTGGACTCGTCTGTGGAGCGGATCTGATCCGTATCCTCAATCCTTAAAATGAATGTTCCCTGATGATGTTTGGCATAAAGCCAGTTAAAAAGCGCCGTTCTTGCTCCCCCGATGTGCAGATAACCAGTAGGGGAAGGCGCAAATCTTGTTCTAACTTTTTCTTCCAACATTGATGCCCCCGCAACAAGTCGAAAAACAGGCCAAATTAGACGGCTTCGTAAAAAGTTCCGCAGGCAAGGCGCACGTGGTTCGACAGGCTCACCATGAGCGGAAGATAGCCTGCCCTGAGCTTGTCGAAGGGAAGGATGAAGCTTGAGCGCAGCATCCGGACTTTTTACGAAGTTATCAATATTTTCTCGCCTTAAATCTCCGATATGGTTTTCATGAGCCCGCGGTTAAGTTCCAGCACCTTGTCTCTAATATCCGTCTGCTCTACCCATGCCTTGGCCTCGATCTGCGCCTGGCGCGCCCGCAACTGCGCCAGCCCGGCATCCAGATCGCCTAAGATATAGCCCCAATCAATCCGGGGCGCTGCCTTTTCCGGATATTCCACCATCTGAAGCTCCTCGCCGGGTTTTAACGTAACCTCCTCCAGATAGTCGGGGATGAACACCGGAAAATTAAAACGCTTTTTGATCATGTCTGCCAATGCCTGCTGGGAGGAGATTTCTCCGTGTATCAGGAACACCTGCATATTTCTTGTCCGGAAATTTCCCAGCCACTCCATCAGTTGGCTTTGACCGGCATGGGCGGAAAAGCCGTTGATGGTGAATATCTTCGCCTTGATGGCGATTTCCTCGCTGAAGATACGCACCGTTTCCGCGCCGTCCACGATTTTTCTGCCGGTGGTACCCTGCGCCTGAAATCCCACAAAGACTATACTTGCTCCTTCCCGCCATAAATTATGCCTCAAATGATGCTTGATCCTGCCTGCATCGGCCATGCCGCTTGCCGAAATAACCACCGCCGGACCGTTCATGGTGTTGATGGCCATCGATTCCTGGGTGGTCTGGGTAAAATGCAACTGCGGTAAATCAAGAGGATTTTCGCCACTTTTCAGCATTGCCCTGGTATTTTTATCCAAGTAATCCGTATAACGGCGGAATATCTCCGTAGCTTTTATGGCCAGCGGGCTGTCCAAGAAAACGGGCATATCTACAGGCAAGCGCCCGTTTTTGTTCAGTATATGGAGGGAATATATTATTTCCTGCGTCCGTTCCAAAGCAAAGGCCGGAATAACAACCTTTTCCCGATTCTTGTAACTGTAAGCAATCGCTTCCGCGAGTTCATCGAGACTGTCTGCCTCATTCTTGTGATCCCTATTGCCATAGGTCGATTCCATAAAAAGAAAATCGGCCGTATTTTCGATGCTCGGATCTTCTACCAGCAACTGCGCAGGACGCCCCACGTCTCCGGAAAAAACCAGTTTTGCCTTGTTGCCGTTTTCTTCAATCCAAAGCTCAATCATGGCGGCGCCGAGAATGTGGCCGGCATCCCTGAAACATACCTCAAGCCCCGGAAAGGGGGGAAAAGGCTTATTGTATGATACCGTTTTAAAGAGAGGGAAGGTCATTTCGGCATCCTTCTGCGTATACAGGGCTTCGAGACGCCTTTCCCCATGCCGGGCGCGTTTCCGGCTTTTCCACAGCGCTTCCATCTCCTGTATATGAGCGCTGTCGAGCAGCATGACTTCCAGGAGATCCTTTGTGGGGGGAGTCGTGTAGATGGGTCCGCGGAATCCTTTCTTCACCAGCCGCGGCAATAGGCCGGAATGGTCTATATGCGCATGGGTAATGAGGAAAAAATCAATTGCGTTTGGCTCATATACGTCTATGTCCCAGTTGCGTTTTTCGATTTCCGCATTGCCCTGATGCATGCCGCAATCAACTGCAAACCTGTGGCCGTTGGCCTCCACAATATAACATGAACCGGTGACAGTCCTGGCCGCCCCCATAAATCTTATCTGCATGGCAACACTCCCTTTTGTCGCTATTGGCTTGCAAGGACGTCACTACCCCATCGGCTTAAAAATTGCAAATCTTATTGTGCCGGCTCATGCTTGTTTAAAGCGACTTGCGTATCCAGCGCCTGTGATGTGCCGTATTTTTGATGTAGTGCCTAAACGCAAGGCTTGCCACTTGCAAGTATCAGATTTATACACATAAATATTTTTTTGACCATGGACTTGGGTGAAGGCAAGGTGTAAAGGTTATATTGACCCTTGACTTAGGCAGTCAAAATTATTATAGTAAGCACTCTTTTAAAAAGCTTTCCGCTATCCGTAATGGGGGCGTCACGGTTTCGACGGGGATAGTTGAAGCTGTAGAAGCGTGCCGAGGTTCCTGCAGGCCTCGTTAAACAGGCAGGAAAACATAATCGCAGACAACTACGATTACGCTTTAGCCGCTTAGACGGCTAACGTTCTCCTGAACCCGCCTGCAGGTTCAGATGGGGGCGTCATTAAGGCAGGATAGTCCGACTTCCTTTCCCGGCGGGAGAAGGGCGAAGCAAATACGGGATAGCGTCTGATCAATCCTGACTCTGGGAGTTTTCGGGGGCGAAATTAAATCAGAGTCTACGTACGTAGAAACTGCAGTGGAATATTTTCGGACGCGGGTTCGACTCCCGCCGCCTCCACCAATTTATTGTTATAATTTCACTATGTTACCTTTTTTGGAGGTGCTATAATTCTTTAGCGTTTCTTTAGCGCCCCGCGTCTTGCCATAGATCGTGCGGAGGTCATCCGCCTCGATCTGGAAGTACCTTTCAAATGCCTTGTTGGTTGAGTGCATCGTGGCTCGTTTGATTTCTTCCGGCGAACAGAACTGCCGGAGGGCCTTGGCCGAACTGTGGCGCGTGCCGCCGTAGAGATCCACGCCTTCGATGCCCAGGTTTCCGCAGGCCGTCATCCACCACTTGTAGAGATACCTCGGTCCGAAGGGATCGTTTTCTCTGGTACCGCTGATGCCGGCTACATGGCGGAAGAAGGGCATGGACGGCAAGGCGCGCGGAAATGACCGAATGACTTCCACGTCCTCCTCCAGGAGCGGTACCATCTTCGGCTTTTTTTCCTTCGGGTGCGGTATAAAAAGATAGCCGTTGCCGAGATCGATGTTCCCTTCCTTGGTGCTGATCAATTCCCCCGGTCTGATAGATACATAGGTGCAAAGCCAGCGTATGCCCAGCCATATCTTGGGGTTGATGTGGTAGCTGATCCGGTGGATTTCCTCGAGTATTTCCTCCTGGATGTCTTTGGATATCGTGTTGCGGAAGCCCAGCTCGAAGGGAATCTCCGGAAATTCCGGCATTTCGGCCAGGGTGACCACTCTCCTTTTTCGCAGCCATTGCCAGAAGTCATGGAGGCCTGATTTCATGTTGGCGCGTGTCTTGTCGGATACGTCCTGGGCAAGAAGAAAATCTTCGAGCTCCGCGTATCCGATTTCCTTGATGTTTTTGTTGCCGAAATAATTCCTGGCCCGGTCGATATAGTTGTGCAGATTGCTGTATGACTTGGGCCTGACCATTGCTTTCTTGACCTGAAGCCATTTCTCGCTGAGATTCGTAAGACCCAGGGGCTCATCCTTCCGGTAGTCACGCGTGTCGAAGGAACCTTCGTCCGTCTTGAATCTTACTCCGGAAAGAAAACGGTACGCCTCGTCATAGCTATGGAACCTCCGGTAAATGCCCTTGAAAACCGTGGCGAATTGAGACGCCCGCTGTTCCGGATGATGAGGACATATCAGCGCCTTGCGCCCGTCATCCCGGAATGTGCCGCCACAAACCGGGCATTTTTGACGTGAATAGATGCCTCCTAACATACATAAATTCCCCCTTTGTGAGTATGGGGGGATTATGATGCTATTTCCCATAAGAGTCAATCCCTGAAAAATGTGTCAATCAATAAAGTTCTTCTACCTATAATATGTAGAAAAGAACCCTCTCTGGGACAAACTTTCTTTGATTCAGATTATAATCAATATGTTACAGAGGTGTCTTGATTGTCGAATTTGCCATTTTCGCGCCGATATCCTGAAATAATTGTTCGCTCCTGGTAGTTTTTTTCCCCTGGAGCACACCAATCTTTTTTCCTTTTGTAAAATCAGGGAAATGATGGTATGCACTCACAAATTTTGTTCCTTTCACAGCGCTACCGAAAATCGTTCCGACATGCAATCGCCCCAATGTCAACCTAATTTTTAACCCAATTTTTCAGCTATCCATTTAATTTCACACCCGAACTTTTTTAGTCACCAGCACCAATACCTTTGGATATTGACCTGATTCGGTTATCCTCTGACCGGAGACCAGCTTCCCACCGCGATTCACTTTCGGACGACGGACAACCGCAGATTTCAAAAATTGATTGCGTTGCATAGGCTTTTTGTTTCAACGGGCGGACTTCCGGACGATCCTTTGCAATCCGCATCAGGAGATCCATGTCTGGGCGATCATCACCGCCATGATTGCAGGATAAAGCAATAATCTTTATTAGATAGCCATAATCAACCAGTAGACTTCGAGTTTCTTGAAGCCCATGCCGCATTCCTCGCATGGGCTTTTCTTTTGACGGCATCCGGCAGGAGCTGGATGCCGAACCATTCAGAAAGCTCTACCAGCGGCTGCAAGCCGAGTGCGCCTATCTTTCCCCATTTCCCGATTGGCACGCTTTGCTTGCCTTCCTCCGTGACCAGTCGCGCGGCTATCGCGGGAAAGACAGGATTCTCTGGCGCCTCATCAAATACTATCAACAGGGCGGCGACAACGAACGTCTGGCCTCTTTCTTTCTCCTCGTCTTCAAACCGGCAATTTTGGACATTCATGATCGGAGAGGAAAACGGTGCCCTCAGTTAGATGATAACGACCTGTCCCAGGAGATATGCCTGATCCTGCTGCAAATCATCAAGAAATCCAGGATCACAGCCACTAAAGTGGCCGGTAAGATTATCGGTCAGGTGAAGAATGAGGTCCAACGCATGCTGAATGACAAGATCAGTGAAGCCCTCGCGCATACCCTCGGTTTTGATTTCTCCCTGATTTCGGCAACCACGGAAAGCGCCGCAGAACGGGGCGATGATTTGACGGCATTCCTCAAAGCGCTGAATATTTCAGACGCTGAGGGCCTGCTTGACTACCTTGTGCAGGAGCGGGTGATTACCAAGGAAGCTCGGAAGATTCTCATCGAGACCCGGATCAAGGGCAAATCCCTGAAAGAGATTTGCCGACCGGAAGATGTTTCGCGCCTCGATAAACGGCGCGAAAGAGCCATAAATGACGCCCGGAGATACATCGCCAAGCTATTGAAATTATAAGTGCAATAAAAATAGTTTGTCCCACGGAGGGTTGTTTTTTACATATTATAGATAGAGGGGGTTCTTTTTGAAGAAATCTGATCCGGGCTGTCCTGGGGCAAATTTATTCAAAAAAGGAGGATCGGCTATGCAAGTTCAGGAAGTATCAGTTTCAAGAGGTGCGGTGGCGGGACCGGGCGCGCCTTTCGTTCCGGCAGCCGACGAAAGCCCCTTTCACGGCGGGGATGCCGGCGAGGCGTCCTATCTCTCCAAGAGCCGCCTGAATCGTTACATCTCCTGCCCCCGGAGCTATTTCATCGGTTACGAACTCAAGATCCGTCCCCTCCGGCCGAACATGGATTTTCTCGTCGGCCTGTCCACCCACCGGCTCGTCGCCGCCCACCACCTGGCCCGGAAGAAGGAAGAGTTTGTCGATGCGCATGTCCTGCTCGATAAATTCTGGTCCCGGTATACCAGGGGAGTCGATGACGCCGCCATGCACCGGGAGATGGAGGCGGCCCGGAACGAGTCTCTCCGGTACGCGGAATTGTTCATCCGCAACGCTCCCCTCGATCCCCTGGAGATCGAACATGAATTTTCCATCCCTATCGTCAATCTCGACAACGGCGACACCTTACCCGTTCCCCTCGTGGGGATCATCGACCTCGTGGATCAGCCGGACGGCGCCCTGCGTCCCCTGGAGATCAAGACCCGCGCCCGGAAGGCCGACGTCTGGCAGGCCCGTGTCTCTCTGGAACTCACCTGTTACGCCTACCGGGTCAGGCAGCGACTGATTGCCACCTCGCGCGAGGAACCGGAGAAAATCCCCGTGGGTTACATCAACATCATCAAGACCAAAACCCCCGTCATCCAGTGGCAGACGGATCATCGCACGATCGAAGATTTTCTTGACCTCTACCGCACCGCGAAGGCCGTTTACGAGAACATCCGGGAAGGGAGGTTCTACCAGAATCCCGGCACGCACTGCAACTGGTGCGATTTCCCGTCTGTCTGCGCAAAGAAGAAGGACGAGGTTGTCAGACTTTTCGGTGATGCTGCTTACCTCCGCCTGTGGGAAGAGGATCTGATCTAAGCTGTCCGGGGGTGAAAGGAGGAGACATGGAAATTGAGAAATCACAGATGGTCAATACGGAACCGGTCAGGGAAGAGAAACCGACAAAAAGGCTTTTATGCATCGGCAAGATCCGCAAGGGCATAAAAACCATGATTATTGCCTTTCCCCAGAAAGGAGGAAACGGACATGTCACAATTTCACAAAGCAGAGAGAAAGAAGGGAAAACTTAGATTGGCCATCGCCGGTCCCGCGGGTGCGGGAAAAACATATTCGGCCTTGCTGATTGCCTTCGGGATCGGCGGCCGGGTGGCCATGATCGATACGGAACGGGGCTCCGGCGAACTCTACGATCACCTGGGCAACTATGACGCCTGCACTATCGAGGCCCCCTTCGAGCCCCGGAAGTACGTCGAGGCCATCCGGGCCGCGGAAGACATCGGTTATTCGACAATCATCATCGATTCATTGTCCCATGCCTGGGTGGGCCAGGGAGGACTGCTGGACACCCAGGGCCGCATCGCCGACAAGACGGGCAACTCCTGGAGCGCCTGGCGGCAGGTGACGCCGAAACATAACGAGCTGGTGGACACGATGCTCCAGTCCAAGTGCCACATCATCGCCACCATGCGAAGCAAGATGGAATACACCCAGGTGGAGGAGAACGGCAAGAAACAGGTCAAGAAGCTCGGCATGAGCCCCATCCAGCGGGACGGCATGGAGTATGAGTTCACCGTCTTCATGGACCTCGATCATAACCACATGTCCACAACCACGAAGGACAGAACCACCCTTTTTGACGGTCAATACTTCGTGCCCGGCATCGAGACGGGGAAGCTGCTCCTTAACTGGCTGGAGAACAACGGGAAGGAGTCCCCGGCCTTCACGCCCCGGGAGAAGCAGGTTGGCGGGCTAAACCTGGCAGACAGGCAGGAAGCAGAGGGCACGGCCCCCGCGCCGCCGCAACCGGAAACCGTGAACAGGTCAACGGGTAAGGACGAAACGTCGGCTGCGCAGGAAGCAGCGGAAACCACGACCACCGGCATGAGCGAGGGCCTGAAGAATCTCTTCGCCAGGATCGGCAAGCTGGACCTGCCGCGGGATGCTTACCGGCTTTACTGCCACAAGCGCTATAGCGTCGCGTCCATGACGGAGCTGTCGCCGGTGCAGCTCGCGGAGCAGGCAAAGATTCTCGATTCGCTCAAGAGGCCCGCACGTCTCAAGGAATTCAAGATCGTTCTGGAAGGTTTCGGCGGCAACGGCGCTGGCTCGAATACGGCGGCATCCATCGACCCGGCGCAGATCGCCGCCCAGGCTTCTGCAGGCAGCGGTGCAGCGGCAGCCGGAGGATTCAACCTGTTTTAACAAAATGAACCTCCTCCCGTCTCTCCTTTGCAGCAAGGGGAAACAGTGAATCCCACCTTTGGAAAAGGGGGGGACGGGGGGATTTGATGGAAGGAGAATAGCCATGAAGATAGAAAAACTCATCCTGCAGGACTTCAAATGCTTTGAGGATTTAAAAATCCAGTTCACCAAGCCCGTCAACCTGATCTTCGGCGAGAACGCCTCGGGCAAATCGACGATCGCCCAGGCCATCTCTCTCGCCCTTACCGGCCGGATCAACGGCGGCTGTGACCGCCATCCCCTGGTGAGGCACGAAGCAGAGGAATTCGTCGTTTCCCTCTTCCTGTCCCAGAACGGCGCCCCCGGACACTTGCAGCGATACGAAATGACCCAGCTCACCAGCGCCAAGGAGAGCACCGACCCGGAGACTCTGTTCCAGGGACTGAAAACGAACCGGGACACCCTGGCGGCGCTCCTGGAGACGGCCAACTTCCTGAACCTCCATCCCGACGAGAAGAAACGGATGCTTTTCGATCTCCTGCCGGGCCTGAAGGTGGATGTCAATACCCTGCCCCGCCATCTTGCCGCCTGGCTGAAAGACCAGCCGGAACTACTCAAGAAGTATCGCCTCGATCCGGCTGATGACCTCATGAAAATTCTGACCTCTTGCACCTCCTTGGAGGATGCCTACAATCAGGCCTACGAGGAACGGCGAATAGCCCGGCGCGAGTTGAAGACCATAGGCGATTGCCCCAGGCTTCCCAGGGGATTGACAAAAGAAGCGCTTGAAACAAGCCTCAACGATAAGCGCCGGAAATTGTCTGCCCTCTATGTCGCCGTGGGTGAAACAAAGGGCATGGCGGAAGGGGAACGCAAGCAGATAGAGCGGGAATCCTCCCGGATCGTAAGTGAGCTGAATCAGTTGGAAACGTTCCTGCAGGACGTAGATCCGGAAGCTCTCCAGGAACGGCTGGACGAACAGGAGCGCCGCCGCCTGACCCTCACGAAAGAAATCCAGGTACTGAAAGACAGTTACGCCGCCCTCCAGCGGGAGACAGGCAAACTCCTTGTACAAAAGGAACAGGAAGAGCGGAACCGGTCGCAGGCGAAAGCATTCAGTGGCCGTTGCCCCGCATTTCCCGAAGTGACCTGCAGGACGAAAGAAGTTACCTCTCGCATCGCCGCCGCCTCTGCCGGCAATGCGGAACTTGCCGCCGCCATCGAAACTCAAAGCGGAAAGACAAAAGACCTTTTCCGTCACTTGCAGGAAAACGAAGCGGCCCTGAATGAGGTAAGCGGCGGAATCGTCGCCGTCAAAAACAGCCTCAGCCGGGTGGCGGAAAGCAGAAAGAAGCTTCAAGACCTCCGGGCGAAAAGGCAGGAATTGGCGGCCACCCTCTCCGCCGTCAATGAGGATAAGGCCGCGGCAGCGCAAAAAATCCGGGAGCAGATCACCACCCTCGAAGGGGCCATCCGGGAGGAAACGAATCTCCTGGCCGGCTTGGAGAAGGCGGAGCGGATCCGGACATTGGAAGGCCGCGCCGATAAACTTGAAGTTCTCACTCTGGCCTTCTCCCCCAGGGGGATCATGTCGAGCCTCATGAAGGGTGCGGCAACAAACCTAACGACCCTGGCGAACGGCCTCATGGCCGATCTGACAGGCAATCGTTACGCCCTGGAAATCGATTTTGAGGAAGGCTTCCGGATCTTTCTCTGCGATTACGAAAAGAGCACCCATACGGAAGTCGGCCTCATCTCCGCCAGCGAACGGTTCCGCGTGGCCGTCGTCATGCAGGCGGCCTTAAGTGAACTGGCGGGACTGCGCTTCATGGTCATCGACGGCATTGACGTCCTTGACCAGGCAAACCGTGGCTTCTTATTCCAGTTTTTCAGGAAGGTATTGCCGCGTTTCGACCAGATCATCGGCTTCTGCACCGTCGGTCAGCAGGCGCCGAAGAATCCGGGACTCCCCGAGGTGGATTTCTTCATCCTCGCTGACCGGCAGGTAAAGCAGATTGCCGCATAAAATTAACAACAGTCGCAATAACCGATAGGTGCAAGTCCAGGTGAAAAAAAGAAGCGGAAATCCTCAGACGGAAGACGGATACCTCAGAATCTCCAATGAACTATGGGATGCCTGGATGTGCTCCCGTTTCAATGCCCGCGAAGACAGGCTTCTGAAGGTCATTGTCCGGTTCAGTTACGGGCTGAACCGGACTTTTGCCCTGCTGAGCAAGACCGACCTTGCCCATTTCATGAACGACCACCTTCCGAACGTGGAACCTGTCATTAAGTCACTCCAGGCGAAAAATGTAATCAAGGTAGAAGCCGATTCTACCCGGGGGCTGCTGCGACTCACCCTCAACAAGCATTACGAGGACTGGCAGGTGAACCAGACTCTTAAGCGGGATTCCGAATACTTCGAGAAAGTAGTCCGGAAGATGTTTAACAATGCCAAGGTGTTGGATGATCCAATGGATCTGATTGACAACCTGGCTGATCAATCTGACGACCCAGGTTATAAATCTTATAACCAAACTTATAAGAATGATAACCACGAGGTTATAAATTCTATAACCAAAAGGTTATCAGATTTATCACCTCCAGGTTATAAGATTTATAACCAGAATCAGCACCAAGCATCAGAAATAAAAGAGGAATTGCCTTCCGGAATACATAATAAGAATACATATGAAGACATATGTATATCTACGACGTCGTTATTTGCGCGATCACTTTCATCACTCCTCACGGATCATCCCTTCTTTGCCGGGCTGATCCATGACGAAACATTCTGGAACGCCCTCCTGGCCGCCTACCCCGATCAGGATATTATCGTTCAACTACGCAAGATGACCGCCTGGCTCATTGCCAATCCTGAAAAGAAGCGCCCGAACCGTAAACGCTTCATCCAGGCCTGGCTGGCCAAGGAAGAACGAAAGGAGAAGGAACATGGAAAAACCAGTCCTGAGCAACGTCGAAGGGATCGAGACGATTCTGAAGAAAAGCCCGCTCCCTTTTCCGACATCCCCCCGGAACTCATTGCCTGAGCCGGAAAAGGAATGTCCGAACTGTGGCCACCCCATTCATTTTGTCTTTATGGACAACCCGTCCTACCTCAAGATCACGGGAAAGGAGCCCCACTGGGCAGCGCTTCCCTGCGCCGCCTGCGAGCGGGTGCGCTTTCTTAAGGAACAGGAGGAAAGAGCACAGAATGCCGCACGGTACCGGCTGAACGCCATGCTTGCCAACAGCATGATCCAGAGGCGCTTTCTGGGAAAGACCTTTGACAATTTCCTCCCCTACGGAAAGCACAGGGAAAAGCAGCTTCATGTCCTTTCCATCGCGCAGGAGTTTGCCGACAACTTCGCCCTGCACCGGCAGACGGGCACTTGGCTCCTCTTTATGGGCAACGTGGGCACCGGCAAGGGGCACCTCTGCGCCGCCGTCGTCAACCAGGTCATACAGGGCGGCGGCACGGCCCTCTTTACCAAGGCGCCGCGCCTGCTGCGGGAGGTGAAGGAGACCTTCCACCGGGATGCGGAGGTCACCCAGAGCGAGATCCTGGCCAGGATGCGGGAACTCGATCTGCTCATCATCGACGAGGTGGGCATCCAGTTCGGCACGGACACGGAACGGATGATCCTCTACGAGATCCTCGACCTGCGCTACGAGGCCATGCTTCCCGTTATCCTGACGACGAACATCACCGACCTGAAAACCCTGGAGAAGCTCCTGGGGGAACGGATCATCGACCGCCTCTTTGAAGGGGAATCGAAGATCGTCTTCTTCGAGTGGGAAAGTCATCGGCGATATCAGCGGTCTGTTTCCGAGCCGCCTCCGGTGTGCAAATTCAATCCCAGAGTCACGCCGACAGGAGGAAAGGCAAGATGAAAGAGCTGATAATTTCCCTACCTATGCTTCCTCAGCCCTTGGGCGCCTCGCATGGCAACCTTCGGCGCCGGCAAAGGGATGAGGAAAAGAAGTGGCAGGATTATATCGGCACGGAGTGGGCTGGAATGGGAAAGCCGAAGTTCAATACAGTCCATGTCACGCTGATCTTTTCTTTCCCTGATCAACAGGCATGCGATCTGGTCGCTTACCTGGCCACGGGCAGCAAGCTCGTGGGGGATGCCATCAAGGGCTTCTTAATTACCGATGTCGGTCCGGAGTGCCTTACAGCCTGGAACTTCCGCTGCGAATTCGGCAAGGAGCCGGGAACGACCGTCATCATCGAGGAAGAAAGACGGGTAAGCGATACTTGGCAACGGCCAGACTGCAATTTCTATGAAACCTGCAACACGCCGTTTTGTCCCCTGGATCAGACCAGCCTCGAAGGCAGTTGGTACCCTGACGAGGAGATCTGCCGGTCCCGGACGCAGGGGAATCTCCCCTGGATAAAGGCTCAGAAGAAAATCGCCGGGAGCGGCGCCCAGGCAAACCGGTACTTCAACCTGCCCATGTTGAACCGGAACTGCATCATCCGCCAGGGGATCACGGGACTTGACCCCGATAAGGAAGAGGGGTCACAATTGAAGAAGTGGATGGCCGAACATCCGGAGAAAAGGGACATGTCGGAAGAGGAAATTATGATGAGAAAAAAGCTGGCCCAAAAGTGCCTGAACCTGGGGGATGGTAAAAGCCCCTCCGAGGGGGTTTGAACCCCGTTTCAAAAACCGCCTCTGAATCGTGTTTTGGGTCAAAAAAAATGTCCCTGAACCGTGACGAAGGGGCAAAATAATTTTGGGACGGGTTTTCCATCGTCTCGGGGGATGCACACTCTTAAAAAACGTTCTGAGGAACAAAAAATTTTCTCAAAGTAATGGATCAGGAAAATAAGTCGCGAGATATGGGACAAACAAATTTTAATCCTATGAAACGCTATTACCG
>Ga0066636_10001517_pt1 | contig 14406 bp, 10 predicted proteins | sample CryGeyCG2014_080_2_FD_62736 | JGI IMG/M metagenome (GOLD analysis project Ga0066636, IMG submission 62736) | Groundwater microbial communities from aquifer - Crystal Geyser CG07_land_8/20/14_0.80 | ecosystem: Environmental > Aquatic > Deep subsurface > Groundwater | place: USA: Utah: Grand...
TAGTGAAGATATTCTTGCTGTTGGCAATTACCAGGGAGGAGGCCAGCCTTTCGGCAAGATTGACGAATTCGCAATTTATGACAAAATATTAACTCCTGAAGAAATCAGCGAATTATACGAGTCCAAGCACGCGCAATTCACTGAGCACGTTCAGGGAGAGAATGTTAAAGGTTTGAAGTTTGACGGCGTGAATGATTACATAGCAGTTAACAGTGTCAATAATTTTAAGTTTAATACTCCTTTTTCTGTTGCGTTCTGGATAAAGTCAAGTAAGTGGGAGCAGACAATACTTGATACCCGCCCTGACGGCAATAATGGCTGGCTAATTGCTGATAGTTGGTTCCAGATTAACGGCCCTTCATTAACGTATCAGAGAATAATTCAGGGCAATGATAATTATAATGACAATAATTGGCATCACATGGTTTACACTTGGGATGGCACTTACGCTTCAGGCAGCATGAAAGCTTATTTGGATGGTGCTGATAATACTGCATCTTTTTCCTATGGCAAAACCTCTTCATCAGCAGGGACTACTATTTCAGCTTTGTGGATTAGTGATTCAATCACTAGCGACTTTCCTAATTTTAACGGCACCCTTGACGAAGTCCGAGTTTACAACCGCGCACTCACTCACGCTGAAATTATTGTATTATACAATGCAACGCGTGCCGAGTTCGGCTGCTGCGGTGATGATTATTACGCTGACAATTTCTACAACGGAACGCTCGGAAGCACTTCTTACTTCTGCCATAATGGCGGCTTCGTGAACGAGGAAATAGACGACAATGCGGGATTATGCGCGTATTATAATAATAATTGGATTGAAGCAGCGAGCAATGACTGGCACAATGCAACATTCGCGTACAGGAAACCAATAATAGTCAATGAGAATTCATACAATAATTTGTACGATTACGAAATTAACATCACTCTTGACACTGCCACTCTTGTCACAGCAAGCAAGATGCAGGCGGACTGCGATGACATAAGATTCTACACTACTAACGGGACAAAACTGAATTACTGGATAGAGTCAGGATGCAACACAGCCAGCACGAGTGTGTGGGTGAAAGTGCAGTTCATACCTTACAATGCAAGCATTACTTTTTACGCATATTACGGGAATTCAACAGTTAACAGTGAAAGCAACGGCTCCGCAGTGTTCCACTTCTTTGACGATTTCGAAACTTATAATGACGGCGACTTGAACGGCCAGGGAGGATGGAGCGCCAACGCCGCATTTGACGTAGTAACAGACCAGGCTAAGACAGGAAGCAAATCAATCAGGTTAAATATTGAAACTAATGCTTACAAAACCTTCACGAACATAAGTAATGTAATAATTCAGGGCTACATGTGGGGCAACCTGCAGAGAAGGGCAGCTTACGGAATAGATGAAGGAAGCACCAACAAGTTGCAGACATTCTTCGGCGCAGGCAATAATATTTACTACGCAGCAAGTTCAGGACTTGCTGACACTAATACGAATTACGTGTCCAACACTTGGCACAAAATTGAGCAGAGAGTGTTAAGCACGAGTCATAACCTTAAAGTTTTCATTGACAACGTGGAGTACGTTTCAGCAGGCACAGCCGCGTCTTACAATAACCTTAATACTGTCCACTTATGGATGGGGTATGACGCAGGCAGCGAGTACGCGAGATGGGACCAGTTAATAGTCAGGAATTACGCATACCCGATGCCTTCTGTAAGTTTCGGGAACGAAGTCCCGTTCACTTCAGCAAACAGAACGTACGCGTCATGCTGCGGTGATGACTTAATTAATGACAATTTTTACAATGCAACTAACGCGTTTGGCAGCGTGTGCTATTCAGGCAATTATTACTTTACGGCACTGGACCGGTCAGAAACTAACTGCAAAAGTGCAGGCTTGGACTGGATTAGCACTCCGAATTATCCTGGAACTTATTCATTCACTGATGATAATGTAGGAGAATTCCCAAGCGGTTGGCTGAACAGTTTGGCAGCAGATGTAACAGGAGTTGTTTCTTCAGAATATGAAGGACATAGTAAAGTGTTTAAAATAACAGATTTAAATGCAGCAGGGGGTGGCAATGTAAGAAATACTATTTCAGAACACCCAACGAATGGAACAATAGAATTCTGGGCGCTGCCAAGCAATAATACTCAGGTTACAAGGATAAGGATTGATAATTCTTCGACTTACAATTTTTATGTAAAGTTCAATTCCGACGGAACATTAGAATACCAGAACAGGGCAGGCTTATGGGTTGACATAATGCCTTATTCCGCGAATACTTGGTATCATATCAGGATTGATTTTGAATGCGGTGATGGTTTATATTTGGGATTATTATCAGATACTTTTTATGTTACAATTAATGGCATTCTTTATGGTCCTTATGAGTACAGGTTTTATTCTGATTATTTCAACCGCTTAGTGTTTGAATTCGGCAATGCGGAGAATGGTTACGACTTTTGCCTGGACGCAGTCGGCTACTCTTGGGATGCTGATTATGACCTTGGTGATAATTCTGTTGCCTCGTGCTGCGGTGATGATAATGCGGATGATTATTTTTATAACAGTACTAACGCGTTTGGCAGCATATGCTATTACGGGAATTTTCATTCAATTGCTTTGGACCAGTCACAAACTAACTGCGAAAGTGAAGGATTAATTTGGCTTGCGAACACTGATTACTTGGGAACTTATTCATTCACTGATGACGCGGTTGGCGGCGATCCGAGCGGCTGGACTGATACTTCCGGGACTGGCTGTACTGCGAATATTATTTCAGGACTTGACGGGCATAATAAAGTGTATGAGCTTGTGGATAATGGTGCAGGGGCGATAATTGTATCCCAGACTTTCCCGTCAGTGCAGGTATCAGGCATCGTGGAAATGTGGGTGAGAGTTGCAGCCACAAATAAGTATTTTAATGTCAGGTTAAATCCTGCAACTGAATCCGGCGGCTCGGCAGGCATGGTGGCTTTCAGCAATGACGGCAAAATTTACTGGTATGGTTCCGGCACTCTTCTGCGATCGTACACTGCCAATAATTGGTATCATATTAGGATTGATTTTGAATGCAGTTCCGGGGGTTATGAAGGATTAGGTGCAGACCAAGTGTACGTGTACATTAATGGTATTAAATATGGGCCTTACAATTTTGCAGTGGTAAAGGACAGTATAAACGCTGTTGAGTTAAGGACTGATTCAGGGACAGTCGGGCCAACTGCGTATTTTGACGCTGTCGGCTACTCATGGGATACTACTTATGACATCGGCGATGACACTTGGGGTGCGTGCTGCGGTGATGACAGCACTAGTGACAGTTTTTTCAACAGCACAACATCATGCTACGGAGGTGTTCCGAATTACTGCGGAGTAGAGGACGGCGTTTGCCCTGAAACTTATTACCCCAGCATGGGATGCACTCCTCCTGACCCTGACTGTGCAAGCACAGACCCTGACGTTAACATTAACTACTGCGCGAATGCAAGCACTACTTGGGAATGGTTCAGCAATTACAAAACAGGCAATACTCAATATTGCTGCGGGAATAATGGAGAAGAAGATAATTGGTTAAGCACAACCAGCTGCTGTTATAACGGGGATAATATGACTAATGGTTTCATAAACAACAGTTTGTTCTGCCTGAACGGGAACTTGTACGACTGCAACAACCAAGTAAGCGATGCAGTAATAGACACTAACGTGAACACTGGCGAAATCAGAGGAATACTCATATGCGCAACTAATAATTCATGGATTGAAGGGGGATACGGGGCTTCAGAATTAGAAACAACAGTGCTGAATTCAGTATTATTCTCGGGGCAGTCATACATAGGCGCGGTAAAATTCAAAATTTACAACCCCTCCAGCGCCCCGCAGGTTTACAAGTTTGACTTAACGTATGACAGGGGCTACGCGCACTTCACGAATACAAAAACCAAGAATATGCAGGCAATAGTGCAGGGTTTTGAAAATTCAACAAATTATATAGACATTTACCCAGTAATCAGCGGGACAATGACGTTAACGCTTACAATGACGAATCTGAACAATCCTGATGAAGTCACCATTAATCAATTCTCAGTGAACATAGTCGCGAATCCCCCAAGCAATAAAATATTTGATGTTTACTCACTTGATGAAGTCACAATTTTTGAAATATTAGTTAATTTTTTAAATAAAATACTCGTAAAGTAATTTTATTCTGCTGGGATGGCAGAGCGGTCTAATGCGCAGGTTTGCTAAAAGACAAGGACTGACTTTTAAGAGTCCTGTCATTAGATGTCTTGCAAATAACCTGTTCCCGCAAGGGAGCCAGGGTTCAAATCCCTGTCCCAGCGCTTATTTTTAATCTGTGTTTATTTCTATTATTGAGTAATTTGTTTTTTCTTTTTTTAACAGTTTTAGAATTATGGGTGTTTGTTCTAATGGAAGGATGAAAGTCCGTGTTGATATTTGCTTTCCTCCTAATCCTTCAACTAATCCTTTTTTTATTATTTTTCCTTTTTCTTTTCTTCCGAAGAGTTTTCTGAATACTCTGTATCTTTTATTTTTTTCACTAATCGTCTCAATATTAAATAAAGTGTAATTATTTCCTTTTATTGGTTCTGAATATTTTCCATAAAAGATTACCCCATTGCTTATTATACTTCTTTTAAGGTCACTCTGTTCATTAAGAGCACCCACCATACAGCTAATTGCATTACTTATTCCTCTTAATTTCCACTCTTTATATACATTTGATTTAGTGAATTGTGTTAGTGCGGAATCAACAAAGTTTTTAACAATACCTTCTTTACTTGAATCATATATTTCTATAAATAAATCAATATCACTATTTTTGTCAAATTCGTCTCTTGTTACTGACCCAAAAAGGATAATATTCTTGATTAATCCAAGTTCTAATTTTGGCATTAAAAAAGACAGGAAAGAATAAGTGTATGCATAAGCTTTTTTCACAGTTCCTCACCTGTTAAATCTTCAATTAATTTTTTTAATTTCCAAAAGGAATTAATGCATTTCTCAACATCTTTCCCTGTTGGGTTTCCATATGCAAGAATAGTTCTTTTTTCTTCTATTTCACAAAGCAAATCATATATTTCGTTTTTCTTAAGAAAATCAACCCCAACTTTTCTTTCATATAAGGGTTCTTTTTTCTGTTCTTTTGCAGGTTTTTTAAACCATTGGTGTTCAATAATTTTACCAATACTTATTTTTCCTAGTTTGTGCAGGTAAATTGATAATAAGTCAATACTTCCTGCGCTAGTGGCAAAACCAACAGCTCGCGGATTACTCATAAGCCCTTTAGCTAATGTGTTGTCTATTATTTCAATACTTTGCTGCAATAGTTCCGCATGTCTTTTCAAAGTAGTCATGGTTTATTTTACGCCTTTATTATGTGTATTTTACACCATAATTATTTATAAATATTCTGGTTTATTTTACGCCTTTATTATGTGTATTTTACACCAATAAATTTTCCCAGCGCTTTTTACTTACTTTTCGAAGCGAAACTTTTTTAAGCAAATTTTTCTCTTTTCATTATTGTGGGGTTATTGAAATTGCTAAAATCTAATTCTGGAAAGTATAAGAAGTGCGCAGCTATAGCTAAGTATTTCAATATCAATTCTGTTGATGACTTAGCACTGAAAATGCCTTTTATATTGTGTCACGATTACCAGACAGGCATTAATGGGGAGAGAAGGGAAGGCAGCCTTGCAAGAATAATTAGTCCTAAAGATACTGTTAATGTTGTTTATAATAGGATTAAGTCTTTAAAAGGAGATTATGGCATTTTTCCAGATAATGATGTTTTGAGAACTGCTGAGTTTCCAGACCCTTGCAGTAATGGAGAGTATGAATCTGTTATTGTTACTTGTTTGCAGCAATCACGGTTCGCGGCTGATTTTATTAATAATTATTTAAGATACAAAGGGGGAGAAGGAAAAGCAAAGGTAGTGAATGTTGATATTTACAAAGATGGAGTTAAATTATATGGCCACTATATTGCAGGTTTTAATAACAGATTATTTGACCCCTCGATGAATAAGAAGTTTGAAGGAATTGACAAATCCGACATTTTCTGGGATGAAATCAGTTTTGATAGAAAGGTTGTTGAAGGAAGAAAAGGTGTTAATTACATGATTAAATGTGATGATTACCCTGTTAACCTTGACTGGCACACTTGGAATGGAGATAAGAAAACCAGAGAAAAAGCACAGAAGAAATTAAACAAATGGAAGAAAAAACACTTATAATTTTTCAATACCTATTCCATATTATTGCGTAAATCAAACCTTAGCTTCTAAGTCCTGTCCCTGCGATTTTATCTTCATTACATACGCCAGCCTGTTTTCTTTATAAATAACTTCAGGAGCAGTGATGAGTGATGAAAGATGGTTGGAAAATACACAAATGTAGTAAGACTTTGGAGTGGAGACTTAAAGGAATTCGGGAGCATAGGTTGTGCAGTGAAACGAATACTGCCTATTTGCTTGACTTTCACAACTTCTTGTTCGCAGAGGGGTTGAGCATTCCACGAGTTGCAAAGTATTTAAGATTACTTTGCAAGATAGACTCGAACATAAACAAGGATTTCAAAGATGTACATAAAGTGCTGAATTAATCATTTTGGAATAAAAACGCAATAATACCCTCTGCAATCATAATTTTAAATGTAGAGGGTAAAGTTTATTAATATTGAAAGAAACCACTGGGGAAAACACTGACGGGCACTTAAATTTCATCCCAAAAATGGGCAAAGAAGAATTAATTAAGGGGTACAAGAAAATAATATCAACTATTTATTCGCCTGAAAAATATTATGAGAGGTTAAAAGAATTCATTAAAAATTACGAGCCAAAAGCAAGAAGCAAATTGTCAAAAACAGGACTAAGGGCATTTTTTAAGAGCATGTGGGGTATAGGAGTGATGTCAAAATCAAGATTCTTATACTGGAAACTAATCCTGAAAACTTTTTTCACAAAAATAAAAGCACTTCCAGTGGCAGTAGAATTGGCAATAGAAGGCCTGCATTTTGAAAAAATCACAAAAAGAACAGCTGGTGTGTAAAACTTTTTAAACCATTCTATTTCTTATTGTTTTAACATAGAATTTCAGGAAGATAGGTTTTGGCAGGGCTATGATTATTTGTGGTTTTAATAAAGGCATTTTAAAACAAGAGTTATTTGATAAATTATGCAAAACTAAAGTTTAAAAAGAAGAAAAGATATTACCCCCTTAGCGGGCTCATGGTCTAGCGGTTATGACGTCGCCCTTACAATAATTTATTTTTAGCATTATAAGAAAGGCGAATGTCCCCGGTTCAAATCCGGGTGGGCCCAAAAAAATTATTTTCATTAAGGGCTTGTGGTCTAGTGGTTATGACGCCACCTTCACAAGGTGGAAGTCCCCGGTTCAAATCCGGGCAGGCCCAAACATTCAAAACTTTTTTAAATGAATTTTTCCCTTTATTTTATCCATGGCTGATAAGATTGAAATAATTAAAATAGAAAAAGAAACAAGTAAATATGATAACCCTAAAGTGAAAATTCTTGGAATAGAAAATGAGAGTATGAAAGGAGAACTCGTTTATTCACAAAAAGGAAACCAATGCGTTGCCTCTTCTGCAATTAACGGGCTTTTAAGTTCAAGAAATAATGAAATCACCCTTAAAGAAGCTGGAGGATTGGTTAAAGCGATAATTGAACATTACAGGACGGACAATAATTCACTGGGAGCAATGCCAGCAAATTATTTGACTTATTTAAAAAAAGATTTCAAAGAATTGTTCAGCCAATACACTATTAATGTTGTTACAGAAATTAGTGATAAGGATTTCGAAATTATGAAACAATCATTAAAAAAGAGAGAATCATTTTTTTCAATGCCTGATTATGATACAAAGAATCATCAGGTTTGCGTGTTTGATTGCAAAAATAATGAATTTTACGTCAAAGATTCACTTGGCGGGAGAATTAAAAAAATAGGAGAAATTGGATTAAGAGAACATTTAGACAATAAAATGAATAAATATTATCCAGGCGTGATTTTCAGCATAGATAATACTTTGTTGTAAAAAAAGGCAAGTTTTAAATAAAATTCGCAATTCAATAATTGTTAATGAAAAAATTTGCACTATTATTTGCACTCTTGCTAATAATGCCTGTTTTTGCGCAGGAATCTGAAATTGCTGAACAACCATTCCTTTTAATGTGCCAGAATCTGCAGAATATGAGCTTCAGCTTCGGCAATATTAACGGCACAAATTATGACAACGTGACTGAAGTTCCCCAGCAAGTGCTGGATTACGTGAACCTGAGAATTCCCGATAATGAGGATGTGCAGGCAAAATTAGAGCATATTAATAATACTATTTTCAACATTGAAATATTATACAACGGCACTGTATGCTTTAACGGAAGCGTGGGCTTCAACAGCGAAGGCTTTGAATTCTTAAAGCTTGAAAGAGCAGAAGCAAATAAGAGTGATATTTTTGTGCACGCTGATTTGTATCCTGTTGAAGAATTAATAATGGAATGGAGGAACGTGAATAATAATGCTGAATCAAATCCTATGTCAATTGTCGGGCTTTTCTTCAGGACAGCGCTGGGTTTTGTAAGTTACGTTTTCAGCGATGACTTAAAAGTTGAGCCGATTCTCGGCATCCCGAAAGTTTTTGACATGTTCCAAATATTATTCCAATTGCCGGCTTTAGTGCAAAGTTAAAAATTATTTCTATTCAGGCAGTTTCAGAGTTATAATCTTGCTCACACCGTCAGGATTCATGCTTGTCCCGTACAAGTAATCTGCTTCGCTGATTACGTTATCATTATGGCTGATAATGATTAACTGCGTTTTCTCACTATACTGCTTGCATAACTGCCCGAAACGCGTGGCGTTCTCCTTGTCAAGTGAGGCATCAACTTCATCCATGATGTAGAAAGGCGCAGGGTCGTATTCCTGAAGTGCGAATATGAAACTCAGCGCAGTGAGCGTTTTCTCTCCGCCGCTCATGCTTTTCAGGGTTAATATTTTTTTGCCTTTCGGGCGCGCCTTAATGTCAATCCCGCCCTGAATAGGGTTGGTTTCGTCCTCAATAATCAAATTTGCAGTCCCGCCGGGGCTGAGGATTCCGAATATTCTTTCAAAATTTGCCTGTATTTCCCTGAAAGTTTCAAGGAAAGTTGACTGCTTCTTTGCCTCAATGTCCTCCATTGTTTTAACAATAGAAAGATTCTCCTCTTCCAGCAAGTCCATTTTTTCCCTTACATTGTTGAATTCTTCCTCAACAGTTTTGAACACGTCCAATGCTTTAAGGTTGACATTGCCGAAAGTTTCCAGTTTCTTTTCCAGCAAAAATATTTCATGCTCCAAATCCTTGACGTTTTTATTGACGCTTTCAATCTTCAAGTCCTCATACTCCTTGAACCTGAATTCCAAACCTTCAATTTTTCCCTTAATCTCTGCCAGTAATAATTTTGAATTGTTCACCTTCTCCTCGTCATCGTTGATGTGAAGCTTTAATTCTTCAATTTTTAATTTCAGATTATTCCTTTCCTGCTCTGATTTTTCCTTCTTCTCGTAATTATTTTTTAATTTATCCTCAAATTTTCCCTCCTCCTTTTCATAAACTGCCAATTGGCTCTTATTATTCTTCAACTGCTTCTCAAATTCCTTGATTTCATTCTCAAAACTTTCCAGTTGCTTTTTCAAATCAGCCCTTATTTTTTCCAGATTAATTATTTCCCTGTCTTTTAACTGCTCAAGCCTTGAAGTCTTGATGCCTTTGTTCACGCTTGACGCGTTAAGTTTGCCTTCTAATTCGTTGATTAATTTTCTGGTTTCTTCAAAAGTTTCAATGCTGAAAGTTTTTTCATACCTGCGCAATTCCTCCTCCTTGATTATTAATTCGTCGCTTAACCTGCTGGTTTCATCCTTTAACTTTCCTAATTTTTTCGCATCAAAACCCCTGCTCTTATTCTCCAAATCACCTATTAACATGTTCAAATTCTTGATTTCAGTATCAAGCGAAGCCCTCTTCTCCCTTAAACTCATGATGTTGTTGTCATTCTCCCTTTTCGAAGCGAGCATTTTTTCAAGAATGCTTCTTAATTTTTCAGATTCACTTTTCAAATCATCAGCATTATCATCTTCATTCCTGCTTGCAATCTTCACATCATTTTCCTGCCTCCTGAAGCCTCCGGTGATTGCCCCGCTTTTCTCAATCAAATCACCCTTTAAAGTAACCATCCTGATTTTTCCTATGCCGACTTTTTTTGCAGTTTCAACGCTTTCAACAATTAATGTGTCCCTGAAAACGTACTCGAAAATGTTCCCGTATTTCCTGTCAAAATCAATCAAATTAATTGCGTAATCAATCACTCCCGGAACGCTCCTGAAACCCTCAGGTTTAGGATAGCCCTTAATCTTGTTCAAAGGCAGGAAAGTAATCACCCCCAATTTATTATTTCTTAAGAATTTAATGCATTCATTTGCAATGTCCTCATTCCTAACCACCACGTTCAATAACCTGCTTCCTGCAGCGACTTTAACAGGCAGTTCATACTGGGGATTAACATTGCATAACTGGCTTACAGTGCCTTCAACGCCGTGAATTTCCTGCTTTACCAATTCCTTCAATCCCCTTCCTCCTGCTCTTAATCCCATATTTTCCTGCATTTTCAGGCGTTCAATCTTCCTTCTTAATGCGTCAATCTTATTAGTTGCCTGTTCAACCTTGACTGCCAATTCACTGCTGAGATTAATTTCCTGCTCTAATTTTTTCAGAACTTTTTCCATTAAATCAGTTTTTGCAATTAATTCCTCCTGATAATCCTTGAAATTATTGAAATTTTCCTGCTTCCTGATTAATGCCTCTTCCTCGCTGCGATTCGTTAATAATGCTTCTTTTAATTCATTAACCATTGCCTTAACGTCAAAAAAACTAATCTCTTTCTGGCTTCCTGCATTATCCCTTAATTCGCCTAATTGCTTGTTTGCATCCTTGATTTCTGCTTCATACTTTTTAATATCCTTTTCTAATTTTTCAGCCTCTTTTTCGTAGTCCATTAAATTTTTGACAATCTGCGCGTCCCTTGACTTAATTCTTTCAACTTCATTCTTATGGCTTTTAATGTTGACTTCCAGATTATTAACTTCATCCTTAATCGTTTTTATTTTGTCATCCAGTTCCTTCTTTTTCGCAGCTCCTGCTGCGCCCAATAATTTGTTCAAAGATTCAATCTCATCATTCAGGGATTTAATCTTGCTTTCAGCGCTGCCTATTTTTTCAGTATTGGCGCGTATTTTCTCCCTTAATTTCTCAGTTTTTTCCTCAACACTTGCGTATTCCTCTTTCTTGTTGCTTAACTGCTTGAATACTAATCTTCCCTTCATACTCCTTAACTGTTCCTTGGTATTCTGGAATTGTTCAGCAGTTTTTTTCTCCTTCTTTAATTCATTCAGATGCTTCTGCCTTTCCTTCAATAAAATATTAGTTTCCTTTATTTTTTCCGAAACTTTTTCCAGTTCCTTCATTGCTTTTTCCTTTTTCTCTTCATAAGTTGATATTCCGCTGATGCGCTCAATAATTTCAGAACGTTCAGCACTGCTCATGTCGACAAATTTTGCAATATTGCCCTGCATTATCATGTTAAAACCTTCAGGGCTTAAACCCACGTAATCCAGCAAGTTAATAACCTCGCTTCTTGTAGTTTTTTTCCCGTTAATCATGTAATCGCTGTGCCCTTCCTTGTTAATCCTTCTGTTAATCTCGACATAATCGTCCTCAACAGGGAAAACTTTGTCCTCATTTGAGAATATTATTTTAACGCCTGAATTATTCGCCGGCTTGCCTTTCTTTCCGCCGTTAAAAATCAAGTGCGACAATTTTTCAGTCCTTAACCCTTTCTTGCTCAGCCTTCCAAGAACAAAACTTATAGCTTCGCTTATGTTGCTCTTCCCGCTGCCGTTCGGGCCTATTATGAGGTTAAGTTTGTCCATGAACTTAATCTCTGTTTTGCCGCCAAAACTTTTGAAGTTCTCAATTACTAACTTCTTAATGTGAACCATTTATTTAAAATAAGAATTATTCTCTATTTTTAATACTTTTTGAAGAAAGAGAGCAGTTTTTCAAGAAAAGATTCATTCCTGTAATACTCCTTTCCTATCAAAGTGTGGGCAAGTTTCCTGAAACTCTCCCCGCTCCTGCTTTTGGGATACAAATTAGCCACTGGTTTTTTCAGGTTAATGCTGTACTCGACAAATTTTTCTTTCGGGATTATTTCCAATACTTTCTTGCCAAGAATTTCCTCCACATCGTTAACAGTAATGTCTTTGAATTTCTGGTTCTCCTCCTTGTTGACTACTATGCCTGAGATTGGAATCCAGTTATTCTCCGCGTACTCGACTAATTTGTAGGCATCCGCAACTGAAGGAAGATCGGGAGTAGTTACGAGCAATAATTCATCGCTTGCCTTGATAGCATTCAATGCTTCATCACCCAAGCCCGCAGCGCAGTCAATCAATACCAAATCGTATTCTTTCTTCACAGAATCAATCTTCTGCTTTAACATTCCCAATTTTACATTGTCCAAATCATTCAAATAAATCCCGCCCAATAATACGTGAAAGCCCAAGTCATGCTTGTAAATCGCTTCAGTAATGTCAACACTGCCTTTTAACACGTCATGAATTGTAAGAATATTCCTTGAAGAAGTGCCCAAGTGCAGCCCCAAATTCGCGCCAGTAATATTCGCGTCAACAGCAAGAACTTTATAGCCCATTTTTGACATGATTGAGGAGAGGTTTGAAACAGTCGTGGTTTTCCCGACTCCTCCTTTAACGCTTGCCACACAAATTACTCTTGCCATTGTTGTAAATACTTATTATTATCTTTTATTTTTATAATTATCTATGAGAAAACAATAAAAGACAAGAAATAGTCATTAATTATTGTGAACACTGCTGCTTTTTTTGATTTGGACGGGACAATAGTGGAAGGCACAAGCGGATTAAGGTTTGCAAGATTCCTGTTCAGGAGAAGAATACTTCCCCTGAAAACTTCGCTAATCATACCTTCGCTTAAAATATTCTACGACCTGGTGAAGGGCGAAGTGAATAAGTACATGGATGAAGTGGATGACATGCTCGGCACGAGCATGAAAGGCGTCAAAAAATCATTGGTTCAGGAGCAGGCGAAACAATACGCAGGCTTGGAAAAGCATTACATGCGCGCCAACATAGTGAAAGTAATCAATAATCATAAAAAAAACGGCGTAAAATTATTCATGTTAAGCGCAAGCCCTGACGAATTAGTGAAGGAAGTCGGCAAAATGCTCGGTTTTGATGAAAGCATAGGCACAAGAATAGAAACCATAGGAGGAATTTACACAGGCAGAGTATTAAAGCCGTCATTAATCGGCAAGGACAGGGTTGAAATTGTGAAAAAATTAGCCAAAAAATATAATATTAACTTAAACCAGTCATTTGCGTACGGGAACTGCGTGAATGACGTTCCAGTGCTTGAAACAGTCGGCAATCCCGTAGCAGTAAACCCCAACAAATACTTAAAACCAATTGCAGTAAAAAATAATTGGACAATAATGAATTAAATGTTGGTGTTTAATCACAACATTTATAAATAATGATTGTTGGTATAAAATACAAACAATGTTGGGTTTGGATTTATATAATGTTGATGAGCAGAAGAAATTCTTAAAAGAACTGGACATGCTTGAATGCTTGACTCAGAAGAGGATTGAGATAATCAGGGCAATAGCCAGCAGCCAGCCTAAAAGCATTCGAGCGCTTTCAAGACTTCTTGAAAGAAACATTAAAAACGTGTTTGAGGATTTATTGCTGCTTGAAAGGAATAACTTTATTAGTTTTCACGAAGAAGGTAAAAATAGGCAGCCAATAATCAGAGTCAGGAAAATAGTATTTTACTTCAATAATAAAGGTGGAGAACATGGCGGACAAGGATAAAAAAATCCAGTTAAAAGTTGCAGAAGCACAGCAGGATGATGTAGGCAAGGGAATAGTCAGGATTGACTCCCAGGTTATGAAAAATTTGGGAATAAAGCCTGGCGAGCCAGTTGAAATAATAGGCGACAAAACCACTGTTGCAATCGCAGGCAGATGCTACCCAGCGGATATAGCAACACCAATAATAAGAATGGACGGCTATACAAGATGGAACAGCGGAAGCGGAGTCGGCGGAATGGTAATAGTGCAGAGGGCAGAAATTAAGGAAGCCAAAAAAATAATCCTCGCACCTGCAGACGAGAACCAGCAGTTAATGATTGATTCACAAACACTTAAAAGAAACCTGCTCGGCAGGTTCATGAGGGAGGATGACACAATCACTCTGGGCGGGACAAGAAGCAGGAAAGTAACACTCAGAG
>Ga0066636_10001535_pt1 | contig 14339 bp, 13 predicted proteins | sample CryGeyCG2014_080_2_FD_62736 | JGI IMG/M metagenome (GOLD analysis project Ga0066636, IMG submission 62736) | Groundwater microbial communities from aquifer - Crystal Geyser CG07_land_8/20/14_0.80 | ecosystem: Environmental > Aquatic > Deep subsurface > Groundwater | place: USA: Utah: Grand...
CTGATCGATCATAGAATAGACAAAAATGATGGCATAAATGAGCCAGAAATTATTCCCTATAAAAAGATAGAAAAGAACGCAGATAGCTTGCAGAATATTGGTAATCAGCAAAATTCTGTGCCGACTGAAATGATCAATAAAAACCCCTGAAAAAAATCCGAGGATATAAACCGGAGCATAATAAAAAACATACAGAAGAGAAACAGACAAACTTTTACCGGTTAGCGTGAAAAGCTTATATGAAAGTGCAAAATTGAGCATATAGGCGCAAAAGACGGAAAGAATTTGAGATCCCCAGAGACGGTTGAAGTTAGCGTTTTTTAAAACCTTGAGAAAATTATTTTCCATATCTTATGAATTGATTAAATCGCGCAGGGATTCTTCAAAAATATCCATCACGCGTTGGAGTTCTGTAAAAGCCAAGTCGGTATTAATCTCATGCGCGATGATATTTCTGACTTTATGTGCATACCATAAATTATCATAAAGCTCTCCGTTTTTAATTTTCGGTTTAACCTGTTTCATTTTTTCAACAAAATTTTTACCTGGATAAAGACTCTCTAAAGCCAAATTCAAACCTTTATCCAGTTCCAGGATCGCTTGTTTGAGTTGCGCCGGCTTGGCTGTTTTTTTTAAGGTCTCTGCTTCGGCTAACTGCCTTTGAATGATCTCTTTTGTTTTATTATCAATTCTGAGGTTGACTGAACTTCTGGCAGCTGATTTCCCGGAATAAAAAATTTTTCCCTTGGGGCCCAAAAAAAGAATTAAGAAAAGAAGAGCTATACAAATCAAAATTCCGATGAAGTAGATCATGTTTAAGGAGTCATCCTTTCGAGCATTCTGGGGAAAGGTATGGTTTCGCGCACATGCGGCAACCCACACACCCAAGCCACAAGACGTTCCAGTCCTAATCCGAAACCGCTATGGGTAACACTCCCGTAGCGACGCAGATCCAGGTACCATTCAAAAGCTTTTTGGGGCAGATTATGTTTTTTAACCATCGCTAAAAGCTTTTTAAGATCGGTCTCGCGCTGACCTCCGCCGATTATTTCCCCATATCCTTCAGGAGCCAGAAGATCGTTACAGAGCACATACTTGCCTGTTTCGTCAACACTCATATAGAAAGCTTTAATCCGGTGTGGAAAATGACTGACAAAAATTGGTTTCTCGTGAGCTTGGGTTAACATAGTTTCATCGTCATTACCAAAATCCTCGCCTTCCTTAATATCTGATCCTAATTTTCGCAACATTTCCAAAGCTTCAACATAGGTCAAACGGATGAAGGGGGCTTTGATTTTTTCTAATGATTTTGTATCCCGCTCTAAAATTTTCATCTCTTGTTGACAGTTTCGCAAGACTCGCTGGACGAGTTGTGCGATCAGCTTTTCTTGAAAGTCAATATTGTCCTTCCAATCGTAAAATGCCATCTCCGCGTCCATCATCCAGAATTCCGTTAAATGTCTTCTGGTCTTTGATTTTTCGGCGCGAAAGGTCGGCCCAAAATCGAAAACTTTACCATGAGCAAAAATCGCAGCTTCTAAATACAGTTGTCCGGATTGGGAAAGATAAGCCTTGTTACCGAAATAGTCGACCTCAAAAAGAGTAGTGGTGCCTTCACAAGCATTGGGAGTAAAAATAGGGGCATCGATTTTGATAAAGCCTTCCCGATGAAGAAAATCATAGATTCCCAAGATCAGATCATTGCGTACTCTCTGAATTGCCCACTGACGTTTGCTGCGCAACCATAAGTGCCGATGGTCGAGTAAAAAATCCGGTCCATGCTCCTTTTTAGTAATCGGGTAGTCTTCGGCTACTTGAATTAATTCAAGATTAAAAACCAGGATTTCAAATCCAGATGGTGCTCTTTTGTCCTCCCGAGCTGTTCCCGTCATCACCACCGATGATTCCATAGTTGCTTTGACGGCATTCTCAAAAGTCTTTTCCGAAACTTCACTTTTGACAACTACACCTTGAATAAAACCACTTCCGTCCCGCAACTGAAGAAAAATGATTTTCCCCGATTCGCGCTTGTTATAAACCCAACCTTTAAGTTGAACTTCCTTTCCGGCAAAATCCTGAATTTTAGCAATTGTTGTTTCTAACATGTTTTTTGTCTTTTGCCATGCGCAGGAGCTTAGAGTTTTTAGGCCGAAGTGAATATTAAAAATTTGCATATTTGACCCGCCGAATCGGCGGGGAGTTTGCAAATTTTAGCGAACGAGGCCTTGTAAAAAATCTTTGCGACGAGCACAGGCGACAGTTTTTTGTTACTTTTTTCTGTAAAAAAGTAAATGATAGATTTTACTCTAATATTTTTAAGAGTTCTTGTCTAGCCAGATTCGGATCAACCTTGGTCTTTTTCATCATCTGGCCGACTAAAAACCCGACTGTATTCGTCTTGCCCTTGCGATAATCTGCCACCGCCTTTGGATTTCCGTCAACGACTATTTTGGCAGCCTTTGCCAACTCAACCTGATCAGAAAGTCCGCCTTCCTGCAAAACTGCAACCTCAGCTTTGAAATCAGCCGGACTGATATTTTCCCAATCAATCTTTTTATTGATTATCAACCTGGCCGTTTCTCGAAAGTCTAGATTGAAGTTTTTTTCCAGGTATAATACCTCAAAATATTGAGCAGCCGAAGGATTGGACACAAAATAATCGGCTTCTTGCTCGTTTAACGAATATTCCTTGACAAACCTTTGCCTTTTTTCCTCTGGAAGCTCAGGAATTTGTTTCCTTATCTTATCTAATTCACCATCTGTGAAAACGATCGGTGGAATATCCGGCTCCGGAAAATAGCGGTATTCAAAGGCTTCTTCCTTCGAACGTTGGAGGTATGTAACGCCTTTATCGCTCTCAAAACCCCGTGTTTCCTGCTCGATCTTTTGACCTTTTTCGAAAAGCTCTGTCTGTCTTTGAATCTCAAACTCAATAGCTTTTTCCACAAACCGAAATGAGTTAATGTTTTTGAGTTCCACTTTATAACTTGGCAGCTTTCCGTTTTTGGAAACCGACACATTAGCTTCAAGCCGCATTGAACCTTTTTCCATGTCGCAATCAGAAATGCTCAAAGATCTTATAACTCTCTGCAACTTTTTCAACCATTCTTTTGCATGCTCTGCCGACTTAATTTCAGGTTCAGTTACTATTTCCACCAGCGGCACGCCGCAACGGTTAAAATCAATTAAGGTAACCTTTTCCCCCTCAATCTTTCTGTGGATAAGCTTGCCTGTGTCTTCCTCAAGATGAACACGCGTGATATTGACTTCGTCAAACCAACCCTTAAAACAAAAAGGGCGCTCATATTGGCTGATTTGGAAGCCTTTGGGCAAATCGGGATAAAAGTATTGTTTGCGCTCAAAATAGGAATGTTTGTTGATACGGCAACCCAGCACCAAGCCTAAAAAAACAGTCCAGTCAATGGCTTTTTTGTTGGGTACCGGCAGCGCTCCCGGCAAACCCAGGCATACCGGACAAGTTTGCGTGTTCGGTTCTTTGTGGAAATGATCAGCGCAACATCCACAAAACATCTTGCTTTGGGTTTTCAGTTCAACATGAATCTCAAGCCCAATAAAAGGTCGATAACCACTCATCCCATCTCCTCAACTAAGGGCGGTCTTTTAAGATGCCAATCGGTAACATTCTGATACGCTTGACCAACCTCGAACAATTTCTTTTCCGAAAACTGAGGCCCGATAAGTTGCATCCCCATTGGAATATTGTGCCAAAAACCGCAGGGCAGAGCCAACGCCGGCAAACCCGCCAGATTGACCGGACCAGTTACATAATCTTCTAAATAAAGTTTTAATTTTTCTTGTTCTTTTTCACCAATTTTACGGGGTTTTATCGGAACCACCGGCGCTAATAATGCGTCGAATTTAGCAAACGCTTTTTCAAAATCTTGCCGCAACAAGGTTCTGACTTTGCTCGCCCTAAGATAATAGGCATCATAATATCCGGCAGAAAGAGCAAACGTTCCCAGCATAATTCTCCGCTTCGCCTCCTCGCCAAACATTTCGCGCGCATGACCGAAACGTATACCATCAAAACGGGCTAAATTGGCGCTTACCTCAGAACTCATAATAAGGTAGTAAACCGGAATCGTATAGGCGGTGTTTGGAAGCGAAACTTCGTCGACTTCTGCTCCCAGATCAGTAAATTGCTGCGCTGCCTTTAGAATTAAGGTTTTGATTTCGGGATTTAATTCACGACCAAAATATTCCTGAGGAAGACCAATCTTCAATCCCTTTATAGCAGGATGGCCAAGATCTTGCAGATAGAAATCCGTGGGTTTCCTGGAGCTGGTAGCGTCTAATGGATCATAACCGGCGGTTACTGAAAGTACCAGGGCGCAATCTTCCACGGTTCGGGTAAGATGTCCCATCGAGTCTAATGAGGAACCCATGGAGATTACTCCAGAACGGGAAACCCGACCGTAGGTGGGTTTTAAACCTACCAGATTGCAGTAGGAAGCCGGATTTCTAATCGATCCTCCGGTATCAGTTCCCATGGCCATCAAACAACCGCCAAATGCCACCGCTGCTGCCGAACCTCCACTTGAACCTCCAGCCACATACTCCAAATCCCACGGATTTTTAACCGACCCGAAATCGGAGTTTTCGCCGGTCGCTCCGTGGGCAAAGGCGTCACAATTAACCTTCCCCATGATTATTGCGCCCACCGATTCAAGCTTTTGAACCACGGTCGCTGAATAGGCAGGAAGATAATTATCAATGATTTTGGAAGCAGCAGTAGTCCGTAGGTTTTTGGTTGAATAAATATCTTTTAAGGCAACCGGTATTCCTGCTAGAGGGGGCAACTCCCTACCTTTGACTCTGTTGTTATCCACATCTTGAGCTTTTTTGAGCGCCTGCTCCTTATTAAGCGTAAGATAAGCGTTTATGCTGAGGTTATATTTTTCTATCCTTTCAAAACAAGCCCGTACAATCTCCTGGCAAGAAATTTTGCGTTTTTTGAAAAGATCGACCGTTTCTCGAATTGAATTGTCAACAATATCCATGGATCTTAGTTTTCCGGAAGAATCCCTTTTACTTTAAAATATCCTTTTTGGGTGTTGGGGGCATTTTGCAAAGCTTCCTTTTGGGTTAAACTGCAATGCTGCCTTTTATCGTCACGACAAGCATTTTTGATCCCCGTCGTTTGGTATGTTGCCTCAACGTCTTCCACCTGAACCTTTCCAAGCGTCTCAAAATGCTCCAGAATAGTTTCGAGTTGCCCTTGAAATTTATGTATTTCATTATCAGTAAGCGTAAACCTCGCTAATTTAGCAACCTGTCGAACTTTTTGTGGAGAAATCTTTGTTGTTTTCATACTTACATTGCCCTCAATCGTGCAACACGATCCGCGGCAGGCGGATGGGTGGAAAAAAGTTTATTTATTCCTCCTTTATAATCTTTCAAGGGATTGACGATATATAAATGAGCCGTGGCTTTGTTAGCAGCCTCCAAAGGTTCAGTGTCGGCGGAAATCTTTTCTAAGGCCCGCGCCAATCCTTCCGGATAGCGTGTGATTAAAACTGCAGAAGCATCAGCCAGAAATTCTCTCTGACGCGACAATGCCAGTTTGATCAATTGAGCAAAAATGGGCGCCAAAATAGCCAGTAGAATCCCGATCAGCATAAAAACGGCTTGAGCTTGGCCGCCGCCGGAACTGCGGTCGCGTTTCCTGCCACCTCCCCACCACATCATACGGGTGAACCAGTCCGAAAGCAAAACTACAAAACCCACCAAAATCACTACAATCGACATTAAACGGATATCGTAATTTTTGATATGTGAAAGCTCGTGAGCGACAACACCTTCTAATTCTAATTTGTCCAATTTCTGCATAATCCCCGTCGTCAGGCAAATCACCGCATGCTGAGGGTCGCGCCCCGTTGCAAAAGCATTAGGAGCGGTATCTTCGATGAGATAAATTTTAGGCAAGGGCAGACCTGTCCCGATACACAAATTTTCTACTAAATTATAGATTTGAGGATTGTCTTCTTTTTTGATTTCCTTAGCTTGGGAAATAGCCAGTACGATTTTGTCCGAAAAATAATAACTCCCAAAACTCATAAATCCCGAGACAACCAATGCTATTCCTGCCCACGACCAACCATAACCTGAAGCTTCGCCGAAAACATAAGCCAGGACGGAAATGAATACTATAAATAAAATCATAATGGTGACGGTGCGACGCTTATTGGAATCAATTTCGGTATAAATAGTCATATTTAAAATTTAAAAGCTTGCCCTGAGCTAGGTCGAAGGGTCAAAAATCAAAATTCAAAATTCTAATCTCAAGGATAGCACAAAATTAGGCATTAAAAAAGAGTTTGCTTGCGAGTCAAACCTGTTTTTAGAGGTTTAAGAAAAACGACTAGCCTTCTTGCCGTTTAGCGGATTAAAGCGGGCAAAATCCGAGTTATTGATAAAACTAGCCTCATGAGCAATCTGATTGACTTTTAAAATTTCATCCCGGCTTAAAATGTTATTTTCGAGTAGAAGCCTGAATTCTTGACGAATATTAGTCTGGAAAAACTCAGGCCCATCGGTATTGACGGTAAATTTAACGCCTTCACTCAGAAAGGTTTTTAAAACAAAACTCAGTTCTTTTAGGTCTTGAATCACTCCTACGCGTAAATTCGAAGTTGGACAGATCTCTAAGATAATATTTTGTTCTTGCAGCTTATGCATGAGATTTTTATCCCAAGCAGCTTTGACTCCGTGCCCGACTCTCAGGGGCTGAATTTCTTTAATTACTCTTCCCATCTCTTCACTTGAACCTTCCTCTCCGGTATGAATGGTTGTTCCCAAACCGTTTGAGGCTGCCTCCTGATATATTTCCGCATAGGCAGAATAGTCAAAATCATCTAATCTTGGCCCGGCGATATCTATACCTACCACTCCTCGGTTTTTATATTTAAGAGCTTTCTGTAAAATAATTTGATTTTTTTCAAGACTAAAGCGCCTGTCCATTTCGAAGATGAGTCCGGCTCGAACCTGCGGATAAGCCAACAAAGCCCTATCTAATCCTGCTAGCGAAGCCATAATAATATGATCTAAATCCTGTTCTCCTTCTCTGTTGCGCAGCATGGGGCAAAAACGAAGTTCTAAAGTGGTGATATTATTATTGCGATAGGCGCCGCCTATGGCATCATAAATAATCCGCTCCATAGCCAAGGGGCTTGATTGAATCAGCTCTGTTAAATTAAATATTTTAAGATACTCATTAAATTTAATGACGGGGTTGTCGCCTGTGAGCGGCTTTTTAACCGTAACCATTTCCTCAAATTCCCAGAAATCGCCAACCGGCAGTTTTAATCCGGACTGATGAGCAATATCCCACATGAGAGCCGGGCTGCCAGAACTGCCTACGTGTACATGTAATTCAGCCAATTCAATTTTCTTGGTTAAAAAACTAAGATCAGCGACCGGCATAATTGTCCTCCAGTTTGAAGGCAACCAGCGTGTGAGGATGACCTTCACTGGTACCTGCATTTGTTATACGTATTAACTTAGCTTTTTCTTGCATCTCTTTTATGTTCCATGCACCTACCAAACCCATGGAGGCCTTTAATCCGCCTACCAATTGGTACAGTTGATTCTTGACCGATCCTTTATAAGCCACCATACCGGAAACTCCCATAGAAATTTTCTTTTTTATTTTTTCCTGCTCATATCTATCTGAAACCGGCCCCTTTTCCATGGCATCGCGCGAACCCATGCCACGATAACTTTTGTATTTCTTGCCATCAATTTCCACCAATTCTCCCGGTGATTCATCAAAACCTGCCAAAAGATTACCTAACATAACCGTGTCTGCACCAACGGCAATCGCCTTGGCAATATCTCCTGAGGAACGGATACCACCGTCAGCAATAACCGGAATGCCGTATTTTTTGGCGACAGACATCACTTCCGACACTGCATTCAATTGAGGTACGCCCACGCCGGTTATTATCCTCATCGTGCAAATCGAACCCGGACCAATCCCCACCCTGTATCCGTCGGCAATTTCGGCGTAGATTTCCGCTCCCTCTTTGGTGGCGATACTTCCGCAGATCAAGTCGCATTTAATTTCCTTTTTAATTTTATTGGCACTCTCCAGAATATCCTTTTTCGATCCATGTGCCACTTCAATCAAAATTGCGTCGGCGCCTGCCTCTTCAAGCATCTTGGAGCGTTCCAAATCGAACGGACCGACTGAACCGATAACCTGCAAGTTTTTGGCTTTGACATTTTTGACTTGTTTCGCCTCATTTTGAGCGGTCATATTGCGGTGGATAACTCCGATTCCTCCCTCCTCAGCTATAGCTACCGCCATTGCTTCCTCGGTGACGGTATCCATGGGTGAAGAAACTATCGGGATTTCAATTTCGACATTTTTTGAAACACGTGTTTTGATGTTACCGTCTTTTGAGCCGACATCGGAAAACTGCGGTAAAATTAAAACATCGTCGAAGGTTAAATATAAAGGCAAATTTTTAAGATCCTGCATAATTTTCTCCTTGTATTATTTTTTCTTTACAGCTATGACTTCAATTTCGAGCAAGCAACCTTCTTTGACAAGTTTGCTGACCTCAATCAAAGTTGAAACGGGCTCGGAGTTTTTGAAATATTTGTTGCGTACTGGTGATATTTTGGCAAAATCATCCATGTTGGTAACAAAAATTGTGGCTTTACAACATCATCCAAACTTGCATCTACCTCATTGAGAATTTTTTGTAGAGACTCAAAAATAAATTCGGCTTGTTTTCCTGCATCGCCGGGATGTAATACATTTCCGGCCTTATCCATTGCAATTTGCCCTGTTGTAAAGATTAAAACCGAATCGCCCACATCGATCTTATAACCATGTGAATACGCTCCCATCCTTTCGGCAAAATCAGAAGAATTTATTTTTTGCTTTTGCATAATTTTTCCTCCTTGCTTTATCGTTATAATTTTTTTGACTTTTAAGTTAGTTGTTTTCAGTTTTGAGTTATTTGTTGTACTTCTCCATGCGTTCGTTATTACTCGCTTGGTTGAAGTATAATAATCTTATTGTTTGACTTTTATGGAGAACTACCTTTTTGACCTTAACTTTTGACTTCTAACTTTTTACTTTTAACTTATTTTCTTATTCCCACCGAATCGTACCCGGCGGTTTCTGAGTGATGTCGTAGACTACCCTGTTAACTTCATGGACTTCGTTGGTTATCCTCCTCGAAATCTTGGCCAAAACGTCATACGGAATACGCGACCAATCACAGGTCATTAAATCTGAAGGATCAACCGAACGAATAGCGATCAACCACTGGTAGGCTCGTGCGTCGCCTTTGACTCCGGCAGTCTTAACTCCCACAAAATTGGCGAAAATCTCCCCGATTTTATCATACAGACCAGCCTTACGAATCTCGTCAACTACAATAGCATCGGAACGTTTTAAAATATCCAGCTTTTCCTCGGTTACCTCGCCGATAATTTGAATTGCCAAACCCGGCCCCGGAAAAGGATGACGTCCAGCGATCTCCTCTGACAATCCCAGTTTGCGTGCTACATATCGTACCTCATCTTTGAAAATTTCAGACAGGGGTTCTACCAGTTTTAGCTTCATATCTGCTGGCAATCCGCCAACGTTATGATGTGTTTTAATTTTGCTGGCCGTTCCCAAAGATTGCGCCCGCTGGCTTTCTATGCGATCCGAATAAATTGTTCCTTGAACTAAAAATTCAACATTTTTGATTTTATTAGCCTCCTCTTCAAAGATGGCGATATATTCGCGACCGATTATTTTCCTTTTCTCTTCGGGATCGGTAACTCCGGCCAGTTTGGTTAAAAATCTTTCTTGAGCCTCGACAACCCTTAATTTTAATCCTAACTTTTTTAAGGCTGTGGTAACCTCATCCGACTCATATAGGCGCATTAATCCCGTCTTAACGAAAATAGAGGTAAGATTGCGACCGATAGCTTTTCCAACCAAAATAGCCGAAGTCGTCGAATCTACACCGCCGGAAATTGCACAGATAGCTTTTTTGTCGCCAATAGTCTCTTTTATCTGGGCGATTTTATCCTGGATCCAATTCTCAATCTTCCAGTTTTTAGAGGCGTCGCAGATTTGGAAAACAAAATTAGAAAGTATGCTCTTGCCATGCTCGGTGTGCATTACCTCAGGATGGAATTGCAGTGCCCAGAATTTTTTGTCTGGATGATGAAAAGCGGCAATCTTGGTATTTTCCGTGCTGGCAAGGATCTTTATTCCCTTGTCTTCAAGGTTTCTAGCTTCACCCCCGTGGCTCATCCAAACCGTAAACTCCCGCGGTAAACCTGCAAACAGTTTTTCGGATTTTCCAATCTTGAGATTAGCCATGCCGTATTCTTTATTCTGTAATTCCCAAACTTTACCTCCAAGATTCTCGGTCAAAAGATACAGACCGTAACAAAGACCTAAGATGGGCACATTGATGGTAAATACTTGAGGATCTGGTTTGGGAGCACCGGTTTGCCAAGGAAAAAAGGGGCTGCCCGACAAAATCACTCCAAAGGGGTGGTGTTTCCGAATTTCAGTTACCGGGGTGTTAAACGCAAAAATCTCAGTCCGCACTCCCATTTCGCGAATTCGTCGCGCAATAAGCTGAGTGGTCTGAGATCCAAAATCGAGAATGACAATCTGTCTGTCTTCCATATTAACTTACTATACTAAAAAAAATAATCTGTCAAGGTTAAAAAGAAACCCCGATAATTCGGGGTTTCAGTAATGCGTTTATATACTCAACTTCCTCAGGTTGGCGATCAATATAGTTGAGTATTCCCCAAATAACAACATCTTAAATTACAAATCAAAGTTATTTGGGTATATGAGGTTTGCCTACTTTTGGTTTAGGTTGAAATCTACCTTGACATCTGCCTTTTCTTCTTCCGCAGCACGGAAAAATTCTTCTTCTTTGAAACCAAGCGCATTGGCGATCAAAACATTTGGAAAAATCTTAATTTTCACATTATAATCCATAACGTTCGCATTATAGAACTGACGAGAGTAGGCAATTTTTGACTCAGTGTCAGACAGTTCTTCTTGAAGCTTTAAAAAATTTTGATTGGCTTTTAATTCCGGGTTTGATTCAGCAATGGCAAAAATTGATTTTAAGGCTTCAGAAATGGCGTCATTAGCTTTTGCTTGTTCCTTTTTGGAACCCGAACCCAATCCTTCCCTTGCCTTCATTATTTTGTCATAGATTGCTTGCTCGTGTTTAGCGTATCCCTTGACGGTTTCAATTAAATTAGGTATCAGACTTGATCTTCTTTTTAACTGCACATCAATCCCGCTCCATGATTCTTGAACTCTGGCTTTGGCGGTTACAAGTCCGTTGTAAAGTGCCCAGACAAAAACAATAAGTAACAGCAAAATAATAATCGGAAAAATCCACATTTGCTTTCACCTCCCTCAAGAAAATTATTTCGAAAGATAAATTATATTATACATTAAAAAGCTCAAAATGTCACATGTTTACTTAAGTTTAATCTGATCCAAATTAGTATCGGATGACCTCAATTTACTTTTTATATTTTGGATATAATTAAGACGAATTTGGTATTGATAGCACTAATTGTTATTATGTATAACTTTTTTCATCAAATATTATTTTTGGAAAAATTTATTGTTCATTTAAAGAATAAATGCTTACTGATATAATGTATGTGTCTTATGCAAACTTTCTTACATTTAAAAACTAGAATAATGTCCGGATGGTCATTTTAATCATTGACTCGCAATAAAAGATTTGTTAGATTGTTATTAATCTTTTTTAATTCGTTTTGGACCCGTAGTGTAGCGGCCTAACACATCTGCCTGTCGAGCAGAAGAGCGCCGGTTCGAATCCGGTCGGGTCCGCCATAGTTTTTACTGCCCGCCCTATAAATTCCTTTGGCGGCTTTTTTATCTCTAAAATTTAAATATTAAATAATCAAAGGGGGTGAATTAACTTAAATGGCACAATCAAACAACCTTATTTCAAAGATAAAAGAGGAGCTTTGGGATAATCCACGGAATCGATCCGGCTTTTTGGCAGCTGTCATTTTAATCCTAACCATTGTTTTTCTAGTCTTTAATTACTTTGAAAAAACCGGAGATAAGAATCTTTTTCCTGCGGATGAAGAAAAGATTACCCAAGATCTAAATCAGGAAAATCAAAGTGATACCGGAGAGGTCTTAAGTGATCTGACTATTAACAGTGAAGAAAATTCACTTGAAAATAATTACTCAACATACACCGTAATAGAGGGCGATTCGCTTTGGTCAATTGCTAAAAAGGAGTTAAATGACCCCTACCGTTGGAAAGAAATCGCAGATCTAAATCAAATAGTCCCGACTATGGGTGGATTATACGTGGTTAATCCTGGAGATAGCTTAAAAATCCCGCAACAAGCTGCAGCAGAACACGTTGCCGTAACAGAACAAAATGATGAAAACCAGGCAGAACCTGAGCTGGCCGAAACCGGAATAGGAAACTCGCCCATTATTTATTCGGTTCATCAAGGAGACACATTGTGGGAAATTGCCCAACAGATTTACGGACGAGGAGATTTGTGGCATCTCATTGATGAGGCAAATACTCTTGGAAGATTGCCAAACGGAAATCCATTGATCCATGGCGGGAATCAACTCATTTGTCCTAGACTTTAAGGAAGCGCCATTCTGATAGTTTCGAATTTTAATCCTCTCTTTTTAGAAGAGGATGTGGTTCTATAATTTACTTTAAATGACTGATCCTATAAAATGAAACTATCCGCGGGATTAGTTTGCCGGCTTAACCCAAACCGGACTTTACCCCGTAAATTCGCGGTGGTAGTTCAACGGCAGAACGTCTCCTTCCCAAGGAGAAGGTTGAGGGTTCGATTCCCTTCCACCGCTTCCCCAAAGAAGGCAAATTTTGCGGGGCAAGGTTAAGAAAGGGGTTCAACTCCCCTCTCCCACTCCATAAATTGAGTTATATTTTAATCTTACCGTTAATAATTTCCAAAAGCGGCTCTTCCCAACCAAAACAGGTTTTCTTATCCTTTAGCTCGTAAAATGCTTGCAGACAGGTAGAATCAAGCTTCGCATACTGTTTAAGTACTTGTACGATCTCTTCAATAAAAGTGCCGACTGTGCCGTCGGAGTCGTCAACCCCGCCTAAGATAAGTTTCTTATCTAGTCGAAGGAGTATATTAACCAAAAGTCGCGCCGTCTGTTCGTTTACCGGCAAATTAGACACAATAGCCGACAAACGATTACATCCCTCTTGTAAAGAATCCTGATATGCAAACCAAATGCGGGATGGACCCACGTATGGCTTTATATATCGCAGAGCGACTGTGATAGATTTTTTAATCGTAGCTAACTCTTCTTTGTTCAATTTTCCTAATCTGCCGCTGCAAGTTGGCCGACTCAGAAGCTGCTTATCCTCACCGCTTAACGGCTTGCCGCCGGTAACTGCCCGGATGGCAACCGCCACCATGTGTTTACAAAACGTATCGTTTTGACCAAGGTAGCAATCGCAACTGCCGTGATTGTAGTTTCTTGCGGATACAAACACATGATACAGACTGCCACCAAGCACAACGGCAGAGAAGCCGTCCATTTTGGCTTTAAACTCGGTTACTTTGCCGGATTCATATAATCCGACCGCCCGTTCAAAAGTTGTCCCGTCAGTGGCAAATTTAATTTTGTCTAAATCATAAGAAGGTAATATTCTCATATTCTTCAAAAATTTCTATTGAAAATTAACTTTCGTCGTTAATTCATTTCTCCCTTCATGCTTTTGTGCAAAACAGAATCAACCCATTCGACAAGCTCGGGGTTGTCCTGAGCGGCGCCGAAGGACAAAAAGTTCACTCTATAGATTTATGTAATACGCTGTCAAATAATTCCTTTAATTTCAATTTCTGCTCCAAAAGTTGTTTTTTATATTCCTGTGCCGCGGAAAGTTTTTCAACGATTTGTTTTTGGGTTTCGAGGGGTGGAAGCGGAATTTTTATACCGTACACATTTTTGTCTGAAACGGCGGGATAATTCGCTCCCCGCTGAAATGGTAATATTTTCCTAATAAATGGTCTAGAAATCACATTGAAAAATAAAAAATCGTGTGTCGTATATTCGGTGTTAGCTCTGATAACACAAAAACCAGTTGAAGCCACGAAATCCTCACATGTATCAGGAACTATTGCAATGTTTTCAAGATACGGTCGTGTCGTTGCGAAAAGAATATCGTTTTTTTGTACCAACTTTTTCGCCCGTGATGAAGCTTGGTCTATCGAACAAGTCGAAAAAGCCTCAACAGTTTTACTTTTGCTATTAATTGACGAGATATCGATATAAT
>Ga0066636_10001540_pt1 | contig 14328 bp, 10 predicted proteins | sample CryGeyCG2014_080_2_FD_62736 | JGI IMG/M metagenome (GOLD analysis project Ga0066636, IMG submission 62736) | Groundwater microbial communities from aquifer - Crystal Geyser CG07_land_8/20/14_0.80 | ecosystem: Environmental > Aquatic > Deep subsurface > Groundwater | place: USA: Utah: Grand...
GGATCAAGGCATGCTGGAGGCCGCACAGAAACTGGGATTGAATGCCAAACAAGCTGATGCGATCGAATACTTGCAAACACTGGCCTCCGAAAGCCAAACGATGGTCTCCGGATTTCATCTGGCTGAACATCTCCCTTTCGAAGTGCTGCAAATTTTGATTCAACAGGCATTGCGCGTGCTGAAGCCGGGCGGGCTGCTGATCCTCGAAACGCCGAATCCGGAAAACATCGTGGTTGGCACGGCGAACTTCTATTTAGATCCAACGCACCATCAGCCAATCCCATCTTTGTTGTTGTCATTTATGGTTGAGCACGCCGGATTTGAAACAACAAAAATATTAAGGCTCCAAGAACCTGCAAATGTGGCAGAGAGCGACTCGTTAACTTTGCTGGATGTTCTCGGCGGCGTCAGTCCGGATTACGCAGTAGTTGGGCAGAAAGGCGGCGCAACAGAGATTGCGGCTGCAACTAAAGCGGCTTTCGCTAACGACTATGGCATCTCGTTAGAAAATCTGGCAAACAAGTATGACCAACAGATAAAAGCCAAAGCAAGCCAAGCTGAAGCTAAAGCAAGCCAGGCTGAAGCTAAAGCAAGCCAGGCTGAAGCTAACTTCACAAATTTGTTGAACAGTAAATCTTGGCGCGTTACAGCACCTTTGCGTTGGCTTGGGCGAAAAGTACGAAGCGTAAAATCTAGGTCATTGAAATCTCGTGTGAGGTCGTTACTTAAATTCTTTGCAGGCTACGTTGCTAGTAACTCACTCCTGAAGTGTGCAGTGCAAAGAATTTTGAACCGCTACCCAAGTATTAAGGTGCGCATTGCACGAATTATTTCAGATACAGAAACACAAATACAACGGACGCAGAATAAACCCTTGGATGTCTCACATCTCTCCCCACGTGCTCGCCAAATCTATAAGAATCTAAAAGCTGAAATTGTTCGGCATCAGAAGGAGAATGGCTGATGCGAATCGTAGTAGACATGCAGGGCGCGCAAACGGAAAGCAGATACAGAGGGATTGGCCGCTACACCCTCTCATTTGTCCAAGCCATCGCGCGCAATCGGGGAAATCATGAGATATACCTCGCACTTAGCGGCATATTTCCTGACACCATTGAGTCAATTCGCATCGCATTTGATAGTTTGCTTCCACAGGAAAATATACGTGTTTGGCTTGCTCCCGAGCCGCTGGCAGAAATATACCCCGGCAACCAAGCGCGTCGCGAAGTAGCAGAGCTGTTGCGCGAATCTTTTCTCGCCAGCCTGAAGCCAGACGTGATTCACATATGTAGCCTGAATGAAGGGTATTTGGATGATGCAGTCACTAGCGTTGGTCTCTTCGATACGCGCACGCCAGTAAGTGTTTCCCTGTATGACCTTCTTCCGCTTCTCAGTCCGGATGAATATCTAAAGCCTAATCCGTCATATGCCGAATTTTACCGGCGCAAGCTGGAAAACTTGAAGCGAGCTGCCCGTTTTCTCGCAATTTCAGACTTTACCAAGCAGGAAGGCATTGCTCATCTGGACGTTCCTGAAAATCGCTTTATAAATGTATCAATCGCCATCGAGCAACATTTCCAACCGCTTGCCATCCCGGCTGCCATCGTTATCCAGTTACACCAGAAATTCGGGATCACTGGCTCGTTCATTCTTTACACCGGTGGAGCAGACCAACGCAAAAACCTCACTCGCCTTATCCACGCCTATGCCGCATTGCCTGTATCGTTGAGAACTGGTTGCCAATTAGTATTTGCTGGGAAAATGAGTGAATTGGAGGTGGCCGGCTTTCAGAAAACGGCCAAGGCGGCAAATCTAAAGCCCGGTGAGTTGTGTTGCACCGGCTATGTCACCGACGAAGAACTCACCCAGCTCTACAATCTATGTAAGCTATTTGTGTTCCCATCATGGCACGAGGGGTTCGGCCTGCCAGTGCTGGAGGCAATGGCCTGCGGTGCGCCAGTGATCGGTGCCAACGCCACCAGCCTGCCAGAGGTGATTGGTCTGGAGGCTGCGTTGTTTGACCCGATGGATGTTGCGGCCATCACGGCAAAAATGACCCATGCATTGGAAGACGAGGTGTTCCGTACTACGTTGCAGAAACATGGGTTGCAACAAGCAAAGCGGTTCTCGTGGAATGAGTGTGCCAAAGCAGCCGTAATTGCACTTGAGCATGTAGTAGATGCAAGACCCTCCAATACAGCCTGGGATGATGTGACGATACAAGAAAGGCTGCTGGAATCAATAGCAGAGCTTAAATACGCTGGAAAACTAACAGAGGTAGATTTGGTTCAGATAGCGGACTGCATGGCCTTTAATGCGGGACACGAGAAAAACAAACAGCTTTTTCTCGATATTTCCGTGATTGTTCATGGAGATGCCAAGTCCGGCATCCAGCGCGTTGTGCGCAGCATTCTTCGAGAGCTACTTGAACATCCGCCCTTACATGTGGATGTTCGACCAATATACTTCGATAGGGGAAGTTACAAATACGCGAGTAAATTCACAGCTTCATTTTTCGGGGGGGCGAATGGGGAGATATCAGACGAAACAGTTGAATTTTATCAGGATGACATCTATTTGGCATTGGATTTAAATACACACTTGAGCGTAGTAGCTTATGACTTTCATATGCAACTTCAGTGCCGTGGTATCAAAATGTACTTCATTGTGTATGACATTTTGCTGGTACAACATCCCGAGTGGTGGCCCCCTGGCACAAGTGAGGAATTTGAAACCTGGTTGAAAAGTATTTCGAAAGTGTCAACAGGTTTGATTTGTATATCAGAATCAGTGGCAAGTGAGGTGCGCGCGTGGCTCGAACAAAATCCACCAAAACGATTAAACATGCCTCATGTAAGCAGCTTCCATTTGGGCGCCGATGTGGAAAACAGCATGCCGAGTAAAGGTCTGCCAGCGGATGCGCAAATGGTATTGAATAAATTAAGCGCAAGCACTAGTTTTCTGTTGGTGGGTACGCTAGAGCCGCGTAAGGGGCAAGCGCAAGCGCTTGGCGCATTCGAGTTGCTATGGTCGCAAGGTGCTGACCTTAATCTGGTCATTGTGGGCAAACAGGGGTGGATGGTTGATGCTTTGGTGCAGAAAATACGGAATCATCCTGAGCTGAACAAGCGCATGTTCTGGCTTGAAGGAATTAGTGATGAATATTTGGCAAGACTTTACGATGTCAGTGCCTGTTTGGTGGCCGCATCGGAGGGCGAAGGTTTCGGCTTGCCGCTAATCGAAGCAGCTAAGTACCATAAGCCCATTATTGCGCGAGATCTGCCGGTATTTCGAGAGGTCGCTGCCGATAACGCAATATATTTCAGCGGTCTTGAATCAATAAACTTGGCTGAGTGTGTGACAGCTTGGCTGGAGCAATACAAGCAAGATGCACATCCAAAATCGGAAGGCATGACCTATCTCACTTGGCAAGAAAGTGTGATGCAGCTCAAAGATCAACTAACTAGCTGAGCGAAAAGTGTTCTAGAGTTTGTCTTGGATGGCAGAATATCATGTCTAGTAGCAAGCAACGCTACAACGACACACGTGCTAACCATAGTGACTGTGAATCAAATAAGCCGTCTGAATAATAAGAAATATAGAAAGCAGTGTGTAATTGTTACGCAGGCTGTAAGTGAAGCAAGTCACTCGAATGGTGTGCAAAGTGCGGCTCAAAAGTTGAGCTGTGACTTCCTTCTGTAATTTTTACATTAGAACAGTAGTGTCCGGTTAAAAGTCGAACAAATTTAGTTGGCTAGAAGAGTCAGTCTGATTTTGAAACAGATCACTGCCTGCGAAGGCTTGAGATAGCTGGGTTTTCTCGAAAACAGACACCGAAAGAATCTGTAGCAACGAGTATAGAGAGGCATCAAGTTGAAGCTCCTTTTTGACAATAGCGATCAGCACGTAAGTGGAGACAGCGCACCAGATTTGCGTCTTCACCGCGTTCTCGCTGTTGCCGATGAAACGCTTGATGCGCAGATGCTGCTTAATCCACTTGAAGAACAATTCGACCTGCCAGCGACTCTTGTAAAGCGCGCAGATCGTTGCAGCAGACAGCGTAAAGTTGTTGGTCAGGAACACCAGCGTCTTGCCGGTTTCCGGGTCTTTGAAGCGGATACGCCGCAACTGCTCTGGATAATCCTGCGAGATGTAGTAGCCGTCCAAGGCGATGCGCTGGTCGCAGATGATTCCCGTACTCCGGTCGACCGGCATCGAGTACACCCTGTGCGCATCCATGCCGCGCTTGGCTCGGGTCACGAAGAACGCTCCGGTCTGATGCAGCGCGAACAGGCGGGCGAAATCCAGATAGCCGCGATCCATGATGCAGAACGCTCCTGCTTCGAAGGCCAGCATATCCAGCACGTTGACCTCGTGTGTCTTGCCGTCCGAGATATGGATGAAGGCGGGGATGTTGCCGCGCAGGTCGAGCAAGGTGTGCAGCTTTACCGCAGCCTTGGCAGTACGAAATGGCGCCCATGGAAACAGCGACAGGCACAAGTCTATGGTCGTCGCATCCAGTGCATAAACGGTGCTGTCCAGATCGATACCGAAGCTGTCGTTGCAATACAGCTTGCGCGCACGTCGGATGAGCAAGGCGGCCAAGTCCTCCCATATGTGCCAGTCGCGTCCTTCGTTGGCATCGGCCAGCGTCGAACGTTTGACTGGCGAGCGAAAGCCCATGCTGTAAAGCTTCGTTTGGTTGGCCAACAAACAGGTTTCGATGTCGCGCAGACTCTCGCGGTAAGTCAGTTGCGCGAAGGCCATGGCGCGGAATTGCTCCGGGCAACTCAGACTGCGCACTCTGGAATCGCCGCCATAACGCGCCACGATGCGCGCAAAGCTGGTCCAAGGAATGAACTCCATAATCTGTGCGAACAGCGTCTTGCCCATGTTCATAGCTCACCCCCAGAGAATTCAATCTCTGGACGTTACTTGAACTGGAATATGGGTGAATTGATTTCAAATCGGCACCAACATAAATCGCTCTGTAAGCCCCGCCAATATTCAATCTTGGCTCGGGAATTTGTAAGTTAACCGGACACTACTGAGGGTATTTATTCTGTGATGAAGCGATTGAAGAACGGTTGGGGCGAGAACCTACTGATAGCGCTATTGGTTTTGCTAACGGCTAGCTATTTGATCCGTGTGAATTACCAGTTGCCTTTCTTAACAATGGATGAACTTGCATATATTGGAAAAATGCAAGGAGGTATTGAGACCCGCCTGCTTTACGGCAGACCATCGCACGTAATAGGAACGGGAATAAACGAAGTAATTGGATTTTATACGCCCGATATTTTAGGGCTAACAAAAAGACTGATTACCATGCTGGCGCTTTTTGCTAGCGTTGCAGTGGCATTAATTCACTTTAAAATAACACCTCTGCGAGCAATAGCAGTCGCCGCATTTGCAGTAGTGAGCCACCAAATCGATTGGCAGCACAACGGCTTTGTTGCGTTTTTTGGTGGGTACAACCTTTTTCTAAGTTTTTTCCTATTGGCGTTGGTTTTGAGTGAACGGTCTCGGGGCCGGCGTGGCGTTTACGTCCTGTCACTATTTTGCTTATTTCTGTCATTTACCTCAGAGGTATTCGTTGGTCTTGCAGTTATATACGCGACTGTAAGGGCAATACAAGCTAGAAGCGTAGACAATCTATACAAGAGTCCCGTTGGCTTCGCCGCAGGCTTGTATATTGTCTTGTTTATTCTTCTTCGAGCTATCTATGAAGGAGATCCAACACAGAATGGAGGAGTCAGTTCGGCAACCTATGCGATGGGCAGCTTGGCTGCGTTCTCGCCTGTCGAAATACTCGCAGGAAGCTTAAAGAGTTTGATATTTTCAGTACCGTATTTTTCGGAACTTAGGCTTTCTAACTTCACGACAATTTCAATTGCTTCTATCGCGGCAGTAAGCTTGCTGGTTCTCTCGCTAAGAGTTTTCTTAGAAAGCCTAAAGCCAGGCAAGGGCCCCAGCGATATAGTCAATAACGGCGGCTCAGCCGCATTTTTAGTAACCCTATGCGCGCTTGCAATCGCCCCGCCCGTTCTGATGGCGTTGCAACCGATGAAGCTGGAATGGATATTAAGTGGAGCTTCATGTCGTTATGCGTTCAGTTTGTACGGGTGGGTTGCTCTGGTGATGATCGTGTCTATCTGCATAAGCCGAAGCCGCGCGGCTCAATCTACTCCAATAGCGATTCTCGTAACGGTAGCGGCGGCATCCTTTCTGAATTACACGGTGCCAAGAAACATTGCCTTCGCCGACACTTATAGTGAGTCGCTGGCAAAGTGGAGGAATATCGATAGCACAATAAGAGAATCAAAAAGCTCGCCAGTAAAGTTACCGATAGAGTTGTTGAAGCATCCGTATATCATTCCATTTGATACAAGCAAAATGGGGCACAACCTAGGTGATATTCTGAAACTGATCGCAATCAACGTATATGGCAAAAAGGTCATCTATTGTTACGATTCGAACAGCTATGACCTGCAAGTAGGTGGCGCGGTAGGCGCAATTGATCCAAAGGGTTTTGCAGAACAAGAGGGGGACGCGAGATGGACAAATGCTGCGGTATCCGAGATTCAATTTCAGAGAAAATTTGAAAAGGATGATGTCATAGAGATCTCATTGGTGAACGCCTTTGCATCCAATGCGGAATTGCCGGTGGAGTACACCATCGGAAACAGTTCAACAAAATCGGTATTTCAACAGAGCAAGCAGGTGAGGATACCTATCAAGCAGACATTGGACAATCCAAAATTGATGATTCACATACCAAAGCCAGTCTCACCATTGGAGCTTGGCGTAAGCGCTGATCCCCGTAACCTGGGTGTGATGATAAGCCGTATTCGAATTGGCAGAAAGCAAAATGGACAAGTGACTTTTACACCGGCGGAGCAGTGCATTTAGTCATTCAGCCGGTTACATCAATCAATAGGACCTAAATCATGCGCGAAATTGCGATAGTTGTACCGGTATACAGAGAGGCAGGTAATCTGCCGCTTCTTTATACGCGCCTAAAACAGGTAACAAGTGGACTCGCCGACATTCGCTGTGAGTACATTTTTGTAAATGATGGCAGTCCAGATAACTCGCTTGATGTTCTATCTGGCATTGCTGCAAATGACAAGCAGGTCAAAGTAATAGATCTTTCTAGAAATTTCGGAAAGGAAATCGCATTAACCGCTGGCGTACACGCAGCTAAACACGTATGCGCTGTTATTTGCATGGATGCAGACCTGCAACACCCCCCCGAATTTATTCCACAGTTGATTGAAGAATGGCAAAAAGGTGCAGAAATTGTTGCGACCAAACGAATCAGTATTGAAAAGCAGCCCTTGTTGCGCAAAGTGGGCTCTTATCTCTATTACTGGCTTATGTCGAAAATTTCGGGGCTCAAAATAGTTTCACAGACGACAGACTTTCGTCTTTACGATAAGAAGGTAATAGAAGCTTTTTGTCAGGCAACGGAGCGAGAGCGCATGTTTCGCGGAATCATGGATTGGCTTGGTTTTCGAAAGGTCTATATTGAGTTCCGAGCTGATGCCCGCAACGAAGGAGCAGCAGGTTACTCATACGCAAAGCTGTGGAGTCTGGCTGTTAACAGTATTACTTCGTTTTCGTTGTGGCCATTACGAATTACCGGTTACTTGGGCGTAGTGATAACTGCTGTGAGCGGGGGGCTGTTGATATGGATGCTTGGTAGCTATCTTCTTGGAAACAAAGCCGCATTAACGCCAATTGCAATTGTTGTGGTTGCCAACACATTTCTTATAGGGATTGTACTTATCGCGATTGGCCTGGTAGCACTCTATATCGGCACCATTCACACAGAGGTTGTAAATCGGCCTCTCTACATCGTACGCGAACGCATCAACTTTGAAGAGAAAGTTGGCAACTAGTGCGCGTCCTTGGCAAAGAGCCGATTCTGAATATATATAACAGAATAATAAGTCTATTCATTGGGAAGCTTGCTAATGCCAGCGCCTGGATGTTGGTTGGCAGTATAGCGGCCGGTGTTCTTGGGTATGTACTACAGGTACTCATGGGAAGAATGCTGGGTGTGCAGGAGTACGCTCTTTTCAGTGCGATTATGGCGCTGTTCACCATTCTTGCAACTCCGTTGAGCACAATGGTGATGCTTATATCACGTAAAGTTTCTGAATATTTTGCGAACCAAGACAATAGCGCTATAACTTATGTTTACTACACCATTCATAAGCGTAGCATGGTTGCGGGTGTGCTGATTTTGGGGCTTGGCTTTGCTTTTGATTCTGAGATTCAACATTACCTTAAAGCGCCAACTAGCGTTCCCGTCTATGCATTGGCGTTGCTTTTGTTTGTGACGAGCTTCCCCTTTGTTAACAACGCGTTCTTACAAGGGTTGCAGAAATTCGCATGGTTGTCAGCGAGTAGCGCTCTAAACGCGATTTTCAAAATTTGTTTATCAGTCGTTTTTGTATGGGCTGGCTACGGGGTGTCTGGGGCGATTGGCGGAGCAGCATTAGCGTATATCTTGACTTGGGCTATTACCTATTTGGCGTTGTGGGGTACTCTGCAAAAAGGTTTAGGTCAAACAAGCAAAGCTCAGTCGATAACACTAGGTTCTGCATTCCCCGTATTTGTAGCAAACGGTGCGTTTGCAGTTATGACGCAGCTTGATATGGTTTTGGTAAACTATTTTTTCCCGGCGCATGAGGCTGGTTTATATGCTGCCGCATCCATTTTGGGTAAGGCGGTACTGTATTTGCCTGGGGGAATTGCGCTGGCACTATTTCCGATGGTTGCAGAAAGGCATGCACGTGAAGAAGGAAGCGCGCATTTGTTGATGCAAGCGCTTGGCCTGACGTTCATCTTGTGTGGTATTGGCGCCACCATATATTTCTTTTGTGGAGAATGGTTTGTGCAGCTGGTTTATGGTGATCAGTATCGCGAGGCGGGGGAATTGCTGCAGTACTATGGCTTCGCGATCTTTCCAATGTCTATTGTCATGGTGGTGGAATACTTCTTAATCGCAAAAGGGCGGGTGCTATTCGCATATCTGTTTATGCTGATTGCGCCGCTGCAGATAATGGCAGTCTACTATTTTCACGAATCACTATTTTCCATAATCGCAATCATGGCGCTCTTCGGTATGACGGTAGTGACTATAGGATTGGCGCTCCTTTGGCGAGCCTTTGTAGCAGGAAAAAGGTGAGATTTTGAAATTCTTGTGGATGACCTGGAAAGATAATAAAAACCCGCAGGCCGGCGGCGCGGAGTTCATCAATGAAACGCTAGCGAAGCGCTTAGTCGCCGATGGACATGAGGTAATTCTATTGGTGGCTGGCTTTCAAGGCGGTCTGGCGAAAGAAATCTGTGATGGATATAAGATAGTCCGAGTAGGGAACCGATATACCGTTTACTGGTTAGCATATCGCTACTATCAAAATAATTTGCTGGGTTGGGCCGATATAGTGATTGACGAGATGAATACGATGCCATTCTTCTGCAAATACTATGTCAAAGAAAAAAACATCCTTCTTGCGTATCAGTTGTGTAGAGAAATTTGGTTTTATCAGATGCGTTTTCCAATGAGCCTGATCGGCTTCATTCTTGAACCGGTGTATCTATGGTTATTAAAGGATCGGTACGTAATTACTGAGTCCGAAAGTACGAAGCGCGATATGCAGCGTTATGGATTTGAGGAAAAAAAAATAACTGTTGTGCCAATTGGCATAGTTGGCCCGACACTGTCTGAAACTACTAATTCGGAAAAATTCCCATGCCCGACCTTGCTCTCTCTAGGCTCGATAAGGAAAATGAAACGCACGCTGGATCAAATTGGGGCATTTGAAATTGCGAAAAGACATATCCCGAACCTGAAGTTAAAGATCGCAGGCGGTATCGCGGATGACTATGGACATAAGGTGATGCGCAGAATTGGGGCAAGTGTATATGCCAAAGATATCGAGTACTTGGGATATGTCGATAGCGCAAAAAGAACCGAGTTAATGCAGAAGTCACACCTTATATTGGTCACCTCGGTAAAAGAAGGCTGGGGGCTGATAGTAACTGAAGCAAACCGCCAAGGCACACCTGCTGCAGTTTATGATGTTGACGGACTGCGTGATAGCGTAAAAGCGGGAGAAACCGGAATGATCAGCAGCGCAAATACCCCACAGGGGCTTGCTGACGTAATAGTCGATATTTTGAGCGACGATGAAAAATACGATCAAATCAGGACCGGCGCATTGCAGTGGAGTCGAGAATTCACTGTAGAAAATTGCTATTCAAATTTCAAACAAGTGATTCAGCGTTTTCAGCAAGTGTGACACTATTCAAACAATTCAGAGCGCTTCGCTCCCAACTGCTTGGGATTTACTTATTTTATTTTGACAGGTTCGATTATGACTCTACCATTGGTTACCATTTCAATTCCGACATACAACAGTAGTAAATTTCTACAATTGTGTTTGTCGGCAATTGAAAATCAGACATACAAAAATATCGAAATCAACATAATTGATGGAAACTCAAAAGACAACACACTTGATATCGCACGCCAGTGCGGCGTTACGGAAGTACGTGTTTGTGGAGGCGGCCTGCTACAGGCACGGTATGAAGGTATAAAACTAGCTCGTGGTGATTACGTTCTTTTGTTGGATAGCGATCAAATCCTTGCGCCGGATACTGTAGGAAGATCCATACGCTGGATGGAGGATCGGGCTCTTGACATGCTTGTGTTAGAAGAAGATGTCTACCGCTGCGAGAACTTTATTGAAAAGCTTTTTCAGTGTGATAGAAGGCTGGTACATGCTGTAAAAGACCTAGATCCATACACAAGCGTATTATTGCCCAGGGTTTTCCGCAAAAATCTGCTGATTGATTTGTTCAGGAACATACCGGAATTCCTAATTCCCAAAGTCGGAGGGCCTGACCACGCGATGATATATTTTGAGGCATGGAAAATAAGTCAGAAAATTGACATGCTCCCAAAAGCAGTCAAACACATTGAGCCTAATTCATTGCGAGTAATGATTCCCAAGTTCTATCGATGGGGATACACGAGTGTCGATGCACATTACGAACAATATGACGAACTCCTAAATCGGAAAGAGCGATTTAGGAAAGGGTTGTTTAGCAAAGGTCAAATTAAAGACAGCTTGGGATCAATTCTGCTTCTGCTAATAAAAGGGGTGCCGTATAAAACAGGCTACTACGTCGGGAAGATGAGGAAATTGTTTTCGCGTGCTGATACAAATAACAAATAGGCCTGGCAGTAGCCAATGCATTCAATAGTCAAAACTTACAGGGTTGGATTTATATGAACTTAATTTTTAGATCGTTGCACCTTGATTGGCAGATGGCATTACTCCCAATGCCACTGGGCCGCAAACTAGAATTTTACTTTAAAAAATACTGGGTATTAGCCAAAAATATTTTGGTTGGCCATACAACTACCAAGTCTTACGTAAAACTGTTTGGTGAAAAATATTACTACGATGACAAATTTGGCATTGCTTTCTTGCAGAGCGTTTATGTTGATCATTACGATTTAGCAAGACACGTACCTCAGGGTGGCGTAGTAATTGATATCGGTGCAAATATTGGCCAATTCAATTTTTTTTCTCGCAATGAGTTGAAGGCATCCGCGGTCTATAGCTTTGAGCCTATAAAAGAAACCTTTGAGGTGCTCAAGCTGAATGCAGAAAAAAATATATATAACTTGGGTATTGCATCCGATGCTAGTGAGCAAATATTCTACATGCCGGAAACATCGCTCATGGCATCAAGCTGTAAGGCGGGCAATAACCTCAAAGAAATAAAAGTAAAGTGTACGCGCCTGGATGAAATGCCGGAATTATGTAACTTGAAAAGCATACAACTGGTGAAGATTGATACAGAAGGATCAGAGCTGGACGTGGTCAAAGCAAGCACTTCGATATTAAGGCACGCAGAATTCGCATTGATTGAGGCAAGTGTGGCTAGAGAATCAGCGGGTGATGTTGTGGAGTTGACGAGCTACATGCGTCAATGCCTGCCAGAATTGAAACTGATTTGGATTGGCAGGCACTTTGATTCAGATGTTGGCACAACGATGGCGGTCGACTATTTGTTCCGAAACGACGGTATGAAGGCCAATTAACTAGGCAACACTAGGCAAAACGAGATAAGGCAAATTTTAGAATGAAACTTAGTGAATTTTACCGTTCAGAAGACGTCTTTGGCGGCGCGTCGCAAGAAACCGACAATAGGCAAAAATTTGTTGTTGATCTAATTAATAAGCAGCCGACGCCATCAATACTGCTGGACTTTGGGTGTGGGACAGCCTTCTTAAGAAATAAGGTGGCCCCAGGTATCGACTACTACGGCTGCGATATAGCCGAAACGATTGTTGAAGATGAACATATAAGAAAGATCGTTGATGAAAGAATACCATTTGCCGATAACATGTTCGACATTTTGTATGTTGGCGAGGTTATTGAGCACTTGGTCGATACTGATGCCTTTATGCGTGAAGCTAGACGAGTGTTAAAGGATAATGGACTGCTTATTATTACCACTCCTAATTTAGCTTGTTGGCTAAATAGATTTATGCTGCTCTTTGGATACCAACCATACTTCACCGAGTTAAGTTTTATGGATAAAACGCTTGGGAGAATGTCAATATTGAAACGCTATGAAAAGCAAATCTCTGGTATGGGCCATTTACGGATTTTTACAAGCAAAGGGTTAAGAGATTTCGTCAAACTTCACCGGTTCACTGAGATATCACTTAGAACGGTACCGATTGAATTCAACTCCGCGTATTTCGCAATAGACAGAGTTTTTGCGGCTATTGGTATGGGGTCCGATATTGTCTGTTCCAGCCGCAATTCAAAGTGATCTAGATAGTTACTATTACGATAAGCAATTCAAGGTTGAGATCTCGTAGTTGATAGGTCAAGCAGGTAGTTTGATTTGGACGCGCAGAGAGTAGTCAGGTTTAAGAGCAAATTAATGGAGATGAGAACTTGAAAAAAGCAATTATTACTGGCATCACAGGACAAGACGGAGCCTATCTGGCTCAACTTCTATTGGAGAAGGGTTATATCGTTTACGGTACTTACCGACGCACCAGTTCAGTCAACTTTTGGAGGATTCAGGAACTGGGCATCGAGCAAAATCCGCACCTGCATTTGGTGGAGTACGACCTGACCGATCTTTCATCCAGCATTCGTTTGCTGCAAAACTCCGGCGCAACAGAGGTCTATAACCTTGCTGCTCAAAGTTTCGTTGCCGTATCTTTCGATCAGCCGCTAGCCACAGCAGCAATAACGGGGCTTGGCCCAGTGCATCTGTTGGAGGCGATTCGCATCGTTAATCCCAAGATTCGTTTCTATCAGGCCAGCACATCTGAGATGTTCGGCAAGGTCCAGGCCATTCCGCAAATCGAAGATACGCCGTTCTATCCGCGTAGCCCTTATGGCGTGGCCAAGCTTTATGCACACTGGATGACGATCAACTACCGCGAGAGTTACGGCATCTTTGCCTCCAGCGGCATTTTGTTCAATCATGAGTCGCCGTTGCGCGGGCTAGAGTTTGTGACGCGCAAGATCACGGATGCCGTGGCCAAAATCAAGTTAGGTAAGCTCGATGTGTTGGAGCTGGGTAATCTGGATGCCAAGCGCGACTGGGGCTATGCGAAAGACTATGTGGAAGGCATGTGGCGCATGCTGCAAGCAGATGAGCCTGATACGTTCGTTTTGGCGACCAATCGCACTGAAACAGTTCGCGATTTTGTGCGGATGGCTTTCAAGGGTGCGGGCATTGCGGTGGAGTTCAAAGGCTCTGCTGAGAATGAGACGGCTGTTGATGTTGCAACAGGCAAAGTGGTGATGCGAGTCAATCCCAAGTTTTATCGTCCGGCAGAAGTCGAGCTGCTGATTGGCAATCCTGCTAAGGCCAAAGCCAAGTTGGGATGGGAGCCGAAGACTACGCTGGAGCAGTTGTGCCAGATGATGGTGGAAGCAGATATGCGGCGCGTGGAGCGCGGCGTTTCGTTTTAAGTCGGCCTCTCGTGCGTCGTACGCTGATCACCGGGCTGGAGGGCTTTACCGGCCAGTACCTGGCACGTGAGCTGGAGGCCACCGGTTGGGCGGTTTTTGGTGTCGGCATGGCTGTGCGGCCGGATGATTTGCGCTATCGCCGGGTCGATCTCTCCGATACGGCAGGGCTGACGGATTGGGTCAATGAAGTGCAGCCGGATGTGGTGGCGCATTTGGCCGGCATTGCATTTGTTGGGCATGGTGCTGGCGATGGCAGAGGCCATTACCGGGCATTCAATCCGGGTGGAAGTGAACC
>Ga0066636_10001542_pt1 | contig 14318 bp, 12 predicted proteins | sample CryGeyCG2014_080_2_FD_62736 | JGI IMG/M metagenome (GOLD analysis project Ga0066636, IMG submission 62736) | Groundwater microbial communities from aquifer - Crystal Geyser CG07_land_8/20/14_0.80 | ecosystem: Environmental > Aquatic > Deep subsurface > Groundwater | place: USA: Utah: Grand...
CATCACTTCCGGTCCTCTTGCCTGGACCAACATCATCCTCACCATCCCCGGGAATTGCATGCCAAAAAGTCTTTTTTGGGCCGTGGTCAACGGGACGATAATTGTATCGTCTTGATCTGTTCCATGTGTGGACTGCCCTTTGGATGCAAGCACTCCGATCACAGTAAAAGGAACCTTCTTGATACGGACGACCTGACCAATGGGATCAATCCCTCCGAAAAGGTTATCCGCCACCGTCTTTCCTAAAAGGCAGACCTTGGTCGCTCCATCAATGTCCTGTTGTGTGAATGGCCGCCCCGAGGCGAGAGGCCAGTCCCTGATTTCCAGAACCTCAGGGGTTGTCCCATTGATGACGGTGGACCAGTTCTGATTTCCGAAGATCACCTGTGCAATCCCGGTAAGATTAGGAGCCACATACTTGACCGATGGAATTTCTGTCTGAATCGCTTTAGCATCCTCCGCGGTCAGGGTTGGCACCGTCCCTGATCCATATCGCAATCCACCACTCGTTGAACTTCCTGATAAGACGATAATCAGGTTCGATCCCATGCTGGCAATCTGTTCGGCAATTCTTGCTTTTGCCCCAGACCCAACCGCAATCATCGCAATCACCGCACTCACGCCGATGATGATCCCCAGCATTGTCAGGGCTGAACGCATTTTATTGACCAGCAGCGCCCGCAGTGCAAGCCGAAGACCGGCAAAGAGTCTTGTCATCGTCTCCTCATATAAGTAACTCAGGGCTTCAGCCGTTCGGCTGAGCTCACGACGAAGCCCTGATAGTCAGCTAAGTAACTCAGGGCTTCAGCCCTGATAGTCAGCCCTGAAGCCCTGAGTTACGATCATCAACAATCTTTCCATCCCTGAAAAGGATATTCCTTTTAGCAAAGGAAGCAATATCCGGCTCATGGGTGATCATGATGATGGTGATGCCTAAATCTTGATTGAGGCGTTGAAAGATACCCATGATCTCTTCACCTGTTTTAGAATCGAGATTCCCTGTGGGTTCATCGGCTAAGAGAATGGAGGGCTGATTGACTAATGCCCGGGCAATGGCTACCCGCTGCTGTTCACCTCCGGAGAGTTGGCTGGGATGATGATGCTCCCTTCCTTTTAGACCCACTTCAGCAAGGGCTTTTTGTGCCATCTCTTTCCGTTTGGAAGGTGAAGTTCCCGCATAAACGAGGGGAAGCTCAACATTTTCCAAGGCCGAGGTCCTGGACAAAAGATTGAATCCCTGAAAGACAAAACCGATCTTTTGATTTCGAATCTCCGCCAACTCGTCCCTCGAAAGGTTTTCACCATTGATCCCTTCTAAAAGATATTGCCCGCTCGTGGGTCGATCTAAAAAACCTATGATATTCATGAAGGTTGATTTCCCGGAGCCTGAGGCCCCCATAATGGCTACAAATTCACCACGATCAACCGACAGAGAAACACTCCGAAGGGCTTGAACTTCCACCTCGCCCAAACTATAAACCTTTACTAAATCTTTAACCTGAATTAATGGATCCATCTTCTCCAATAATCAATGCAAATTGCAAAATTAGCACTGCTCAATTAGCGCTAAAAATCTACCCCAAAAATGATAATTTTCCATTGCTAATTGTTCATTTTGCATTGAATCAGTTCTACCTACCTTATTCCTCTCATGGAAGGCGGAGCAGAACTGCTCTGACCTTTTTTGCCCGAAGTCTCTTCGACGATGATCTCCATCCCTTCTCGAAGATCCCCTGATACCACTTCACTGAAAGCGCCATCCGTGATTCCAAGGATAATGGAGACAGGAATTAGTTTTCCTCCCTGAGAGAGGACCCACACCTTTCCTGGCCTTTCTTTCTCTCCTTGTGGGGATTTCACCTGCTCGTTTGATTTCTGTTTCTGTGGGGAATCTCCCTTCCCTTTTTCCCCGGTCTCCTTGATTTTGGCGACCGCTGGCCGAAATCTCAGGGCGGCATTGGGAATTTTCAAAATCCCTTCTTTATGTTCAATTAAAACAGAGACATTGGCTGTCATTCCCGGTTTTAATTTTAAGTCTTTATTATCCACCTGGATGACGACATCATAGGTCACCACATTCTGAATCGTAATGGGGGCATTGCGAATTTCTGAAACCTTTCCATGAAATGTCTTTTCCGGATAAGCATCCACAGTGAAAATAGCCTCCTGACCTATCGCTACTCGACCAATATCCGCCTCACTCACATTGGTATCCACCTGCATCTGGGTCAGGTCTTTAGCAATGGTAAAAAGGGTGGGAGCTTGAAGACTGGCCGCTACGGTCTGTCCCACATCTACATTCCTCGAAATGACAATTCCATTGACCGGAGACCGGATCGTGGCATACCGCAAGTTGGTCTCTGACACCTTCAAGGCAGCCTTGGCCTGCTCCACCTGAGCTTTTGAAGATTCCACCTGAGATGTAGCCGACTCCACCTGGGCTTTGGCCACATCCCTCTGGGCCACCGCTGTATCATAATTCGTCTGGGCCGTGTCCATGGCGGCCTGAGCAATGACCTTCTTTTCTACAAGCGGTCGGTTTCGATCAAGAGTCCTCTTCGCATCTAAAACACCCACCTCTGCCTTCACGAAATTGGCCTTGGCATTCTCAAGATTGGCCTTGGCGTTTATTACATTGGATTGGGCGTTCAATACATTGGCCCTTCCCTGTTCGACCTGGGCCTCAAAGATAGCTGGATCGATCTGAGAGATCACCTGCCCCTCTTTGACGCGGGAATTATAATCGGCGTAAAGAGCTTTGATCGTGCCTGAGACTTGGCTTCCCACCAAAACCGTGATGACAGGATTAATTGTTCCCGTCGCTGTGACAACAAATCGGATGTCCCCCCGCTCGACCTTCACAAAACGAAATTTCTGGTTTGATCCCTTCTGGCCGATCAACTGATAGAGAAGGAACCCCCCTGCTAAAATAATGATGACGATCACAATCGCTATCAGATATTTTTTCTTTTTGTTGCCCATTTATTTTTCCTTCCCTTTCTTTCTAAACCGGAAACGCACTGGAACTCCCTCAAAACTGAAGGTTTCCCTCATCTGGTTCACTAAATAGCGTTCATAAGAAAAATGAATCCCATCTGGAAAATTGGCATAAATCACAAAGGTCGGGGGAGCCGTGGAGACCTGAGTGATATAATTCAGCTTCACACTTCGACCTTTATAAAGTGGGGGGGGGAATTTTTCAACCCACTTTCCAAAATATTTATTTAATGGAGAGGTAGGAATTCGCTTTTTAGTCTGGTCTGACACATGGTCTACCACATCCAGAACATTCCTGACCCTTTGGCCTGTCAGGGCGGAAATAAAAACGATGGGAGCATAAGAGAGATACTTGAGATTTTCCCGCACCTCCCTTTCATACCGAACCATGGTTTGAGAATCCTTTTCAACCAGGTCCCATTTGTTTACGACAAGAATGCATCCCTTTCCCTTATCGTGGATGAACCCACCGATGCGGGCATCCTGATCGGTCACCCCTTCTCTCGAATCTAATAATAAAAGGGCGACTTCTGATCGATCAATGGTTCGAAGGGCTTCCACAATACTATATTTTTCCAGCCGCAAACTGATCCGACTCTTTCTTCGGATGCCTGCTGTATCAATCAAAACGTATTTCTTCCCATCTTTTTCAAAAAGGGTGTCAATCGCATCCCGTGTCGTGCCAGGAACCTCATCCACAAGCACCCTCTTGTATCCTAATAATCGGTTAATCAACGAAGATTTCCCGACATTCGGCCGTCCTACCACAGCCACCTTTGTGACATCTTTATCCCATTTTTTCTCTTTCAGGCTTGGAAGGGCTTTGAGGACATCATCCATTAATCCATTCACACCATATCCATGTTCCGCCGAAATCGAATAGATCGGTTCCACTCCCAACCCATAAAATTCAAGGGCCCTCTCCTCATGCTTTGGCCCGTCAATCTTATTGACGATATAAAACACAGGTTTATTCAATCTTCTAAGAATATCAGCAATTTCTTTATCCGAGGGGGTCAGGCCTTCCTTCCCATCCATCATGAAAAGGATCACATCGGTTTCATCCATGGCCAACTGGCATTGCTCACGCATCTGGATAAAGATCCGATCTTTTGAAACCGGCTCAAATCCACCGGTATCAATCAAAGTAAAAGCTTTCTCTTCCCACTCCACATCAGCATAATTTCGGTCCCGGGTCACGCCTGGCTCATCCCAGACAATGGCTCTCTTCCCCCCAGCGATCCGATTAAAGAGGGTAGATTTCCCAACGTTAGGTCTTCCGACAATAGCAATGATAGGGTTCATAGTAATTTTTTTATAACTAACCAAAATTTATTATAAAATGGGTATGAAGTCCATACAATAAAATACTAAATCCCCTCACCTCGGTTGCGAGTCGTACCAACCTTCCCCTCACTCCCAAGAGACTGTGTCGCAACCGCTTTTTCGTCACCCTGAACTTGTTTCAGGGTCTAAAAATTATCGATGAAGAGAGATGCTGAAAAAATTTCAGCATGACGTGGAATACCTCTTTCTGCAATGAAAGGTATTAGATAACATCTACAAAAATAAAGCTTGCAAAAAAATTTGAATTGTATATACTTTATCCAAACTTAGAGTCATGTATCTTTAGATAATGGAAACAATATCAGACCGTTCAACGGTCGTGGTGATGAAAGATCAGGTTTCCGCTGACCTGAGCGGGGAGGCGGCTATCCTCAACCTAAAGACCAGTGTCTATTTCGGTCTGAATACTGTGGGAGCCAGTATATGGAAGCTCATTCAGGAACCCAAAACTGTAAAAGACATTCGGGATGCTATCCTAGAAGAGTACGACGTTGAACCCGTTCGTTGTGAGCATGACATTTTAGAAATTCTCCAGGAGCTTTCAACTCATGGACTTATTGAGATTATAGATGAGAAGAATACGTAAGTTTCTCAATTTATCTTCAGGTGAGCGACGCCTTTTGTTCAGAGCATGGATTCTTCTTGGGGTAGTCAGGCTGGGATTAGGGTTGCTCTCATTTTTGACTCTTAAGGAGCTTCTGAAAAGAGTAGGGCCTATGTTAGCCGGAGAGAATGAAAAGTTTTCAATTGAACGGTTGGCATGGGCAATAGGGGTTACAAGCCGGTTTGTGCCAAAAGCAACCTGTCTCGCCCAAGCCTTAGCTGTGCATGTATTGCTTCAACAGGCAGGTTACCAAGCCTTCTTACATATTGGCGTTAATGGCAAAGAGGGGGGTCTGGAAGCGCATGCATGGGTGCAGAGTCAAGGCAGGATTCTCATCGGGGGTTTTGACATTGATAGATACACCCATCTATTGGCTCTGGAGTAAAAATGTATTTTATTGTGGACGAGCCAATAAAGTGGTCATTGCGAGGAGCGATAGCGACGTGGCAACCTCTAATGATGAAAATGTCACCCAAGGACGATAAGAATAAATTATTTACGGACACGTGCCACGGACACGGTCACGCGATTTTAAGGTGTTTGCGGACACGGATGATGGCCTCCGGCTCAGGCTCCGCCCCAGAGGGGCTTCTGCCCCGGAGGGAGAGCCTCATGGCTCGGAGAGACACGGACACGTTGTTTTGAGGGCACCATGAGCGGTATTGTCGGAATCTACTATCTTGATGGCCGTCCAGTTGAACGAATGGATGTTCAACGGATGGTAGATAGCATTGCCCACCGGGGGCCAGATGGATCCGGAGTTTGGACTGACGGACCTGTTGGTCTCGGTCACCGAATGCTCTGGACAACCCCTGAATCCCTCCATGAAAAACTCCCTCTAACAAACAAAACCGGGGACCTCACCATCACTGCGGACGCCCGGATTGATAATCGGGACGAGCTCATTCCTGCTCTTAACTTCAATGGCCGCCCCCGTGAAACCATTTCAGACAGCGAAATCATCTTAGCCGCCTATGAAAAATGGGGCGAGAAATGCCCTGAGAAACTTCTTGGAGATTTTTCGTTTGCAATTTGGGATAAAAGAAAGCAGACACTCTTTTGCGCCCGCGATCCAATAGGAATCAAACCTTTTTACTATTATTTCAAAGGGGGAAAATTCAGGTGGTCTTCCGAACCCAAAGCCATCTTCGAGGACGATGCAATATCCAAAGAGCCTAATTTACCTCTTATTTGCCTATATCTTCTGAATCGGTTCGATGAAAGAGAGGAGACTCTTTACAAGGATGTATACCGATTACCACCTTCTCATTTCATGGTTTTAGAAAATGGAAAAATTCGCAAAGATCAATACTGGGATATTGATCCGAATTATTCGATCCGCTACAAGACTGACGAGGAATATGCAGAACACTTTCTAAGTTTGTTTAAAGAGGCTGTGAGAGTAAGATTGAGAAGCCACGGCCCAGTAGGTGCGCTGTTAAGTGGTGGACTGGATTCTTCATCCATCGTTTGCACGGCTCAAATGCTATATCAAGAGGAGTCCATTCCCAATAATGGGTTTGAAACCTTCTCTATTGTCTTTGACACATTCCCCTGCGATGAGCGGCGGTATATCGATGAAGTCGTCCAAAAGTGCAAAGTACAGGGGAATTACTTCACACATGAAAAACATCTCTCCGAGGTGGATTTTGAAAAAACCAAAGAATATTCTGATGTGGCCTACGGCCCAACCTTATTCTTCCTTTCTCCAGCCCTTAAAGACTCCCAACAAAAGGGAATTAAAGTTATGATTGATGGGATCGGTGGTGATGAACTTTTGTCAGTAGACTATAATCACCTAACGGACCTTCTGCTAAAAGGGAAAACATATAAACTGATGACACAAATCTGGTACGACTGTACCATCTCCTCACATTCACTTTCATTCCTCTTTTTTAACTATTGTATCAAACCTCTAATTCCTCAAAAGGTGAAAAGAGGCATTAGACTTCTCCTGAAACCCGTTCGTGGAAATGGAATTCCTTCTTGGATTAACATTGATTACGTCAAGAAGGAGGGATTAGATGAACGATTGAAGACTGTGGTTCAACTCCCTCAATTCCCAACCCATGCTCAGCAGCGGATTTACCAAGTGGTGTTTCACGGATGGAACAACAATATTGCGTCAGATATGGGAGAGAGGTTTTTTTCTCATTTCGCTTTAGAAAGCCGACATCCATTCTACGACCGATGCCTGGTGGAATTTCTTATTGCTATACCGGAGGAGAGTCGGTGGCGAGGTAAATGGCCAAAGGCGTTACTGCGCGAATCAATGAAAAGCATTCTACCTGAAACTGTCAGAATGCGAAAGGGAAAAGCGGAATTTTCCTGTATGATTGATATCGAGTTGAAGGAACGACAGTCTATTAAGATAATGGAACTCCTTGGAACGTCGATGCTTGCAGATTGCGGGATAGTACATTCAGACCTACTTCAGCAGCAGTTTAAAAAATATCAAAGCGCGCTTTCCCAAAATGGCTTTAGAATTACGTTTGAGATATTGGTATGGTTAGAGCTCTGGTACCGCTCAGTCATGGGCGAACCGAAAGGAGGCGATAAGAATGAAAGAACACAAAGGCCGTAAAGGTGAGGAAGCAGATAGCATGCTCAAAAAACATAACAGAAAATCCTATGTTAAACCGCAACTTGTCGAGTATGGGCATATGGAAAAACTGACACAATCGGGATCAGGTCTTTTATCTGATGCGACATTACGCAAACGCTCATAGTGACATCTAAAAAGCAATAATAAATAAATGCTTCTTGAACTTCTTTGTCTAGTGATCGGCAGGAGGGAGGACTCGCCATATGCTTTATCAATTATATGGTTTAGTCATTGCCAGTAATGATATGTTACCAGGGGTGCCTTCCGCTGCTGAAACAGAGGTTGATGCCTGGATTCGAAGTGTATCTTTAACAAAACCATTTCCATCACCTTCTAATTGGTTTATGAAATGGTATCTTCCAAAGGGTGAACCGTGGCTTTCTTTGGCTAAAATCGATGGGGGCTATCTGCTTCGTTTTAATGAACTTGTTGACTTCTTTGTCAAGAATGATGGGAAAGAGATCTTCTGCATGCCTGGACATGGCATTCCCTCGGATACAATTCAACACCTCCTATTGGATCAGGTAATCCCATTGGTCATTAATCTGAAGGGCGGCGAGGCTTTACATGTTAGCGCTGTGCTTACAGCAAAGGGAGCAGTGGCCTTTGCCGGCCCAACCGGGTCCGGCAAATCCACAGTGGCTGGAAGTCTCCTTAATATGGGATATCCCCTCTTAAGCGATGATTGCCTGGTCCTCACGGAAAAGGATGAAAAAATCTATGCAATACCTGCTTACCCAGGACTAAGGCTTTGGGGAGATGCGCTCAAGTGCCTTTTCGGAAACGATGTAGTTTATGAATCAGTCGCCCATTATACTACGAAGCAACGTCTTTGCATCGAAGGGAAATCGGAGGCTTATCGTACAGAACCGCAGCCACTTAGACGACTTTACTTTATCCCCGATTCCATCGAAACCGAAGGGAAGACGCAAATCATGATTGAACACCTTTCTCCCCGGGAAAGTTTTATGGCATTGGTCCGATGTGCTTTTAGGCTTGATATTACAGATCATGATATGCTTAAGCGTCAATTCCATTTTCTTGAACGGGTCGTGTCAACCATTTCGGTCCGCCGTCTTATTTTCCCCAGGAACTTCAACCTTCTTCCAGCAGTTCGAGAGGCCATCATCAACGATCTGAATGACTTGGATAATTGATGAGCAAGCCGTTAACCGTTCCTCAATTTTTTCCTGAACCTAAAACATTCAACTTTTGTGTCCAGGCTAAGATAAATCCTGCAAAAATAAAATGGAGAAACTTATGACGAATCTCACCCGAGATACAATCCTCCAGCGCGTCCCCGACATCAGAGTAAATATTGATTCAACCAATAATATTGAGATTTACTTGGAAGGAAGGGCAATTCGGTGTGGATCCCACGGCTTGGTAATACTCGATGCATTTTATCAACCTACCTCTCTCTCTAAAGCGTTACGCAAGTTACAAATAGGTATTAAGGGGGCTCAAGACTGGATGGATTTAATGAGTACAATTGTTCATCTATATGAAGCTGGGGTGCTCCGAGAGAAGTCGCAAAATATACCCACCTTTAGAATAAAAGCCTCTGGATTTGATTCAGCACCAATTCACGTCGCCATGTTGAATGATAAGATACGGACATCGAGTTTCCTCAAAGGAATACAAGAGGTGGTGCATCCTGGAGATATCGTTGTAGATATTGGAACGGGAACAGGGATACTGGCGATTGCTGCAGCACGTGCCGGAGCTCGGCATGTTTATGCGATTGAAGCCAGTGGTATTGGTAAATCTGCAAAGGCAATTTTTGAAGCTAATGGATTGGCAGATCGGATTACACTTATTGAAGGATGGTCGACACAAATAAATCTGCCCGAACAAGCTGATGTACTTATCAGTGAGATAATCGGTAATGAACCTTTGGGAGAAAGAGTACTGGAAACAACCGTGGATGCGCTCAAAAGACTGTTAAAGCCAAATGCACGACTGATACCTAATAGAGTAAAGATATTTGGTCTGCCGATCGCAATCCCTCAAACTGAACTTATTAAACATACCTTTGCAGCAGAGACACTGCAAAATTGGAAATTATGGTACGGTATCGATTTCAGTCCATTGATAGATATTACTCGAAATTCATCTCAAACATTTTATATTAATCCATCTTTGGCAAGTGACTGGAAAACACTTTGTAAACCTGTACTGCTCGCGGACGTGGATTTTAAGGATGGTAGTCAACTCATGATAGATAATACCATATCGGTCACTGCCAATGCTTCAGGGCAGTTGGACGGGTTACTCGTTTATTTCGAATTAGAACTTGGACCAACAATGAGGTTGTCAACACATCCTGCACAGGCAGATAAGGACTGTTCGTGGCGTAGTCCAGTATGGATATTAACCGATCCACTGAATTTGCTGACCGGGCATCGCTTTACAGTGACTTATAACTATAGAGTAACGGAGGATCAATTTAGGGTAAGTGTCGCGCGAATCTAAACTCAAAAATAAATCTCAAAAGCTGAAAATGTGAAGCTAACCTAAATGATAAACCACCCTCTTCAAAAATATCTTACGACCCTAATTAATATCATGTCCTGGAAGGTAGCACTGGCCTTGGGATTGATGGTTTCCCTAAGTCTGACCGAAGGTATCAGTCTGTTGATGCTGGTGCCCCTTCTGCAGTTGGTTGGGCTGGATGTGCAGCATGGCACTTTAGGTCGGATTGCTGAATTTGTGTCATCTCTCTTCATGGCCATCAGCGTTCAACCTACATTGATCGTCATCCTTTCTGTCTATGTATTTACTGTCATCATTCATTCTGTACTTAAACGTTTGGAGAATTCTGTGAGCCTCACCCTCCAACACGAATTTGTAGCTTATCTAAGGCAGAGTTTGTACAGAGCTATTGCTAATACCAATTGGGTTTTTTTTGTTCGTCAAAGGTTATCTGATTTCACCCACATATTAACTATTGAGATGGAACGCGTGGGAGCAGCAACCTATTACGCCATAAACCTTCTTGCCACAGCAATTGTGTCAATTGTCTATGTTTTTTGCTTGCATTGAAACTTTCGGCTTTGACGACAGGACTTGTGTTCCTCTGTGGTGTCGGATTGATGCTATTGTTGAAAGGAAAGACAAAGGTCGCCCATGAGACTGGAGAAGGACTTTCTGAAGCCATGGAGAGCTTATATGCTGCCGTCACAGAACATCTTGGCGGAATGAAGACTGCAAAAAGCTATGGAGCTGAGGATCGCCATGCTGAGATCTTTGGTAGACTTACCGAACAGGTTCACCACATGTACACCCATGCGGTCCAGAATCAGGCTGAGGTGAATTACTGGTTTGACATTGGCTCGGTATTGATTCTGAGCCTCATCCTCTACATCTCTTTTCAAGTACTTTCTATCCCAACTGCCGGGGTCCTTTTATTACTTTTTCTTTTTGCCCGTATCATGCCTAAATTTTCAAATATTCAACAAAGTTTCCAAGCTTTTGTCAATATGCTGCCCTCATTTAACAGGGTCATGGAAATGCAACAGCGTTGTGAGGCGGCAGCTGAGCCTAAGGCTGAGGGAATTGAAAAATTCGGACTTAAACAGGGCATTCGATTTGAAGGAGTTACATTCAGTTATGATGATCAGGGTATAACTCCGGTTATCAGAAATCTTGATTTTGTCATTAAAGCTGGAGAGACCACAGCCATTGTCAGTCCATCTGGCGCAGGTAAGACCACTATTGCTGATCTGCTAATGGGATTAATCGTTCCTAATCAAGGACGAATACTGGTGGATGAAAAGGAGTTAAACCACGAGCGGATAAAAGCCTGGCGAGACCAAATTGGATACGTGCCTCAAGATACCTTCCTTTTCCATGACACCTTACGGACCAATCTAATTTGGGCAAAGCCTGATGTGGATGAAGAAGAAATCAATCAGGCACTTAGATTTGCCGCCGCAGAGGAGTTAATCTCCGGACTTTCCAAAGGTCTGAATACAATTCTCGGGGATAGAGGAGTACTTGTGTCAGGAGGTGAGAGGCAGCGAATAGCATTGGCTCGAGCATTGTTGAGGAAACCATCCTTATTAATTCTTGATGAAGCCACAAGTTCTTTGGATTCCGAAAATGAAAAGCGAATCCAGAATGCAATAGAGAGGCTTCATGGACAGATGACGATATTAATCATATCTCATCGACTTTCTACTATACGAGGGGCAGATATTATTCATGTTATAGAGGAAGGACGTCTCATCGAATCCGGAACCTGGGATGAACTTGTTTCAAAAGATAATGGACGCTTTCGGGAATTGTATAAGGCCCAATGTGTAGAAGATTAGCAAATTATTATCATTTTCCGAAAACAAAGAAGGCAGAGTCATTTTCTGATTCTGCCTTTGCTTTTCGTCAAATAATAAATAAGAATTTATTTTCTTAGTTTCCTCCTGAATCCAGCAAGCCCGAGGAGGCCAGACCCGACTAGAAGCATGGTGCCGGGTTCTGGCACGGCGCTTACTATCGCCGTGAAAGTCGAATCTCCGATTTCCGACAAAGAGAAATCACCGAGGGTTGTAGGGAATATTAGGTTAGGGTTGAAGACGGATGCGCCTGATATGGGCCCGATGGCAGTATCTAGAGTATAGGTAGCGAATATCGTGTTTAATGTGGCCAAAACCAATAAATCCAACGTCAAATCGCTAACCCCTGCGCCACCAACATTCTGATTGACAACCGATACCATGCTGTCAGTAAAAAATGCCGTGCCTATATTCTCAACATAAACTGTCGCTGTGCCCACTGTGTTCCTGAAGACGCCTGGATCTATCTCTATTACGTTTGTGGTGTCTCCGACGAAGGTGAAGGTAACGAGGCTGCTGGCGAAGTTGTTCGAGCCTAGTTCGCCTGTTCCTATCGTTTCCTCCACGTAGGTGATCGTCACCGCCTCAGCCGGCCATGCTCCATATAGCAGTAGCGCTAAAGCCGCCAGAATCAGAATTGTACGCTTCATTTTCGGTTAACCTCCTTTTTTTCCAATCTTTTTCGAGGTCACAAGAAGCTTTATGCTTATACTCAACAGCATGTTGCCCTATGAATTAAGCAACTTTCATGCCAGATACTCTAAAATGGCATAAGTACATGATAAATTAGATATTTTTTTTAAACATTGCAGTTCAGCAAAAAACTAAAAAGTGGAAAAATTTTCCACAAAAATCCCAAATTATTTCTCACAAAAAGAATATTTTTCTCAAAACTATTCTATCATCCAGCATCAAGAAGCCAGAATCTATCATCTAAAATTTTACTGAAAATCCCCCCCCGACGGACCACTCTTTCTTTAATTTGTCCATATCTAAGAGTAAACCCGACCGGTCCCCATCTCCACTTAAGTTCAGTTTCTGGTAGCCACCACCAACGAAAGGCTCAATACTGAATCGCTGAACTTTAACTGTGGCTCCCAAGGAAGCTCCTATCCCCCAGCGAGAACCATCTAAGGAGATTTTCTCTGATAAACTAGAAGGAAAAGTGTCAACATAAGTAAACCTAAAATCCTCTTTCACACAGCCATAGAAAAAGTTTAATCCCATCCTCATCGCAAACATAGGAGAAAGTTCCTTTTCCCCTGCTATTCTCAAGATAACTCGGTGTTCGGTCTGATCGGGGTAATTGCTGCTATCCCAAGTCTGGAAGAATGGTCCTGCACTTGATGCATTAAACATAAAATTGTTCTTATTCTTGAGATAGCCGTAGTAAATGCCCCCTGCAATCCTTGTCCCTTTGGCAAATTCCTTATCTAAACCGAGGCCCGTCTCCAATTCTAAGATCTTCTCCTCATTTTCGTAATCAATATTAGCAGGGCCAAAGATACCGGTTGCTGGTCCATCCCCTTCCCTGCTCTTCTTTTGGTATTCCACTTTGATGAGGAAAGGGAGCGATAGGTCTTTCACTAAGGTGTACCGCAACCAAAAATCACCTCCTATCCTCCATCCCTTAACCTCACCATCCATGTCAATGTCGCCTGAAGCGAGGGTTGTATCTCTGTAGTTAAACCCCAACTTATTGTCTCCTTTGAATATGTAGCCACCTTTCAAAGTAAAGGCAATATTAGCAGGGCCAATTGTACCTTTCAGAGAACCCTTGAGCACCGCCTCCCAATACTTAGAATCATAGGGGAACATAAATGGAAAAGTGTTTATAAAAGGAAGAATTGCGCCAAATATATTGTTTGTCCAGAATGCATGTATTCCCACACCACTATCTTGATCGAAAAAAGTCTTATTTTGTTCCTGGCGGTATGCTAGCTGGAACTCAGTCCCGAGTTTAAATCCCCCTATGGGAAGGCCATAGAGAAGCCTTAAAGAAAATGAATCCAGGTCATTCTTTAAATCATATCTATTAAATTGTAGGGGAGGACCTAATAAATCCTCTTTACCATCAAAATCGCCTCTCTTGCCTGCATACTGAAAGAACAACCCCATCCTCCCTGGACCCAAGGGAAAGGCGGCACCAAGGAGGCCATCATGCTCCTGCTGATCCCCCGAGCTTCTATAAGGGAATTGGGATATACCGGGGCCGAAATCTAAAGTGTAATTCCAGTCCGTCACTTCCCGCCAGTTAAAGCGATAAAAACCGTAAAAATTAATCCCCTGACCTTTGGCAATGCCTGCGGGATGGATGAGAAAATCGGACTCATCTTTAATAAGACCGTAAGGGTCACCCATCCCAGCCATTCTTCCCTGCCAGCTATGGGCAATCCCTGCCATAGAAAAAACCAGAAAGGTAAGAACCACA
>Ga0066636_10001544_pt1 | contig 14304 bp, 13 predicted proteins | sample CryGeyCG2014_080_2_FD_62736 | JGI IMG/M metagenome (GOLD analysis project Ga0066636, IMG submission 62736) | Groundwater microbial communities from aquifer - Crystal Geyser CG07_land_8/20/14_0.80 | ecosystem: Environmental > Aquatic > Deep subsurface > Groundwater | place: USA: Utah: Grand...
CCCGTTTCTTCCCTCTGCGGCAATCCGTTCGAGGGTGCGGGCGAGGTCCCTCTGGTAAAGTGTATCTCCCGCCTGCAGAGGCTTCCCATCCGGGGCGAACACCTTGAGCGCCGCCGGGTATTTCCTGAAATCACCCATTGCGTTCCGGATGCTTCGTGCAAGCGGTTCATCGACAGGGAAACCGCCGCGCGCCAGTCTGATTGCAGGCTCAAGAATATCAGCACGTTTCATCGTGCCGTACTTCGCAAGGGCGGTGAGGAGACCGTCAACCGAACCCGGCACCCCTGCAGCGCGGTGACCCAGAAGGCTCAGGCCAGGAATGATGTTACCTGCCGAATCGAGGTACATATCGCGCGATGCGCGTTGCGGCGCTTTCTCGCGGAAATCGAGCGCCGCAGCCGTGCCGTCCGCAAGTCGAATGATAAAGAATCCTCCGCCGCCGATGTTCCCCGCTCCGGGGTACGTTACGGCGAGCGCGAACCCGGTCGCGGCGGCGGCATCGACGGCATTCCCACCTTTCTTGAGCATGTCAACGCCCACCTGCGAGGCAAGGACGTTCGCAGAGACAACCATGCCATGCGCCGCTTCGGCGGCTTTCTGTTCCGCAGGCGAGGTAGCCGCGGGGACAACGACGAACGCAACCGTGAAGATAGGAAGAGATGCAAGGACGAAGAGTCTGTTGGGTCTCATCGATGAGGTATCTCCGGATGAAAGCGGCTGGGGTGGTTCAACGGGGTCGGCCTGCCCGTCGAGCATGGGGCCGGCCCCGGAGGCGAGCCCCTGTAGTCCGACCTACGCGCTCCCCTCCTCTTCCTGCGGCACAACCTTGAGCCGCACCTTCTGGATTCTTCTGCGCCGGACAGACTCGACCATCACCCGGGCGTCATTGATCCTGATCTCCTCCCCCCTGTGGGGCAGGTGACCGAACTGCGTCAGCACGAGACCGGCAACGGTGTCGTACTCGCCGCCGGGTGGGAGACGGATGCCAGTTTCCCTCGCGCAGTCATCGAGCGGTGTTCGTCCATCCACGATGAACTCACCATCGGAAACCCGGATGACCATCTTCTCGCTCCCGTCCTCAGCCTCTCCGACGATCTCTTCGAGGACATCCTCGAGCGTCACGAGTCCCGCGGTGCCCCCAAACTCATCGACGACAATGGCAATGTGCACCTTGTTCTTCTGGAACTCTCGGAGGAGGGCCCTGACCATCTTCGTCTCCGGGATGAACACCGGCTCACGGAGGATCTTCGCGATGTCGAGCCTTTCAAGCCTCCGCTTGTTCGGGAGGTACTTCAGCATATCTTTCGCGTAGAGGATCCCCACGATGCTGTCGGTCGTTTCATCGTAGACCGGCAGGCGCGAGTGCCCCGACGAGCGGATGAACTCGACGATCTCCATCGGCGGGGTGCCCAGGCGGACCGCTGCCATGTCGACACGCGAGGTCATGATTTCCCTCACCTTCACGTCGGGAAAATCGACGACACCGTGGATCATCTTGCGCTCATGGGCATGGAGCGTCCCGTGCTCGACCGCCACATCCGCAGCGAGCTTGATCTCCTCGTCATTGAGCGGCTTCATGCTGCGTTCTCTCACCCGCCGGCCGAGGGCGCCGGTGACCGCCGCCATGCTTCCCGCAAACGGGTAGAGCAGGACCGCAACAGCAAAGAGGAACGGCGCAACGGCCAGGGCGACATGCTCTGCGTTCCGAGCAGCGAATACCTTCGGCGTGATCTCGCTGGCGAGGAGTATGACAAACGTCACGACGATAACCTCGACGGGAATAACGACCGCCGGTTCCGCGTGGAGCGCAAGGGCAACGTCAAGAGCAAGGAATGCTGCGATGATTGCGATTGCAGTGTTGACGATCGCATTCGCCATGACAAGCGTTGCAAGGAACCTTTCGGGGTCGCTGAGAAGGTGCGTGACGAGCCGGTGACGAAGGAGCCTGCTTGCGGCAATCCGCTCCCGGAGCAGGTGGGAAAGCGAGAAATAGGCGACCTCGGAACCCGAAAAAATCGCCGAGCATCCGAGAAGTACAACGATGACGATGAGCGGGAGAACCGGAATCACGCTGATACGCGATATGAACGTCGATAACGCACCGCCCGCCCAGAGGAGCGGCGGGCGGTGTGAATGAGTGCCTCAACAAAGCCGCAGAGATTAGAAGGGAAGGTCGTCCTCCGGGCCCGCCTCCGGGTTGCGCTGCGAGGGTTCGCTCCGCGCCGCCGGCACAGATGGCTCCGACCGGTCGTCGAGGCCGGACTCGGCTCCGACCACCGCTCCGGGACGGGCCGTGAGGAGAATGATGTCGTCGGCGAGGATCTCGCTGACATACCGCTTCACGCCGTTCTTGTCGTCGTACGAGCGGTTGCGGATCTTCCCTTCAATATAGAGCTTGTTCCCCTTTTTCACGTACTCGTTCACAATCTCGGCAAGTCGCCGCCATGCGACAATGTTATGCCATTCGGTGTGGTCCTGAAAGTTCCCTTCCTGATCCTTCCAGCGTTCCGACGTCGCCATGGTGAAACTCGCGACCGCAACACCGGATGTGGTGTAGCGGATTTCCGGGTCCTTCCCAACATTTCCGATGAGCGTAACTTTGTTCAGGCTCTTAGCCATACGGCTCCATCCCCCTTCCCTGGTATGTGGAATTCAAACCAATATACTGCAAACCAGGTCCCACATTCAAGCGGGGACCTCGAACATCAGAACCCTTCGATTTGTGAGGAGATAGAGGATGCGGCCGAGGACCGCAGCGTCCACAGCGGTCTCCCACTCGACCTTTTCGGGAACCGACCGCAGCTCAATTCTCCATGTCATCACTCCCTGGACCGGGTCGCCCGCGGTGATGCTCGAATCATCGAGCACGTAAACCGTCGAATCGCTCGCGGTGATTCCACGGACACGATGGAAGAATCCTTTCCCGTACTCCCGCACAAAGTTCCCCATCGGGTCGAAGAGAAGGACCCTGTCATCATCTGCCACGAGGACGAGCCTGTCTGACTGGAGGCGTATGCGCTCAGGATGCTCCAGCCTTCCTGCGCCTGCATCGTAGCCGCCGAACGAGAGCTCAAATGTGCCGTCAGGGGCGAATTTCATGATGCGAGAATTCTCACCGTCGATAACATAGAGCTCGCCCGACGGAGACACGGTGACGCTCAGCGGGAAACCGAAGTGGTCCGGTCCGGTGTCGAGCCACGTTGATAGGGTCGAGACAAGACCGAGCTTCCTGTCGTACCTCTGGACTCGGTGGTTCGCATAGTCGGCGACGAAGATGTCGAGGCCTGACGGGACGCTCACGTCGCGCGGGTCCGAGAATTCCGCGTCGCCCCACCCATAACCGCCGATGGACAACGCGAGGCTGCCCCCGACGAACTTCTGGAGCGTCTGCGTGCCGCGGTCGACGACGTAGACCGAACCGAGCGGGTCGACGGCGATGGCGGCTGCGTCCTTGAACGTACCGAAGCTGGCCCGGAAGAGAAGGCTCAGGGAATCAGGAGGGGCGGCATTTTCCGCCCGTGCAACAGGGGGCACGGAAGCGGCAACGAGGAGGGTGAAGAGCCACATCATCCTCACGAAGCCTGCGCGGCTGGGCTTGAAGCCGCCAGGTGCAGATCGGTCGGATGTCAGCACAGCGCCCCGCGGTCCGGTCACCTCAACCGGCCCTGCCAGTCATCATCCCTCACCTCACCGCGAGCGGTCGACGTGAGCAGCTGGTAGTCGCCGAATCCCGAGACGTCGCCGAAGATGAATTGAACCTGCGAACCACCCTGCGTCGCTTCGTACTTCCACGTCTCGTACGGCTTCATTTCGGAGCTCGGCGTGCGCTCGATATCCTGCGGCTTTCCGTACTGCAGGAGGATGCGGCCGCGGTCGGTCTTCCATCCCTCAAGCCCCATTCGCTGGTAGTGTGCGTTCGCATACTGAACCCGAGCGAGGTAGTCGTTCCTGAAAACACCCGGAGGCTTCGTGGGGTCGGGATTGTGCCTGCCCCAGAACGTCATGAGGAACTCACGCTTCGGAACGGCTCCGGAGATCTCGCTGAACCCGTTCTTCTCATCCTGCGTCGCGATGTACTTTGCCTCTGCAAACTCGAGATCGAGATCCCCCTCCCCCAACGTTGCGAACTCGCTCTTCAAGACATCCGCGGAGGAGACGAGGCCGCTCTCATCGCTTGCCGGGAGGAGTGCGTTGAAGACGTAGAACCTTTTCCGGGCCGTCGCAACGACATTCTTGAGCGAGTCGAGGATGTCAAGCCGCAGCGCATAGACTCCCGTTGGGAGTGAGAGAATGTTGACGGTGCCGACCTCCGCGCTTGAGTTCACCCGCTTCGTCCGCTTGATTTCCTTCAGTCGGACGCTCGAGACCGGCATCCCCTTGAAGTTCTCAACGGAGGAACGAACGTTGAACGACTCACCCGGCATATTCCCCATCACGTTGTAGAGCTCCGCATAGTAATAGACCACAGGAGTCTCGCGCGTGTAGATGGCCCCGGGATTCGGCCTCATGTCGAATCCTCCCCGCGGAAACTCGGCTTTCACTCCTGGCTCAATCTGCCTGATCGAGGAGCATAGCTTGATTGTGCTCCAATGAAGCGAGAGAGTATCAGGGAGGGGGACCTGGATGGTAAAGCGAACGCTGTCGGGACGACTCACCTCCGATGCACCCCTGAAGAAGAGATCCGCCGTGTAGCCGCCCGGCGGGAGATCGAGCCTGAGCTCATCGAGAACGCGGTTCGTGGAGTGCACCGCCGTGGTGTCGGCGACGTGCGATTCGATCCGCCATGCTCTTGACTCAGCGACCTGGCCTCCCGCAGTGTGAATCCTCAAGGCCATGAGCCCCGAGCCGATGAAGGTCTTCGCATCTTGATCGAACTTGTACGTGAGGGCGTTCTGAGGAACAACGAAGGAAAGCTCAATGTACGTTGAATCCTTTCCGCGGTTGAAGACGGCATAGTCCGCCTCGAGGCGGACGCGCTGGGAGAACGCCCCTGAAACGAGAAGAACGATCGGAGCAGCGAGCATGAGGAGCCGCCGCATGGTCACATCCTGTATCATCTCATTGTTCCTCCTGTCGGGTCCGTCACAGCCATTTTTGCTGCCGTGCGTGATACCTCAGCTCGTCGCGGAACTTCGGATGAGCAATGGCTATGAGCGCCTCCGCTCGCTGCCTGAGGTTCCTACCATGAAGGTCGGCGCTGCCGAATTCGGTAACAACGTAGTGGACGTCCGCCCTGCTCGTCACCACCCCGGCACCCTGCTTGAGCATTGGGACAACACGCGACAATGTGTCGTTCTTTGCAGTCGAGGGAAGCGCGATGATCGGCTTCCCTCCTTTAGAATACGCCGCGCCGCGGATAAAGTCAACCTGCCCGCCAAACCCGCTGTAAATCTTGGTTCCCACCGAATCTGCGCACACCTGTCCCGTCATGTCAACTTCGATCGCCGAGTTGATTGCGACCATTTTATCGTTCTTTGCGATCACAAAGGGGTCGTTTGTATAGTTGCATGGGTGGATCTCGAAGTAGGGGTTGTTGTCAACGTAGTCGTAGAGCCGCCGAGAACCGAGGACGAATGTGGCGATAACCTTTCCCGGATGAAGCGTCTTCAGTCCGTTTGTGATGAACCCGAGCTCGATCCCCTCGACAACGCCGTCGGACACCATCTCAGTGTGGATGCCGAGGTCGTGTTTCCCCTTAAGTGCCGCCAGGACGGCGTCCGGAATGCCGCCGATCCCCATCTGCAGTGTTGCGCCATCCTCGACAAGCTCGGCAACGTGCTCGGCGATTCTCTGCTCAACCTCGGTGAAGCCCTTCCGCTCGAGCTCGGGGAGTGTCTCCGAGATCTCCACGATCCTGTGCACTCTCGAGACGTGGATGAAGGAGTCGCCAAGAGTGCGCGGCATGCGGTCGTTGACCTGGGCGATGACTATCCTGGCGCTTTCCGCGGCGGCCTTCGTCGCTATGCACTCGACGCCGAAGCTCAAGAAACCGTGCTCATCCGGCGGTGACGTGTGAATGAGAGCGGCATCGAGAGGGATCACGCCGCATGTGAAGAGGGCGGGGATTTCCGAGAGGAAAACAGGGACGTAGTCGGCCCTCCCCTCGTTTATGGCAGCCCGCTCCGCGGGACCAACGAAAAGGGAGTTGTGGCGAAAGTGCCCCTCTGTCCCCGGCGCGGCAAGGGCGTCTTCGCCGAGGAGTAGGACGTGGTTGATCTCTACGTCCTCAAGCTCGTCACGCCGGGCCGCGAGAGCGTTGATCAGGATGAAAGGAGTGGCGGCGTTTCCGCTGATGTAGATGCGGTCGCCGCTCTTAACGGCCGACACCGCTTCCTCCGCGGACACGCACTTCTTCTTGTACGATTCAACCCACAGCATAGACACCTCGTGCTTCAAACCGGAGTTTGAGTAGCCGGTGGTTTATGGATACGAAAGACCGGGTCTCACCTCGCTCCTCAGAGAAGGTCCGCGAGAGGCCGATACGGCACATTGAGGAGCTGCGCGGCCTTCTCGAGTGTGCAGGCGCCGCCGTACGTGCACACCCCGCGGGCGATGTCGGGGTTGCCCCGGATCGCGCCTTCGATCCCGTGCTCTGCAAACTCGAGAAGGTACGGGAGGAGCGCATTCGTTATCCCGTTCGTCGCCGTGCGTGCAACCGTCGCGGGGATATTCGGAACACAGTAGTGAATGACACCGTGTTTCACGAAGACAGGGCTTTCAAGAGTCGTTGGATGGCTCGTCGCGACGCATCCCCCCTGGTCGATTGAGACATCGACCACGACGGCGCCCGGCTTCATCGCCTTCACCATGTCTTCCGTGACAAGGTGCGGTGTCCGTTCACCTTTGATGAGGACGGCCCCGATGAGGACATCGGCGTACTGGAGTCCGCGCCGGATGTTGTACGTGTTCGTCACCGCCGTCGTCACGCGGTGGTCGAGGAGCTCATCGACATGCCGCAGGCGCGCAAGGTCCCGATCGAGTACAACGACCTGCGCTCCCATGCCGATCGCGGTCCGCGCCGCGGTCTCTCCCACGACGCCGGCACCGAGGATGACGACCGCTGCCGGGGGGACGCCGGCAATGCCTCCAAGGAGGATGCCGCGTCCGTTCTGTCCTGTCTCGAGGTACCGCGCGCCGATCGTGATGGAGAGTTGTCCAGCAATCTCGCTCATCACGTGGAGGATCGGGAGGTTCTTGCTGTCTGTCTCGATGAGCTCGTACCCAATCGTCGCTGTACGGCGTTCGAGAACGATCTCGATGACACGGCGAGACGCAACGGGGAGATGAAGGAAAGAGAGGACTGCCGACTCCTCGCGGAGCATGAGAGCGTCGGACTCAGTGAGCGGCGAGACTTTCAGAAGGACGTCGGACCGCCCGTAGACCTCCTCCGGCGTGTAGACGATCTTCGCACCGACATCGATGTAGTCCTCGTCGTTGAACCGGGCGGAGTCGCCCGCTCCGCTTTGAACGTAGACGGTTTGTCCGGCGTCGATGAGCGCCTGCACACCGGCGGGCGTGAGCGCCACGCGCCGCTCATTGATCGGATTCTCCCGTGCAATGCCAAAGTTCATGGTGCGTTTCTCCTCTATACGTGAGAGAACGGGCTTCAGGCGCCCGCAAATGCTTTCGCAGCGCGGATTGTGTTCTTCAGCAGCATCGCAATCGTCATCGGTCCAACGCCCCCCGGGACGGGGGTGATGGCCGAGGCAATCCCCTTCACCGCATCGAAGTCGACGTCGCCCGTGAGCCTGTAGCCGGACTTCGTCGCCGCGTCGGGGATCCTGTTCATCCCCACATCAATGACAACCGCCCCCTCTTTCACCATGCCCGCGGTGATCGCCTTCGGCCTTCCCATCGCGGCGACGATGATATCCGCCTCACGTGTGAAGCGGCCGATTTCCTTCGTGCCGGTATGGCACACGGTCACGACGGCGTTCGCACCCGGTTTCTTCTGAACAAGGAGAGCGGCGAGCGGCTTACCGACGATGTTGCTGCGGCCGACGATAACAACGTGCTTCCCGGCCGGATCGCAGCCGCTCCGCAGGAGAAGCTCCTGCACGCCGGCTGGCGTGCACGGCGTGAATCCATCTTCGCCGAGGAGGAGCTTCCCGACGTTGACCGGGTGGAAACCGTCGACATCCTTCCGGGGGTCGATCGACTCCACAACGCGCTGTTCGGAGATGTGCGTTGGGAGCGGGAGCTGGACGAGAATGCCGTGGACGAGGGGATCAGCATTGAAGGCGGCGACGTGTCTGAGGAGCTCCGCTTCGGAGACCGTCTCGGGCAGGTTTTCCGAGAACGAGGAGAATCCCGCTTCAGCGCATGCCTTCTCCTTGTTCCGCACGTAGACGACCGACGCCGGGTTCTCTCCCACGAGGATGAAGGCAAGTCCGGGGATGACACCCTTCTCGCGGCGGAGCTTCTCAGCTTCCTCCTTCACGTCGCGGCGGATAGCCTCGGCGATCCGTTTCCCGTCGATGATGCGGGCGGTCATGCGCTAGAACTCCGGGAAGAAAATCCGTTCGATGCCCTGTGCTTTTCCAGTGTCACGGTCGACGGTGAGGACGACGGCGCTGAAATGGACATCGTTCGCCGCCATCTCGTACTTGTGCGGTGTCCCGAGCATGAACCGGCGGATTGCAAGCTCCTTCTTCATGCCGATGACGGAATCGTATGGGCCGGTCATCCCCACATCGCTGATGTAGGCCGTCCCCTGCGGAAGAACACGGTTGTCTGCCGTGGGGATGTGCGTGTGTGTCCCGAGGATCGCGCTCACTTTCCCATCGAGGTGCCAGGCAAGCGCCATCTTCTCGGCTGTCGCCTCGGCATGGAAGTCGATGATGATGACGTTCGTCTGTTCGCGGATTTTCCCGATAGCCCATTCCGCTGTGCGGAACGGATCGTCGATCGGTTGCATGAACGCGCGCCCCTGCAAGCTGATCACGCCCACCTTCCCGAGCTCCCCGCGGTCGAGGATGTAGTAGCCGTTCCCCCCGTTCTCACGAGGGTAGTTGAGGGGACGGAGGACATTCGGGTGTTTCCCGAGGAGTTCCCGCACTCTCCAACGGTCCCAGAGATGGTTGCCGCCGGTGATGACGTGGATGCCGAGCGTGAAGAGTTGTCCGGTATCCTCTTCGGAGATCCCCTTCCCTTCGGTGGCATTCTCACCGTTCGCGATGCATACATCGGCCCGGTACTTATCGACGAACGATCGGAGAAGGTTCGCTGTCGCCAGCATCCCCGGCTGTCCGACGATATCCCCGACGAAGAGGACCGTGATCGTTCTTCCCACCCTCTGATTCCCTTTCTATTTCAAGAGCGCCTGTACCTGCCGTCGGAACAGCTCGCGGTCCGGACACGGATAGAGCGCGTCAAGTTGCTCCCAGCCGAGGTCCGGCTTCCGCATGCCGTCATAATCGGCCACGAGAGCGGCGATGATGGACTTGACATCCCCCGTCGAGAGAGTGTCGCTGCAATCGATTCTCCCACCGGGGAGCTCGCCTACAGTCTGCCGGAAGTCATCCTCAAGCATCCGGATGTCGGTGAGGTAGACCTGCGACGCCTCCTCGCGCGCACGGACAAGACGACCGTGCCTGTAACGGTAGACGACGAGGGGCATTCGAGATGCCGCGAAGGACGTGAACACGTATGCGAACGCCGGGTCACGGCAGATGATGTTCTTCACTCCTCCTTCAGCGTCCGAGAGAGCGTACTCCGAATGGCCGAGGTCAAGCGGATTCGAGACGACGACGGCTCCCTCTTCAGTGCCGAAGATGCGGAGCGTGTAGCAACAGTGCGCGCCCCCGGAGAAATCCTCGACAAGGATCTCTGTCGTCCCGTCCGCATCAAGGTCGGCGGTGTCCATCCTCGCGTTGTAAAGAAGTGTGTCGCAGAGGAGGACCGTCCCGCTCCGGGACGCAACGAGCACACCCTCTTCTTCGTTCACCACAGCCCCTTCAGGCGGCCTCATGTTCCCAAGGACAAACATGATACCGTTGGCGTTGAGTGAATCCTTGGTCACCATCACAGGCATGACGACGGGTTGACCGGGACGTTGAAGCGAATCCCGGTTTCCGGGAGAGAGGAATGAGCGAAGACTGGAGCGCGAGGAGAGTATGACGATCACGATGACGGCGAGCAGGAGCGCCGCGCCGCCTGCGCCGATGAGCCACTTTCGCATGATTGCCCCTGACTGGTTCCTGATCAGCGGAACGCCGCTACGCGTGCGGCCAATGGCCGAAAGGTCCTACAGCCCCGACCCTGGCGAGGAGAAAGATGATCAACGCAATGACTACAATTCCGGATATGACAGTTCCCGCGAGCCCGAGCCAGAAGCCGATGCGGGCAAGCGATTTCCCCGAGACCGGGGCGCGCCCCGCTGCTATCTCGTCCTTTTCGAGCTTCCCGAGGATCATGGCGGGGATGCCGGTGAAAAACCCGGCGGTGAACCCGGCGAGGACAAGGGAAAGGATCCCCAGGACCAGGGCCGCAACTGCCTTTCCGCTTGCGGGTTGCGCCATGGGAAGTACATGCGGGGCGGCTGGTGAGACGACGGTCGGTGCCGCCGTCAACTGTTGCCCGCACTGGTTGCAGAACTTGCTGTACTCCGGGTTTGCAGCGGCGCAATGTGGACAGGTAACGACGTTCATGGCCTACCCTTTCACTGTAAGTGGCTCAGGAAGGGCGGAACTCAACGCCCGTTCGACAATCCTCGTCCGTCCAATGTATGCTTCGAATTCGTCCCGGAACTTCCTCACCATCGCCCGGACCGGCCATGCCGCGGCGTCGCCAAGCGCGCAGATTGTATTTCCCTCGATGTTGTTCGCAATATCAACAAGGAGATCGAGGTCCTCCGGACGACCCTCACCCCGTTCGATGCGATGAAGGATTTTCGCCATCCACCCCGTCCCCTCGCGGCACGGCGTACACTGACCGCACGACTCGTGGTGGTAGAATGATGCGATTCTCGCAGTCACCTTCACGACGTCGGTCTCTTCGTCCATCACGATGATGCCCGCCGTTCCGACCATGCTTCCGACGGTCTTCAGCGACTCGGGTTCCATCCTGAGGCCTTCGACCTCGTCCGCCCTCACCACGGGCACGGAGAGGCCGCCCGGGATGACAGCCTTGAGCTTCTTCCCGCCCCTGACCCCTCCAGCGACATCACTGATGAGCTCTGTGAGGAGCATGCCGGTCGGGAGTTCGTACACGCCCGGACGGTTCACCTGTCCGCTGATGCCGTAGAGAAGGATGCCAGGCAGTGCCGGTGCGCCGAGCGACGCGTACCACTCGCCGCCGCGCTCGATGATGAGCGGGACGTTCGTGAGAGTCTCGACGTTGTTGATTGTCGTCGGGTTCCCCCAGAGACCATACTGCGCAGGGAACGGGGGTCTCACGCGCGGGTAGCCGCGCTGACCTTCGATCGAGTTCATGAGCGATGATTCCTCGCCGCAGATGTACGCGCCGGCACCGCGGTGGATGACAATCTCGGTGCCGAAATTGCTGCCGAGGATGCTGCGGCCTGCATACCCCCTGGCGTACGCGTCGTCGATCGCCGTCTGCAGGAGATTAATCCACTTCAGGTATTCGCCCCGGATATAGATGTACACCGTCTGAGCCCCCATCGCGTACGCGGCGATAAGAGTCCCTTCGATGAGCTGATGCGGATTTTTCTCGAAGATCATCCTGTCTTTGAACGTCCCCGGCTCGCCCTCGTCGCCGTTCACTACAAGGTACTTCGGCTTCGAGGAATCCTTCGGCATGAACGACCACTTGAGTCCGGTGGGGAATGCCGCCCCTCCCCTTCCGCGGAGTCCCGATTTCTTCACAACATTGATCACTTCGGCCGGACTCATCGCAAGCGCCTTGCGGAGTGCGGCGTAGCCGCCGTTCACCTCGTACACGTCGATGCGGTGGAAATTCGGGATGTCGCGAAGGATCAGTCTCTCCATGAACGAAAACCTACGCTAATGATTCCAGAAGGGAGTCGAGCTTCGCCGGAGTCAGGGCTTCGTGGTAGTCGTCGTTCACCTGCATGACCGGTGCCGTGCCGCATGACCCGAGACATTCCACTTCGCTCAGCGTGAACTTCCCGTCGGGTGTTGTCTCGCCCGGTCCGATCTTCAGTTTTTCGCGGATGCGGCCGACGACCATCTCGGCACCCGTGAGCTGACACGAGATGTTTGTACAGACCTGGAGGTGGTACTTCCCGACCGGCTTCTTGTTGTACATCGTGTAGAACGTTGTGACGCCGAGGACGTCGCTGGGCGGCAGCCCAAGGATTTTGGCGACTTCTCGCATCACCTCCTCGGAGATCCAGCCGCGCTTCGCCTGCGCCAGCCAGAGGACCGGCAGGAGCGCCGCCTTCGGATCGGGGTACTTCGACATTATCGCTTCAATTGCAGCGAGTTCTTGCTCGGTGAACATGGGCATCCTTCAAACGGGTCCCGCTCTTATTTGTCGGCTTCTCCCATAACCGGGTCGATGCTTCCGATAATGGCCACGATATCGGAGATCATGCCCCCTTTCAGCATAATGGGGAGCGCCTGGATGTTCATGAACGAAGGGGAGCGGATCTTCAACCGCCATGGATGACCGCGGCCGTCGCTGATGATGTAGAAGCCGAGCTCCCCTTTCGATGATTCGATGGCGTGGTAGACTTCGCCGACAGGAGGATTGATACCGAAGTTAATGAGCATGAAGTCGTGGATGAGCTCTTCCATCTTTGTATAGATCCGCTCTTTCTTCGGCAGAACGCGTTTCGGTTCCTGCGCCGAGACGGGCCCCTTCGGCATCTTCTCGAGTGCCTGGCGGATGATCTTGATGCTTTCGCGCATCTCGTTGAGGCGGACGTAGTAGCGGCTGAGGCTGTCGCATCCGTCGAACGTGATGACGTCGAAGTCGAGCTCCGGGTAGACGAGATACGGCTCGTCGCGGCGAATGTCGCGGGCGACGCCGGAGCCGCGGAGGACCGGGCCGGAGGCGCTCATCGCGATAGCGTCTTCCTTCGAAAGGATTCCGATGCCGTCGCACCGGCCGATGAAGATCCGGTTCTTGTTGAGAAGGGACTCGCACTCGTCAAGGTTCTTGGGGAGCTGGTCGATGAACTCCTTCGTCATCTGCGCGGACTCGTCAGACATATCCTGCGCGAGCCCGCCGATGCGTGCGAAGGAGGTTGTAAAGCGGACGCCGGTGAGGATATCCCAGATGTCCTGTATCCTCTCGCGCTCGCGGAACGTCCATAGGAGGAGCGTCAGCGCACCGACGTCCATCGCCATGGAGCCGAACCATACGAGATGGGAGGCAAGACGCGAAAGCTCGGCACCGATGACGCGGATGTACTGCGCGCGCGGCGGCGCCTCGATGCCGAGAAGCTTCTCGACGGCCAGGACATACGCCACGTTGTTGGAGATCGGCGACAGGTAGTCGAGCCGGTCGGTGTGCGGAATAAACTCATGGTAGGAGCACGATTCGGCGAGCTTCTCGTATCCGCGGTGGAGGTACCCCACATCGGGGATGGCGCGTACAACCGTTTCACCGTCGAGCCGGATGAGGAGCCGGAGGACGCCGTGCGTCGCCGGGTGCTGGGGTCCCATATTGAGGACCATGTCGCTCCCAAGGGGATCGTCAAATTCCAGCATCGTGTCCTTGTCGAGGAGGGCCTGAAGTAGGGCGCTCCGGGGTTCCGTGCCGCCGGCGGCCGTCACTTTCTGTTCACTCATGGCGATTTTTCTCCTCGTGCGGCGCGGCGGCGGTTCCAGGAAGCGGCAGCGAGCCGGGGATCCCCATGAGCGGGAAGTCCTTCCGGAGTGGAAAGTACTCGAACGCATCCGGCAGATAGATGCGCCGGAGGTCAGGGTGCCCGTCGAAGATGATGCCGAGCATGTCAAACGTCTCCCGCTCGAGCCATTCCGAACCCGGCCAGACGGATGTCACGGTCTCGACGTGAGGCTCCGATTCAGTGAGGAGGACTTTGAGACGGAGGCGCGCCTTTTTCTCAAGCGAGCAGATGTTGTAGATCACCTGGAACCGGGACTGTGGCTGCTCGAGGATCTTCGTGAAATCGTTCTCGTAGTCGTGGTCGAAGACCTCAGGGCCGCGGTCCATTTCACTCACGAGCATGTCGGCGCCGCAGAGGTCGGAGAGGAGGTCGAACTTCAGCTCCGGGTCGTCGCGGAGGAATCGGCACACCGGGACGATCTCCTCCTTCTTCACAACGACCGTGAGCTCACCGCGGAATTCATTCGAGGAGAGGATCGCGTCCTTGAAGTTCCCGGCGAGCTTCGCAAGAATCATCTCGTTCAT
>Ga0066636_10001548_pt1 | contig 14268 bp, 10 predicted proteins | sample CryGeyCG2014_080_2_FD_62736 | JGI IMG/M metagenome (GOLD analysis project Ga0066636, IMG submission 62736) | Groundwater microbial communities from aquifer - Crystal Geyser CG07_land_8/20/14_0.80 | ecosystem: Environmental > Aquatic > Deep subsurface > Groundwater | place: USA: Utah: Grand...
ACCAATTGATTTTGAGTCTTCGGGAGAAGAGCAAGCGAAAAAGTTCATCGTTACCGGAATTATAATTGATAAAGAAAGAAGGCTTGCCATCATTGATGGCAAGCCGGTTAAAGAGGGAGACACTATTTCTAATTATAAAGTTCAAAAGATCAATTCCGATAGCGTAGATTTAATATCCCTTGAAACAGGAGAAATCCTTACCATAAAACTTGCCAGATAGGATGGTATAAGAGACCTCTATCTTTTGTCTCCGAGAAAAACTCCCAAAAACGATATTCCAGAATCCTTATTCTTTATCTTTCTTGATCCGAGGTGATTCCTTCTTCTCTTGCACTGTCCTCTCGTATTTTTCTGGATTTACCTTCTTACTTAACCGTGGAGGTAAATCTCTTCCTTGCCAACCTTCTTTTTTACCCTTCTCCCAACCCGCAGGAGGACCTTCCTTGTACTTTTCGGCTATTTTGTTTTTGTAGTTGTGTTCTTTTCTCTCTTGCATTATCCTCTCGTATCTTTCCGGGTCCGTTTTCTTTAGGGCTTCGAGTCTTTTCTCCATCTCCTGTTTATGCGCAGCTAATATCTTTCTAAACTTTTCCGGATCCTCTTTTCTTAATTTCTCCAGTTCTTCGTGTTTTTTCTTCTCTTTTATTATCTTCTCGTATTTTTCTGGATCTACTCTTTTTAATTCCTCAAGTCTTTTCTCCATCTCCTGTTTATGCGCAGCTAATATCTTTCTAAACTTTTCCGGATCCTCTTTTCTTAATTTCTCCAGTTCTTCATGTTTCTTACCTAACCCGGGAGGTAAATCTCTTCCTTGCCAACCTTCTTTTTTACCCTTCTCCCAAACCGCAGGAGGACCCTCCTTGTACTTTTCGGCTATTTTGTTTTTGTAGTGGTGTTCTTCAACCTTTTCTTCTACCAATATTTTGTTGTATTTGTGCGTATTATCTTTTTCCTCTGCTAAAGCACAATCTAGAAAGGTAAATTCCATACTGAAAACTAAAAATACCACCAGCAAGGTTCTTAATATAAATCTTATGTTTTTTCTCATCATCATACACCTCCTTAAAACAAGATAGGCACTCTGCTTTTCACTCGTCCCGCTCTTGCACGCAAGGGCGGGACTCGTGCACTATCTTGTCGTATCGGAATTTCAATAAGTTGAAATTCCGACCGCCCTTTCTACAAAGTAGCGTAGGCGTAGGGTAAGAAAGGGCGGGACTGCGATAGGCACTCTTCCGATACGACCCAGCCCTTTGGAAAAAGGGCTGTCCGAAGGAAGATAGTGCACGAACGAAGTGAGTGCCTATCTGGTATAATAAAAAACCTTGAGGCAAACCTCAAGGTCAGATATTACTTTTACCCTTTGGCAGCCAGACTACCCCTTACCCAGTTTGCTGGGTGAGGGGCTCTTAGTTTTGCGTCCCACAATCACTTGTGGTTTGCCCTTTCAGTGGCTTTCTCCTAAAGTATACCATAAAACTCATAAAGTTTCAAGTTAACCAACAAATCTTTTTTCTTGCAACCGTGAATTGTATTTGGTAGAATTATAGCGAAAATTCGCTGAGAAGAACCAAGGGGAGTGATATTTGTGTTACATTAGCATTAATAAAGACAAGGTAGTGCATAGGCGTACTTTTTTCTCTTTTGTGACGATGGGATCCCATTTGGTTAATAAAATAGTTTTTTCATGGTGTAGGAAAGTATAAAGCCCTTTCTTAACCACTGAAAATCGCACCTTAAGGTTATCGCCGAAGGCGATTTTCTTGAGAGAAGGACGTGCCTTTTTAATTACTATTTCAAAGCAAATTTACACATAATCGAGTATACCAAGCCGCTCTAAATTTTAACTTGTATAAGCGTTTATTTAGTATTATAATAAAAAATGAGAGGTTGAAAAATGCAAAGAACGTTGTTGATTTTTGTAGCGTTAGCATTCATAGTATCGCTAAGTATAAACATTTATGCGGAAAATACAAACACAGCTGTTGAGTACTCCGATTATGCTATTGACGTCAATACCATTAACTATAAAAATTCACCCCTAAACAAATTATTACGAGGTACTATAAATATTATGACCTGTTGGACAGAAATACCCGCAGGGGCTTTGGATGCTTCTAATAAGCAGACGGAGCATCGTGTTATTGGGTGGTTCTATGGTAGTACAGTGGGTTCGGTTACAACTTTGTTTCGCGTTCTAACAGGAGCCTTTGATGTGATAACCTTTCTTATTCCTCCTTATAATAAATCATTGATGAAGCCGGAATATGCATATCAAAATTTACAAGACAAGATAGAAGAACACAGGTAACCGGTATCGCTGGATTCAGTTTCTACATATAAGTCTTCAATATTTATAACCACACATCCAAATACTTAACTATTCTCGTATCAATAGAAAACTCTTTCCGTTTCAATCGAAAAAATAGACAGGAACAATAAAATTTTAAAATTTTCTTAGATATCTTTACCCTCAGCAAAGGCTGCAAAGGCATCAGAAAGGGCATTTAAGGAGAAAGGATTTCTTTTACCTGTGGGATAAGCCTGGGATTTAATCTCATTGCCTGCCCAAATGCCTGCTTTGCTAAATCTTGCTGGCCTGTTTTTAAGTAGGCACACCCCAAGTTAAAATATACCTGTTCATCTTGAGGATTAATCTTGAGGCTAGAGAGGTAGTATTTTATTGCCTTTTCAGGGTCACCCGCCTCTTCGTATATAAATCCTAAGTTATAGTGCGCCTCAAAGTAGTTCGGGTTTAACTCAAGGGTTTTTAAAAAATTATCCGTTGCTTCTTTAATCTTTCCTTGGCGGTAAGAGATTATACCTAGATTAAAATAGGCTGGAGCAATATGAGGATTTATCCTAATCGCCTCTTGCGCTGACTCTAGGGCTTTAGAAACATTATCTGTATCTATATACTTCACACTTAAATTATAGAAGGCGTAAGAAAAATCATGTTTAAATATTCTAATATTTGTAAGAAAGAAAAGAAAGGCCAGCAGACAAATTAACCAGATTATCCTATTGAGATTACCCGCTGATAATCTCTTTGTAAGCCAAAAAAGACCATAAGAAGCCAGGATAATAAAATAGGGTACAGCCGGCAGGCGGTAACGAGAGGTCACAAAATAGAGGATATTAGATATGCCGTAGCCCAAGATAAATAACTTAATTACTGATGCCTCTGGTTTTCTTATGCAGACAACCCACCCCAATATCCCCAAGGCAGAGATAAAATAAAAAGAGATAAAAGGGAATCGCAAGAGTGGGATAAATTTTTTGGCAAAATAGAAATCCTCGATATCCTGCGGTTCGTAGCCGTTAATAAAGATAAGAAATTTTCTCAATGTTAGTTTTAGATACGCATAGGGATGGGAAGCGATATAAGCGAATCCTTTTTTAAACCAGAACCAATTAATTTCTTTGTTATTAAGGGGCCTGCCCAGATTTTTCTCAGCAATGAGTTGGCTGTCTTTTAGTAACCCCAATTGGCTGGAATGCATATTTAAAGGCGGCCAAAAGGTTCCGTCTGCCTCGGGGTTATTCCCAATATAAAAATTGATGCCACTGTGAGCCGGTATGGGCAGAGATTCTTTTAAAATAGAGAAATTCGGTAAAATAAATATCGCCAAAGTGGTTAATACACCCAAGAAAAAAATAAAAAGACTGCGTAACTTTAATCGCAGACCTTTTTCGAGTCTCATTATCCAAAGGCTTAAGAGTAGGATAAGGGGCAAAGAGACATTAAGAGTTTTACATAATACACCAAGGATTAATCCGGCAATGTAAAAACCTAAAACAAAAGATTTTTTTTGGATATACATCAGCCAGAAAGTCAAGATTAAACTTAAAAATATACCTAGGGTAGTAGAGATAAGTATTCCTTCCTGAAAGATAAATAGGGAATATAGCCCCTGAAGACATAAGGCTAATTTTGCTACGCTTTTACCAAATAGTTCCTTGGTAACCAGATAGACCAAGATACAGGAAATTATCCCTAGCATCATCTGTATAATTCTTGCTGCCTCAATATTGATTCCAAATATCCGGTATATAGAAGCTAAAAAATAACTGTAAAAAGAAGAAAAGAGAAAATCCCGAGAGCTTTCGCCTCCAAGGAGCTGAATGGCCAGACGATGATTAAATGCTGTATCTAAGCCGGAAGGGGTAATCAGGGCCAAGGGGCTAGATTGAAATTGCAAGAGATAGATGATGCGCACAGAGACTATAATTGAAATAATCAAAGCTAAAATTAGTGCTTCTTGATATCTTTTAGCTATTTTTTCCATGGATATAACAGTCTTTTATGGTTGTTCATTGGCACTTTCCATTATTTCTTAGGAAAAGGACTCATTTTTCGTTTTTAGCCTTTTTTTATTCTAAGTCTTATGTATTCCTGTGTCAAGCACAAACCCGCGCTTATAGACACAAATTTAAAATATCAGGTTTTTAAGCTAGGGATTTTAAAGTTATACCAGCTCTTTGTTAACGCAGTTAAAAGCGTTACAGGGTTGTCTTTTGGTGGGCAACGATGAATAATTTAATGAGCATATAAGTTACGGGACAAAGTGACGTAACTTATAAATGCGAATTTAACCCCGGCAACAAAACGCTTCGAAAATTTGTTCCAGATTTTCTTGCAGCTGTCGGGATAGTTCAGCTAAACAACTTACGTTCACCCCGTTAGAAATACCATTTTTACTACCCGATAAAACAAAATTTCTAACGGGGTTCGCTATCGCTCCATAAGTTATGGCTTCACTTATTTTTCTAGTTCCCTTTATTAGTAATTTGTGGTAAAATTAAAACTTGTATTGTATAATTTGCTTAGCAAGCAGGCATAAAAGATTTATTTGTTTTGGGTTGATTGCCCTTTCTAAGGGGGTTTACTTGGCCGGAATGTTAGGACTCTACGAAGTGCAACTTCGGCATCCCGAAGGGATTCTTCTTAAGAAGTTAGTACGTTTTAGGACAAACTTTGAATAACCTATAGTGAGTAATGCGCCTGTAGCTCAATAGGATAGAGCACCTGCCTTCTAAGCAGGTTGTTGGCCGTTCGATTCGGCCCAGGCGCGCCATATAAATTATATAAATGAAAATATTAAGAAAAATATTATTCATCGGCGTAATTATCTTCGTATTGATATTCGCGAGTGCTTATGCATTTCTACTTCTTCAGGGCAAGGCGATCATCATCCAACAACTTGAAGGCTTGACGCATAGGAAGGTAAATCTGGGTTACGCTGGCCTTACCTTGCCGCTTAATCTAGAGATAAGAAAACTGGATATCCCGGGCCTAGCAAAAGTAGATTATGCTTATGTTTCGCCCAGCATCCTGGGATTACTTAGCGGCAATATTGTTTTAAACGACCTTAAACTCATCAGACCAGAGTTTGTTTATGAAAAAACTCAGGCCAAGACACAAGAGTCATCTGCCAATATTAATACGCCACTTGTTTTGGCTACGTCTCAGTCAAGAGTAATTCTGCAGAAAAAACAGTCTCTGCGCCTGATAATTAAACACTTAAACATAAAAGACGGTAAGTTAGATTTTATTGACCGCACATTAGAGGGTGACGGAATTAAGCTAACCGTTAAGGATATAAATTTTAATCTTACTAATCTCTATATGTACCCCCATTCAGCCGTTACTGATTTTACATTTAAGGGTAAGATTCCTTGGCAGCAAGGCCAGGAAGAAGGGAAGATTGAGGTAGATGGTTGGCTGAATTTATTTAAGAGAGATATGCAGGCTACTGTAAAGATTGCAGATATCGACGGAATTTCTCTCTATCCGTATTATGCCAAGTGGGTGGATCTGGAGAGGGCGCGCATTGAAAAGGCAAAGCTGAATTTGGTCAGTAATATCAAGAGCGTAGATAACAATCTTACTGCTGAATGCCACTTAGAGCTGACTGATATTGTATTCAAACCGCGACCGGAGGAAGAAGAACAGAATAAGGCTCAGAAGATAGCCGTAGCAGTCTTAGATATTTTTAAGGCCTTAAATAAAGGAAAAATTGTTTTTAATTTTACGATTAAAACAAAGATGATTAATCCCGCATTCAGTTTAAATAATATTAAGGATGCATTTGAGGCAAGGTTGGCCGAAGGCAGGAAAAACAATCATATTGCTGCAGATATTGTGCGTTTTCCGGGTAGACTCGTAGGAGGCACGGTTAAAAGCGCCACGGATTTATCCCGGGCATTAATCGACGGTGTATTTAGTATAGGTAACAAAGTCAAAAAAGCAGTTGAAGTAGCGTTTAAGAAGGAACAAGAAGAATAGTGGTGGCTGTAGCTCAATTGGTTAGAGCGCTAGACTGTGGCTCTAGAGGTTTTGCGGGTTCGATCCCCGTCAGCCACCCCATATCTTCGCCGTGCGATTCGGCGTGAATTTTGAACGCAGAAGTATAAGAAACTATTAGGTTTCCGTCGAGGAGCTTCAGGTTCGATACAATTTTTTGCAAAAAATCCCGCTGGGCGTCGGGATTTGCCTCCGCTGCGATGTAACTGGCTTGGTGAGCAAGAGTTAGAAAGTTTTTCAAGTGTTCGAGCCAGTCCCCGTCAGGGTTACCCCCATCCAAATTATCGAACTTCTTATTAATTAGCTGGGCTTTTTTCTGCTTGTATTCTTTCTCACCGATAACCCCGCGGTGTAAACGACACCACTTCGCTTGAAAAGAGGGTAACAGCGGTTGTGAGCGCAGCCTTTGCGATAGAATAAATTTTACGCCTGTATATAGAGAGTCTTTCTGACGCGCCATATTTCTGGGCGAGTGGGAGGGGATGGCACCGGATTTTTTAAAAATAATACTTGACAAGTCAACTATTGCAGTGTAAACTATAACTTAGATGAGGAGGAGTGAATATAATGGAATTACTGAAGCGCCTAGGGATTGTTTCAACGGAAAATAATTTCAGGGAAAATGCGGTTTATGCATTAGCCTGCGCTTACGCATTTGTTGAGAAGGAAATCTCGGATTATCTGCGTCCATTTAAACTTACTCCCGCGAAATTCAATGCAATGATGGTTATAAAACATATCGGCAAAGATAAGGGGCTCAGTCAGGTTGAGATCGGTAGGCGCTTGATTGTTACGGCTTCCAATATAACACGTCTGTTAGATAAACTTGATAGAGAGGGCTATATTGAACGTTTAAGCCGTAAGGGTGACCGCCGGGTAAATTTAATCAGGATAAGTAAAAAAGGCTCGGAAACTCTTGACCAGGTATGGCCCGGATACCATCGCAGAATAGTTGATATCGCGGATATTTTGAGCAAGGGAGAATTAAAACAGATATCTGGTCTTCTTGTAAAATGGTGCGAGAAAGTTGAAAGAGGTAAATGATGTTGGCGATTTTAACTAAGAATAAGAGTTTTCGGCATTTATGGTTAGGGCAACTCGTATCTTCTTTCGGAGACAGATTAACTCAGATGGGGATTCTTACCTTTGTGATGATCAACTCCGGAGACAAAGGCGAAAAGATGGCGATGGTTACCTTTTTTACGCTTCTGCCTTTTTCTTTATTTGGGCCTTTTTTTGGGGCATTGGCGGACAGATATTCGCGTAAAACTTTGATGATTATTGCTGATGTTGCGCGCGCCATCATGGTTGTCTTGGTACCTTTAATTTGGATTAATACCCATTCGGTTACATTGGTAGTGTTCTGGTTTTTTGTGTTAGGAAGCTTGACGGCTTTATTTACTCCTGCCAAGATGAGTATTATTACCAATATTACGGATAAGGATATTTTGCTTCAGGCTAATTCTCTCATTGTGAGCACCGGTATGGTTACTACTTTAGTAGGGACATTACTCGCGGGAGCATTGATTAATATCACGGGAGTAAAAGCCGCTTTTTATATCAATTCTTTTACTTATTTGATTTCAGCTCTATTTATCGTTACTATTGCTTACACGAGAGAAAGGGTAGCCCCGCAACTGGAAGATGTGTATATAAAGATTTGGGATGATATAAAAATAGGCATTGGGTATATAAAGCGACATAATATGATTTCTAGTCTGATTATGTTGAGCAGCGTTTCTTCATTTATCAGCAGCTTTGCCTATATTCTTATTCTAAATTACGGGGCATCTATTTTAGGACAGAAGTCCCTTGGTATGGGCGCATTATTGTCTGCGGCCGGATTCGGTATGATTTTGGGTTCAGCAATATTGTTTAAGAGAAAAGATAAGACAAACTATGAGAAGGCATTGTATCTTTCTTATTTAATTATTGGCATCTTTCTTTTGGCCTTTATGTTCAAACCTAACTTTCAGGCATCCTTATTTTTATTGTTCTGCGGAGGCATAGGCGTATCTGTTTTGACTATTACGCTGGATACTATTTTTCAGCGTATCATACCCGATGATTTAAAAGGCAAGGCTTTCGCAGTCAGGGGCATGTTTACCAATGCCGTATTCCTAATTTTTCTGTTGGTAGTCGGTATTTTAATTAAATATGTGCCTGTTACCATGCTCTTTGCTTTAGTAGGCGCTATCAGCATAATGGCTGCATTACGTATTTTCCTCTACGAAAGAAGATGGGGGTATGCGATTTTACGCACTTTCTTACGCTTTCTGATGAAAATCCTCTTTAATTTTAAAGTATCGGGCCTGGAGAATATACCTAAAAAAAGGCGATTTGTTTTTGCCGGGAACCATACCAGTGTAGTTGACGCCGTGGCTTTAATGTGCGCTTATCCGGGTAGAATCTATTTTCTTGCTGCCGAATCGCTCTTTAAAACAGGATTCTGGGGTTGGTGTGCGCGTAGGCTTGGCTATATTTCCGTAAAAAAAGATACGAAGAATATAGAGGCAATCAGGACGGCAGTACAAATACTCAAGGCCGGTTATTCCATCGGTATATTCCCTGAAGGCCATATTACAGTCGATGGCAGATTGGATGTAGCTAAAGAAGGAGTTGCTTTGATTGCCCGATTAGGTAATGCGGATGTAATACCTTTTGCTATTGAAGGAGCATATGAAGCCTGGCCTCTGCCTAAAAAATACCCTAAGCGTTTTCCGATTGAGGTGTGCTTTGGAAAGCCGATCGATATAAGTTCTTCTCCTGAGCAAGAACAACTAATGGCTGAAGTGATGGAAGAGATCGCCCGGGTAAAGCTTCATCTGGAACGAGAAGGATATCTGCGCGTTGATCCAGATGAAATCGTAAAACACTTAATTAATATAGGATGAAGAAATCGTTGCAGACTGTTATTTATACCGCAGTTACAGCCCCGTTTTTTATCTTTGGTAATTTGACCACCAAGGATAATCAAAGCATATCTTTTTATCATTATCAGGGTGGGCACAAACAAGTTGTGATTATTGCCCCGGGTTTTTATAATAGTAAAGACGCAATACTACTTCAAGAGTTAAAGGATAAATTAAAAGATGATTACGATGTGTTTATGTTTGATTTCCGCGGACATGGTCAAAGTTCCGGGGTATTTTATTGGACTTCTAAAGAAGAACTTGATTTGCAAACAGTATTAGATTATGTCCGGAAAAAATATAGTAAAATCGGTCTGATTGCTTTTTCTCTTGGGGCGGCTACGAGCATCAACCTGTTGGCTAAGCAAGATGCTGTCAATAGTTTGATAGCCATTAGCGCGCCTAGTGAATTTAGCAAGATTGATTATAAATTCTGGAATTTAGACTTTAAAGGCGACCTTATGTATACTTTTGGGGAAGAGGGGCGAGTAGGTCGTGGCGTTCGGCCCGGGCCTTTTTGGTTAGATAAGGCCAAGCCGATTGATTCTGTAGCTAAGGTTAAATGTCCGATTTTATATATTCACGGAGATAAGGATTGGGTTATTGGATATCAACATTCCCAGCAATTGTATGCGAAAACGAAATCAAAGAAAGAAATTATAATTGTCAAGAACGGTTCCCATGCAGAATATTTATTCAAAGATGAATCCGGGTTAAAGACAATTGACTCAATTAAATCTTGGTTAAAAATGACTCTTAAGGATGGAGGGGAAAAATGAGATCATTTCTTATAACAGTAGGCCAGCTGGTGTTCTCAATATTGATGTATTGCATCGGTACGATTTTTTTCGGCTTGGCATTAGTTCCGGGCATAGCGTTATTCTTTAAGGTATGGACGACGGTAGAATACGCCCCTAATATTACTAAGTTTTTTTCTTTAGGTATTAGCTTGGCAACAGGATATTTTTTATTTGGTTTATCTTTGATTATTTTGATAGGGACTTTCTGCATGGTTTTACGCCTGCGCCTTAAAGAAGGGACGTATCCTATATTTTCATGGCAAGCGCTTAAATGGGCCTGCATGAGCGGATTATATTCGCTGATTAATTTTACTTTTGTTGATTTTATTTTGGCGACACCTTTTGTAAATTTATTACAGAGGATGCTCGGAGCTAAATTAGGTAAAAATGTGCAAATAAACTCAAAGTATGTCTTTGATGCCACTTTGGTCGAAATCGATGACAATACGGTTGTGGGCGGCGGGGCTATAATTATCGGTCATACCGTAGAGAGAGGAAAGCTGAAATTAAAAAAGGTTAAAATCGGTAAAAACGTAACCGTAGGCTCCCATTGTACGATTATGCCGGGATGTGAAATAGGCGACGGTGCTATTATAGGGGCAAGCGCCGTATTATTAAAGAATACTAAAGTAGAACCCGGAGCTATTTATTTTGGCGTACCAGCAGAACCTATCAGGCCTCATCATCATAAAGAGGAGAATGGCAATGTCCAGAGTTAGCCTAAAAAACGTAACTATAATTGAGCTTTTAGTAGCGATTAACCGCCGCTATTCCGATACTACAGCCCTGCGGATAAAAGAAGGCGATAAATTCTGTTTTCTTTCTTATACCGAACTTGGCCGCAGGACTTCGGATACCGCATATAACCTTAAGAAATTAGGCGTGGAATACGCAGATAGAGTTGCGATTTTATCAGAGAGCCGTCCGGAATGGGCGATTGCCTTTTTTGGTATAGTCTCTTGCGCAGGAATTACTGTACCTATGGATATAAAATTAAGTGATGCAGAAATAGAGTTTATCTTAAATGACTCCCAGGCAAAATGTCTTTTTACTTCAGATAAATTCTTGGAAAGGATTATAAATTTAAAACCACGCCTTAAGTATTTATCACATATAATTTTGCTCGACGATACGGAAAAAGAGGGAATCTTATTGTTGAAAGATTTTAAGGTCCCGGAAACAGAAATTGCCCATCGCGAAATCAAACCCGAAGATACTGCGTTAATTGTTTATACCTCAGGGACAACCGGTATAGCCAAAGGGGTAGAGCTTACCTATAAAAATTTGTTATTTGAGATTATGTCTTTACACGCGCTGGTTAATTTTTCTTCCGGGGATCAATTCTTATCGATATTACCCCTTAACCATATGTTGGAAATAACGGGGGGCTTTCTGGGACCTTTATATGCCGGCTCAACGGTCACTTATTGCGAAAGTCTAAAGCCGACTAATATTTTGTCGCTAATGCAGGAGACTAAAACTACAGTTATGATTTGTGTGCCGCTCGTCTTAAAAATGTTCCATAATAGCATTATCAAAAAGATTGAAGATTTGCCCGGGCTTAAGCGGTACATAGCCAAGGCTATGTTGAATATTTCCAGATTTTTGCTTAAATTCCACATTCGGACAGGAAAAATATTCTTCGCCTCAGTACATAAACAGTTTGGCGGGAGCTTACGGGCTTTTGTTTCCGGAGGAGCGCCGCTTGACCCAATAGTAGAATTAGATTTTAATGCTATGGGGTTTCGTATATTGCAGGGTTATGGCTTGACTGAGACTTCACCAGTAATTACTGTGAATAATTTTGAAGAATGCAAATACGGTTCAGTGGGCAAGCCTTTACCGCAGGTAGAAGTCAAGATCGTACCCAATAATGAAAGCGGCAGCAAGGACGGCGAGATAATTACCAATGGGCCGCATGTTATGAAAGGTTATTATAATAGCCCGGAAAAGACAAATGAAGTATTGCGGGATAGTTGGTTTTACACCGGAGATATAGGGTATTTTGATGACGATGGGTTTTTATTTATTTCCGGCAGGATTAAGAATTTAATTGTGCTCGGCGCCGGTAAAAAAGTCTTTCCGGAAGAAATTGAAGAAGTCATGTCCGGCAGCCAATACATAAAGGAGATATGCGTATTAGGCCGGATTGCCAAAAAGGGGTTAAGAAAAGGATGCGAAGAGGTTTACGCCGTGGTCGTCCCTAACCTTGATATGTTCGATAAATATAGCAGAGAAAATAAAGGATCTATCAGAAAAAAAATCGGATCTGAAATGTCGCGTTTGGGAGAAAATTTAGCGGAATATAAAAGGATAATGGATTTTGAGGTTTGGTATGATGAATTACCTAAGACATCTACCCGTAAGGTCAAAAGAAAGGTATTATTAGGGCTGATTTCCAAGAAAGAAACAGAGGAGGGCACAGAGAAGAAAGAATTCATTGAGGCGTCTGAAATCATTGAAGATGATTTGACCTTGGGGTTAAGGCAGATAATTGCTGATTTAATTAAGCTTCCCGCTGAAAGAGTAAAGATTAATTCCAATCTTTATAACGAGTTAGGCATTGATTCATTGATGAAAGTCGAAATTCTTTCTGCCATACATAAACAGTTAGGCATTGATATTCCTGATCGCTTAAGTTACGAGATTAACACTTTTGGCGATTTAGCAAAATTTAGTAAGGAATATAAGTCCGGTAGAAGCGGTGATGAAATAGGCATGCGCAGCGAAATCAATCATTTCATTAAAAGGAATGCCAGATTTAAAATCACGCATAACACCGCATATTTTATTTTTAAGGGATTATTTAAATTATATTTTCGCAAAAAAATATTCGGATTGGAAAATATCCCTAGCCAGGGTTCTTTCATAATTGCTGCCAATCATTCCAGTTTATTAGATTTTCCTTTAGTCCTGACCAGCCTGCCATTTTCTAAGATGAAAGATGTTTTTGCTCCGGCAGCCCAAGATTATTTTTATGCTAAGAAGTACCGCAAGGCAGCGGTCGAAATATTATTCAATACTTTTCCCTTTGAAAGAATCGGGGATTTTATGAAAGGGTTAAAGGTATGCGAAGCCCTGGTTAAAGATAATCATTCGATAATCCTTTTCCCCGAAGGAACAAGGATGATGGAGGACAAATTGCAACCATTTAAGCCTGGCGTGGGGTGTTTGGCTTTAGACCTGAATGTACCGATTCTGCCGGTGTATATTAAGGGCGCCTGGGAAGCCATGCCTAAAGGAAAGGTTTTGCCTTCCCGTAATAAAATAGAGATTTATTTTGGAAAAGCGATTAACCCTGCGCAAATTAATCTGGAAAATTTACCGACTAATTACGAAAAATACGTTTATCTTTCCAGTCTAGCCTTTGAGGAAGTAAAGAAAATGAAAGAAGGGAGATAGGTAAGATAAGGCCTTTTCATATCGCGGTAATCGGAATTGACGGGAGCGGAAAGAGCTCTTGTTATGAGGATCTACTGCGGAGCATGTCAGTTAATATGAGCGTCGCAGGCATAGGGGATAAAGTCTTAATTACGGCTTCTGGCGGAGAACTAATAACCCCGCCAGATATCCTCCAGATAAAAGTCAAGTCTGCTCTTGGCATAATTGTCAGGATGTGCCGTGGCAAGCTTTTATACGAGATGTCTAAACTTACAGAGCTCATCGTGAGAAGTAAGATTCAAACTATCATTACCAAAAAATATAAACCTGAATATATTTTTACCGATGGTTCTGCCTTGGTAAATATGCTGGGTTGGGGAAAGTATTATCATCCTGAGCACTTTACGGAAAAGGACTACACAGGGCTTATTGCATATCTTACCGGAGAGAAAAAGATCCCGCTCACAAAATTATTCTATTATGTCAAACACATCCCTGAGTTGGTTTTGATTAATCGCGTATATTCCGCGCATCTTCAGGTCCCCGATACAATAATCTTTTTGAAGGTAAAACCCGAAGAGGCCATAGAGAGGATACTGCACCGCGGTAAGCAGATTCAAGTCCATGAACATATGCAGTTTTTGACCATACTGCAGGAGGCGTATGCATTTGTTTGCAAAATGCTTTCTATGAATTTTCCGGTAAAAATTATAGAATTAGATACAGGTGGCTTAAGCCAGAAGGAAGTAATGCAGAGATGCCAAAAGATGCTGGATGTAAATGAACCGGCGGCCAAGGTTAATATTATAGCTACTACTATATCCGGTTCAATTAAGGATTGGAAAAAGCTGGATTCTATGGAAGCGGA
>Ga0066636_10001553_pt1 | contig 14248 bp, 10 predicted proteins | sample CryGeyCG2014_080_2_FD_62736 | JGI IMG/M metagenome (GOLD analysis project Ga0066636, IMG submission 62736) | Groundwater microbial communities from aquifer - Crystal Geyser CG07_land_8/20/14_0.80 | ecosystem: Environmental > Aquatic > Deep subsurface > Groundwater | place: USA: Utah: Grand...
TATATTGTATCCATTAATTCAAATAGTTATAGCCATCTTTTTATTTGAGTTATTTAATTTTCTTGTCAAAATAAAAAGCCGATTTTTATTAATAATTTTATTTTTTGCATTGTTAGGGGTCTTGGAGTTTTTTACTTTGAAGGGATACCTGAACCCGATATTTATCTGCGCGTTTATCCTTCTAAATGTTTATTTTTTTATAAGGAAAAAAGAAGCGCCATATTTTTTATCGATTTTTCTGGTCCTATTTATATTTTTCGAATTAGCAACAATTTTCGGGTATTACAGAGCGGTCAATAAGACCGGCGGAGCTGGTTATTTTTCAGATTCGTTTTATGATTTAGCCGATTTTTTAAAAAGGAATAAAAATCTTAAACCGGTTGCGATGGATTGGGGGTTCAGGAACAGATTGTGGATATTGACAAAAGGCGAGGTTAAGGCCAGGGCATTTTACTCAAAAAAGATAAAAGATAATAGACATTTTGATGTGATTAGCAAGAAATTATTAAACGATCCGGATAATGTATATTTGACCTATATTCCTTATTTGGATATCTCTGGCAATTGGGAACAGTTTAAAAAAATAGCAGAAGACAGCAATGTGAAATTGAAGGAGATAAGAAGATCTTATCAGAAAGACGGGAAGCCGGTTATAGTTATGTATGGTAATGCCTATTTGGTCGGCAGTAATTTTTATTTTATAGATAGTTATAACAATGCAAGGGTAAAACTGGGCATTTCCGGAGAGGCGGGTATAAAAGAATTTGTATTGAACGGAATAAAGAAAAAGGTGATATTTCAGCATCCTGTCTCAGAAATCGCATATACGCTGAAACTCCCCATAGATCCTGTTTTAAGTTTCAGCGCAGGGATATCTGAGAATTGCTGGGATAGGACAGACGGCGCATCAGGCAGGATATATGTAATTTACAACGGAGAAAGATACGAAGTTTTTTTTAAATATTTAAACCCGCACAGCAACCAAAAAGACAGGGGGTGGCTTGATTATAAAATAAGCCTGTCTCAATTTTCAAGGAAAAAGGTAACATTAATATTCAGGACATATCCCGGGCCTGAGGTTAAAAAAGAAGGTGATTATACAGCTGATTGGTGGGGGTGGGGAGAACCAGCAATTATAAGCTTAAAATAACATGACAGCAAAAATAACGATCAAGCAAAAAATATATTTAATAATATTTGGAGTATTTTTATGTTTTATATTACTTGAGACAGGACTGCGCATAGCGGGATATATATTATTATCTGTTCAGGAGCACAAAAATAGAATAGTTATTAAACAGAAAGGTACATATCGCATTATGTGCATCGGCGAATCTACAACTTTTTGTGGAAAGGAATATTCGTATCCTAGTCAACTTGAAAAGATTTTAAATAATTCCAATTTGGGAATTAGGTTTAGTGTTATAAATAAGGGGATACCAGGGACTGACTCAGGAGTTATAATTTCGCAATTAGAAGATAATCTGAATAAATACAATCCTGATATGATAATTGCAATGATGGGCATAAATGACAGTTTCGACACTAGCCCTTACTATAATGTTTCTTCTGAAAATTTTAGGTCATTCTGCGCGTCTTTTAGAACATATAAATTAATTAAACTTTTATGGTTTCGTAGTTTAAATAACACAAAAAAATATTCTATAGATATATTGTCTTTAACACGCACAGAGCCAGGCATTGATAAGTATAAGAATGAAAAGGAAAAAATCCGGTCTAAAGATGATAAAGATTATATTTATATTGGCCGGGTCTATATGAATAAAGGAAACTATCGCGAGGCCGAGAAGATGTTTAGAAAAGCTATGCGTATAGAGCCAGGCGATAGCGAGACATATAGAGAATTAGGGCAGAACTATTTACATAAAGGCGATCTTGTTGCAGCAGAAGAAATGTTTAGAAAAGCTGTCGAGATTAATCCTGAAAATGCAGCTGGATATATTGGCATAGGAGAATGCTTCAGAACCAAACAAAAATATAATACCGCAGAAGAAATGTTTAAGGAAGCTATAAAAATAAAATCAAATATATGGGCTTATATTAATTTAGGATATTGTTATATTCAGCAAAGAAAATATATCGAAGCCGAACAGATGTATAAGAAAGCAATACAAGAAAATCCAAAGAATCGCAATTTATATGGTGGATTAATTTCGTATTACTGGAAGAAAAAAGATTATAAATCAGCGGATAAATATTTGAAACAAATGAAAGTTTTAAAATCGGAATATTACAGTCAAGCAACAAAAAAAAATTACAATAAATTAACCCAAGCTACAGAAAAAAGAATAAAATTGGTATGTGTGCAGTATCCTCTCAGGGATATAGAATCCTTAAAAAAGATAGTTGGCACAAGGAAAGATATCATTTTTGTAGACAATGAACCAATATTTAAGAAAGCTTTAAAATATAAAGGGTATGATGAGTATTTTGTTGATAGTTTTGCTGGTGATTTTGGGCATTGTACGGTTGAAGGCAATAGGCTTTTAGCTGAAAATATCGCTAATGGTATATTAAAAGAAGTGAAATGATATTAATTAATCGTCAAAAATATCATAGATGTTTTAAAAGATAATTTTTTTGAAAATAGCAAATATTAATTTTTATTGCGTTAGGATCACATATAATTTATGGATTATTTGAAAATATTTTTGTATCTCATTAAACAATTGTTAATAACGCTGATTATATTATTTATTTCCTACAAGATTGGAAGATATGTTTTTAAGCTATTTTCAATCGAAATTTTTACTAGATTAGAGCGTATAATATTTTCGATTGGCTTAGGATTGGGGGGCATTATCTATTTAATGTTTTTAATTGGCATATCAGGTCTTTATTATGAATGGGCGTTTAGGGTTATATTTTATTCCTTTATTTTTTTATTAGCGTTAGACCTTTACAATAACGTAAAGTTAAAAAGCTTATTTAGAAATACAGTATCGCGTTTTTTAAATTTAGGATTAGAATGGTTCGACTATATTGTTTTATCCTTACTAGGTATATTTATCATATTTTATATACTCCCCTATTCGTTATTGCCAGAAATAGGAGAAGATGCATTACGATGTCATTTGTATATACCAAAACTGTACATACAAAATCATAAGATATTTAATGTCGATAATTTCTCCAGTTATTCTAATATGCCTTTTAATATTCAAATGATTTATACATTAGGATTGTTGGTTGAAGGGGAAATTGTTGCAAAATTGATAAATTTTGCTTTAGGATTAACTATAATAGCGGCTATATTTTCTTTTTGTAAAAGATATTTTAATGCAAGAATGGGAGTCATAGCATCATTGATATTTTATATAACCCCATCAGTTTACAATAACTCTATTACTGCAAATACAGATATAGGAGAAGTACTTTTTTTATTTTTAAGTGTGTATATATTATTTATTTGGAATGAATTTAAAAAAAACAATCTTTTAATCCTTAGCGCTATCTTTTATGGCATAGCATTGGGTTCAAAATATAACAGTTTATATGCTCTCGTGCCATTACTTTTCTTTATCGGTATGGGTACAGGCCTTAATATTAAGAGAATAGGTAAGAATATTTTTTTATTTATAGCAGTTGTAGTAATTTTCATTTCTATTTGGTGGATAAAAGCCTATATTTATACCGGAAACCCTGTGTTCCCTTATTTAAACAAGATATTTAATAGTAATTTGTGGCAGAGAGACAGAAATGATTGGTTAAATTTGCATTCTTATGGAAAACCAATCAGCTTAAAGAACACCCTGTTTCTGCCGTTTGATATAGTATTTAATTCGCATATATATGGGGGAGGCCCCAGAGATATTTTATATTTTCTTTTTGTTCCTATAGGGATTTATTCTTTTATCTTAAACAAAGAAAAGTCAATTATTATTGGTTATCTGCTTATTTTAATAACTGCCTATTCTATATTCTGGGCTATGACTTTTCAATATTTAAGATGGCTTATGCCAGTTTTGCCTAGTGCAAGTATAATATGTGCTTATGGTGTGTATAATTTGTCAGAAATATGTTTGTTAAAATATAAAAATATTGTTAAGACTCTATTGATTTTATTATTAGCAGGATCAATGTTCTTTACAAGTATAAAAGATTTGGATGCAGAATATAGTGTAAGTCATTTAAAAAATTTATTCACTCGTGTCCAAATTATGATTGAAAAAGCCTAACCGAATCCTTATGATGGTGATGGTAAATAACTGTCACCCACACCGACTCTCGTCGGTAAATAAGGAGGGTTAGGCTATGCACCATCATAACACAATCTTAGGACAAATGCTAAAAATGTTTTCGAGATACGAATTTCAAAAAGCCGTTTCAGAGACCGGAACCGAATACCATTCCAGAGGATTCAGTTCATGGAATCACTTCGTTGCCATGCTCTTTGGCCAGCTATCAGGCCAGGATAGCCTAAGAGGCATAGAGGCCGGCCTTGCCACCCAAAGCGCTATGCTATATCATACAGGCATTAAACCAATTCATCGTTCAACCCTTGCCTATGCCAATGAGCACCGCTCGCATGAGCTTTTTAAAAAAATCTTCCTGGCCATGCTGTCCAAATGCGAGGCAATAGCTCCCAAACATAAATTTCGCTTTAAGAATCCTCTATATAGCATAGATGCCACTATAATAGATCTATGTTTATCATTATATAACTGGGCTAAGTTCCGCGCCGCTAAAGGAGCTGTTAAGCTCCATGTGAAGCTCAATCATTCAGGGTATCTGCCGGCATTCGCTGTAATAACTACCGGCAAAGTCCATGAGACCCAGATGGCTCCATCCATACCTCTGGATAAGGGAGATGTCGCCATATTCGATAAAGGATATACCGACTTCTTATGGTATAAATCTCTCGACGACAAAGGCGTATTTTTCGTCACCAGATTAAAGCGAAACGCCCGCTATGATGTCATAGAACGAAAGGACGTCTCGCGCTTCAAGAATATTTATTCTGACCATATTCTTAAGCTCAAAGGATTCTATTCAAAACAGAAGTATCCCGATAAGCTGCGCCGCATCCGCTCAAAAGACCCTGAGACTGGTAAGATCATAACTATCCTTACCAATAACTTTACATGGTCAGCCAGGACAATAGCCCAGATTTACAAAGAACGATGGCAGATAGAGCTATTCTTCAAGTGCATTAAGCAGCAGCTCAAGGTTAAAAGCTTTGTCGGTACATCCAAGAATGCCCTGCTGTCCCAATTATGGGTCGCTTTGATAACATACTTATTGCTCAGCTATTTAAAATTCAAGTCGAGATTCGCATGGTCGATTTATATGCTCTGTTCGATAATTCCCGCGAATCTTTTTGCCAGAAGAAATCTCTGGGATTGGCTCAACTCTCCGTTCCATGAGCGGAGTAAGTCACCACCAGAGGACTTACAGTTAAAGTTCAGTTTTTGCTAATTTGGACAGCAATGAAATTTATTTAAAAATAAAGATATTTATTTGTCAGAGAAAATACGAGACTTTGCTGTCATTAAGTATGTAAACAAAAAATTAAGCCCCAAAGATAAAATATTAGTTATAAGAGGATACGATAATTTTTATTATTACAATGCTATTATGACAAATATATATCAGTATTCAAAATACTCTTACGGTTTATTGTTTTGTAGTGATCTTGCCGAGAAAGATATTATTCTGTTTATGGATAGTTTAAGGGAAAATAACATAAATTATATTATAGTGGATTTAGATGATTTATACGCAGGAAAGGCATTGACTTCTAAGGAGTACACTTTGTCGCGAATAAAAAAAATAAAACTGTTCGGCGTCAGGCACTATAATCTATATAAAATAGATTATAATAGCGCATCTTATAATGAAATTGTTTATGAAAATGTAGTATATGATTTTATACAAAATTTATCTTCAGCTGATATTAAAAGCTCTTGTGATTTTATAGATACTAAAAAAACAATTAAATCTGTAAGCAGTTTTTATGTGTGCATTGGGGATGAGGTATACATTTCTTTATTAGAACATCCAGAATCTGTTATTGAGTACAAATTGAGAATACCAGAAGATGCCTATTTAAGATTTAAAGTTGGAATATCTGACGAGATGAGGCAGCATGGCGATGGTGTAATTGCTGAAATTAGAATACTGTGGGATGGCAGGCAGAGCAGTGTATTTAAAAAATTTGTAAGGCCAAGCCAAAATAAATGGGCATCTTATAGTATCAATATGGCTCCTTTAAGAAACAAGGAGGTAAGGATGCAATTCAGGACTTATCCTGGAGAAAAAGGAGACGCTGCTTGTGATTGGTTTGTATGGGCTGAACCTCGGCTGGTTAAAATTGTAAGAAATTAAAATAAAAAGAACTTTTGCGATTAATTATAGAATGATTTTAATTTATGCTTAGATCAATAGATCTCTCGTTTTCTTGTTTATGTAATGCAAATTGTATTTATTGCCCTTCTGATAGGGGCCGGGATATTAAAGAAAAGAATTTGACCTTAAATTGCGCCAAGAAAATAATAGATGAAATTTCTTCTTATAATTTTAAAAGATACCATAGAATTAACAGGATTATAATAGGAGAAAACGGAGGCACTTTTCTTAATGAGGAGTTGATTAATATATTAAGATATATAAATTATATGCACCAGAACCCAAAATTATATATATACGATTTACAATAACCTTGGTTTTTATCCTGTGAAATTAAAAGATTATGATTTGATTAAAGTGAAAGATGACGCTAATTGTATCAGCTCCTAATGGAATCTGGTATGCTTGCTGTTTAGATTCCAATTATCAATTGGTACTGGGGGATACTAAAGACAGTACGATTAACGAAATTTATTTTAGCAAGGAAAGGCAAAGGTTAATTGATTTATTGGAGAATAGAGAATATAGAAAAATAGGTGGACCTTGTCTTACAGTAAATTGTTGTTATTTCATGCATAGAAATCGGTTAGTTAATGGTTTTTTCCGCTATGTGCATAAAAGAAGCCTTTTAGTGGGTCTTTGTTATAGGTATTTTTATTTTTAAGTAATAAGAAAGAATATGGCCCAAAAAATAATATATATATTATTAGTATTATGCTTTGTTGTTGGATTTTTAGAAGTAGTAACTAGAAGGATTTTGCCGGTTCAGAATTATTACGCTCATCCAATGTATCAATATGACCGTATGTTAGGGCATTCTTTTAAGAAAAGTTATAATTTTTTAACAATTAGCTATGAGGGAAAGCCGTTCTTTTTTACGACAAATTCATGTGGTTGGAGAGATTTTGAATTTAACAAAGATGATTTTGTTGGAAAAAAAATAATAGTTTTTTTGGGTGATTCTTTGCTTGAGACGGCAGGGGCCAGGATGGAGGATACCTTGCCAAAGGTGACAGAGCGGGAATTAAACAAAGCAGAGAATAAGGAAAAATATAGGTGTTTAAATTTTGGGTTAGGGGATATAGGCCAAAGCGAGGAATATCTGATATGGAAAAATTATGCCAGACTGTATAAGCCGGATATCGTGGTATTACAGCTTTTTCTTTTTAATGATGTTTTAAATAATTCTTTGTATTATGCGGGGAAGTATAATTCTGACGGGGATTATTTAAGGCCGTATATATCTTTAAAGGACGGCAAGCAGCCGAAGATAGTGTATAAAAACTCTTTTTTAGCATTTTTGAGAATACATTCTGCATTGTTCAGGGAGTGCGAGATAAGGTTATTGTCTCTGATAGGCCGATACGGGGAAAGGATAGGAATAAGAAAATCAAGAGACGTGTTTTACGAATCGAGCTCGCGGAGAGGATTGTTTCCATCGCCGGAGAATTTTTTATTTTTGCAGAATAAAGTACCCAGAGAGTATGAAGAGGCGCGGATGCACACAATTAAGCTGATCTTGGAGATCAAAAAAGATGTTGAATTGTCAGGAGCCAGATTTTACATTCTTTCCATCCCATGGCTGGAACAGGTAGACGAGGATAGCAGGGTGGTTACTGTGTTGGACGCAAAAAATAAACCGCATTATTACAAGATAAATTACGATAAACCAGAAAGAGAACTCAGCGCTTTTTTAAAAAAGAATAATATAAAAAGTTATTTTATATTAGACGATTTAAGAGGGTATTTAAAAATAACAAATAAAAACAACGAAGATCTGTGGTGCGACGGCCACTTAAATAAGATCGGCTTGGAAATATGTGGTAAAAACCTGGCAAAAAGATTAATAGAAGACCTGGGGTTATAATGACTGCAAAAGACGAGATAAGGGTAAGTTTAATAATACTCAGCTGGAACGGCAAGGAATTGCTGAAAAGGCATTTGCCGTCTCTTGTCAGCGCTGCGGAAAACTCCGCCGGATGCGAGGTGATTGTTGTTGATAATGGAAGCACGGATGGGACGCGTGAGTATCTCAAGGAGAGTTATCCTCAGATAAATCTAGTCAGGCTTGATAAGAATAAGAGATTTACAGGCGGCAATAACGCAGGGGCTGAGGCTGCAAAAGGGGATATAATAGTTTTTCTTAATAATGATGTTGAAGCGGCGTCTGATTTTCTGGAGCCGCTTTTAGAGCATTTTGATGAGCAGGATGTATTTGCCGTTGGTTGTAAGATCATGATGAAAGGAGTAAGGAAAGAATCAGGGCTTACAAGAGGTAGTTTTAAAAGGGGTTTTTTGCAGGTAGAGCATAGCTGGGAAGAATACAATAAAGCCGTCCCTATTTTGTATGCGAGCGGGGCTGCCTTTGCGTGCGATAGAGAAAAATTCATGCAATTAGGGGGATTTGATACCATCTGGGATCCTTTTTATTGGGAAGATACTGATCTCTGCTACATGGCATGGAAAAGGGGATGGAAGGTTCTTTTTGAGCCCAGAAGCATCGTGTATCATATGCATCAGGCTACAAATAATACGAAAAATTTCAGCAGGCTATTTTTAAATCTGCCAAAAGAAGCGAATAAATATCTTTTTATATGGAAGAATATCTCTGAACCAAGATATCTCTTTTATCATTTTGTCATGCTCTTGCCGGCATTAATATCAAGGATTTTTAAATTGCAGTTTATAAGATTCTTAGGGTTTTTTATAGCTTTATTTAAATTACCAAGGGCTATTTATAGCGGCATAAAAGACGAAAGTTATAGAAAATTAAAGGATTCAGAGATTTTGAAGCTCACCAGCGATATATTATATTATAAAAAGAGGTATAAGTTACTAAATGTAAATAAGGGTAGATTGAAAATACTTTATGTATGTGCCTATTTGCCACTTGTTGGTATACATGCCGGAGCAGGCAGGATGTTTGAAATAATAAAGCGCCTTTCAGAGAAACATCAGGTAGATGTGATTTCATTTATAATAGAAGAAGAATCGAAATATCTGCCTGCGCTTAAGAGTATATGCAAGAGAGTAGATGTTATTAAAAGGGATTATCCCTGGCAGAAAGACAGCCTTTTATGCATCCCCAGCATGATTGATGAATTCTATTGCAAGGACATGGCCATGCTGATAAAGAGAAGATTATATGATGAAGATTATGATATCGCGCAGTTTGAATACCTGCACATGTCTCAATATGCGCCCAAAACATATCCAGGCGCATTGGTATTGACAGAACACCAGGTTCATTTTTTATCCAGAAAAAGGGATTTTAAATATCTGCCTTTTTCTTTGAAAAAATTTGAGGCCTTGATTTCATTTTTAAAAGGGATGATTTATGAAATAAGGGCGTGCGAAAAGTTTGATAAGGTAATAACAATGACAGAACGTGAAAAGGATATTTTAAGGGCTTACTCAAAAAAGATAAATGCAGTCAGCATACCCATGGGCGTGGATACGGAAATATTTAAACCCAGCCAGAATATCAAGGAGTCCGTAGATATAGTGTATGTTGGGTTTTTCAGGCATTATCCAAACGTAGAAGCAGTGCTGTATTTTTATAATAAGATATATCCGATTATAAAAAGAGAATTGCCGGAGGTTAGGGTGAATATAGTAGGATACGATCCCCCTGCAGAAATATTAAATCTTAATAGTAACGGCATAAAGGTCGTCGGTTATGTGGAGGATATAAAACCTTATCTGGAAGAGGCAAAGGTCTTTATAATGCCTATCAGGCTCGGGATGGGGATGAGAGGTAAGCTGTTTGAGGCATGGGCTATGAAAAAAGCAGTCGTATCCACTTCAATAGGATGCGAGGGAATAGATGTTGAAGATGGAAAGGATTTATTTGTAGCTGATAGGCCTCAGGATTTTGCGAAAAAGACAGTGGCGCTCCTAGTGGATCCATCGCTCAGAAAGGCCCTGGGGGATAAAGGCAGAGAAAAGGTTGTGTTGAAGTATGATTGGGATATTTTAGCAAAAAAACTGGAGGGTGTTTATGCATTCGCGGCCACAAAACCGCGCCTTTTGGTTCGACTGCGCTCACCACTTCTCGAATCGAATCATCCCGAGCGAAGTCGAGGGGCAAAACGCGGATAGACAATGGCCGCTCAGTATCAATTTCGAACAAACTCCGGCTTGAAGGCCGGAGAAATTGACAAAAATATAATATGAAGATATTAAAGAGGTTAGGCAGGTTATTCTTTGTTTTAACAGAAGAAGAAAGGTATATTAAACCAGAAACTATCAAGGCCGCGCTTGTTATTAGTGCAGGCGAACCTCATTGTCAAAACGCCCAGGAAGTCACAGGGAAAAGGTTTCCGCAAGCAGAGATAAAAACAATTCAATGTAGAAGCGCCAAGGATATATTTTTAAAGCTATATAGGTTGAGGGAAGAGCAGATTAGCGCGGTTATAGTATTATCTTTAAATCCAATTGTTATATTTTTTGTGTCAGTTTTTTTTAGCCGTTATTTTCTGATATATAACAGGTTTGGCCAGTGGTTTTTGATAAGGAAGAAAACGCTCTATGAATTCTTAATAGGCCGCAGAGGCGCAGATAGAGAAAAAGAAGATTGGAATGCGCCTCATTACAGGATATCTTTTGCGAAGTTTATTATACCTCTTATTTTTTTTCCGTTTGTTTTGATCAAGATATTTTATCAGGCAATAAAGTTATTTTTTTATTTGGCATTTAATTTATCATATTTATTTTTAAGGAGGTCAGTTTATATTTTTATCAAATAGTATATGCTGCGACTTTTATTTGTAATAATAAGATACTGGGATTTGATAATAGCCTTAGCGGTCAAGGATTTGAAGGTGCGTTATAAGAGCGCCTTTTTGGGATTTTTATGGGCTATTCTGACTCCGCTATTTTTGGCGGTCATTTTTTTTATCGTATTTACAAAGATAATCCCGATGGGCATAGATAGATACCCTATCTTTTTATTGTGCGCTCTTTTTCCCTGGAATTTCATGCAGGTTTCTCTTAGTATGGGAACAGTTTCTATAGTTACGAGCGGAAATCTTATAAAAAAAGTTTATTTTCCTAGAGAGGTAATACCAATCTCTGTTGTTTTTTCTAATGCCTATAACCTCGTATTATCTTTTTTAATATTAATATTGGCAATTGTTCTGTCGTGCGGAGGCATAAAGCCGCCGATATTGTTATTACCTTTTATTGTAATATGCCAGATTGTATTTACGCTTGGACTTTTGTTTATATTTTCAGGGCTCCACACTTATTACAGGGATGTGAAATATATGGTTGAAATATTTACGCTGGGCTGGTTTTATCTTACGCCTATCTTTTACCCTATAGATCTAATACCTATTTCTTTTAGAAAAATATATATGTTTTTGAATCCCATGGCGATCTTTGTTGATTTTTATAGAGGCGTTATGCTATATGGTGCATGGCCTAATTTTTTTAATTTTATGTACATTGTTTCTGTAAGCATAGCTATGTATTTTGTCGGGCTTTTTATTTTTAAGAAATACGAACCTTTATTTGCGGATGTGGTTTAATGTATATCATAGAAGTTTCTAATTTAGGAAAAAGATATAGGATATTCTATGAAAAAAATTCTCTCGTAAAGACGTTTTTTGCATGGACAAAAGGCGGAAGGATATACGAAGATATCTGGGCATTGAGAGGATTGTCATTTAAAGTTGAAAAAGGAGAAACCATAGGCGTTATAGGGAGGAATGGTTCCGGCAAGACAACGCTTTTGAAGCTATTGGCAGGGGTAACAACGCCTGAATCCGGGACGATGAGGATAGATGGTCTTGCTTCCAGTTTATTGGAATTAGGGACTGGTTTTCAGGAAGAACTTACCGGAAGAGAGAATATATTTTTAAATGGCGGTATATTGGGTATGAAGAGGAAGGAGATAAATAGGAAACTTGCGGATATCATAGATTTTGCAGAGATCGGGAAATTTATAGATTCGCCCATGCGGACTTATTCAAGCGGGATGTGGATGAGATTAGGTTTTTCTCTGGCGATAAATGCAAACTTCGAGATATTGCTGATAGATGAGGTTCTGGCAGTGGGGGATATCTCTTTCCAGAAAAAATGTTTTGAAAAATTTAATCAGCTGAAACAAAAGGGCGTGACTATTCTATTTGTTTCTCATAATTTAGAAAAGGTCAAGGACGCCTGCAATAGAACTATATGGCTCGATAGAGGCGTATGCAAGGCATTTGATGCGACTGATAAGGTTATAAAGATGTATCTTGATAGCATTGTCAGGGAAACAGGCGTTTCTATTCAAGAGAATGCAGTAGAGGTGGATAGCGCGAGTTTTTTAAAAAAGAAATGGGGTTCGAGAGAGGCAGAGATCTTGGATGTTTATTTTACAGACAGAGAAGGAAGGAAAAGAGAACAATTTGATACAGACGAATCTTTGGCTGTGAATATAAATTATTTGGCAAAAAATGAAATAAAAAAACCTACTTTTGGTTTCGGGATATACAAAAAAGAAGGACAGCATATCTGCGGCCCCAATACAAAGGCATATAATTTTGTTATAAATTCTATAAATGGAAAAGGCAGGGTTAGTTTTGTATTTGAAAGATTGCAATTATTAGAAGGAGAATATTTTGTTTCCGCGTCGATATATGATACAGACATATGCTGTCCTTATGATCACCATGAGAAGGTATATAAGTTTTCAGTCGCTTCTAATAAGATAGAAGAACAGTACGGCTTATTAAAGCCAGCCGGGAGGTGGAATCATGAAAGCATTCAATCCAAGCCAGCTCATTAAATTGCCTTTTGACCAGTACCAGAGATACAAGATGGTAGAAGAGTTGGTGAATCTTCTCCGAGGCAGGGAAAACATGACCATGCTGGACGTTGGAGGCAGGCCAGGCCTTTTAGGCAAATTTTTGCCAAAAGACAAGATATTCAATCTTGATGTAGAAAAAGGGAATGCCAAAAATTTCATAGTAGGAAACGGATGCCGTCTGCCTTTCAAGGATAAGAGTTTTGACATAGTGATAAGCGTGGATGTGCTTGAGCATGTGCCTTTTAAAAATAAGCTAAAATTTTTAGAGGAAGTCCTGAGGGTTTCCCGCAGATTTAATATCATAGGAGCTCCCTATCACGATAACCAGGTTCTATTGGCGGAAAAGATACTATATGATTTCATATATTCTAAATACGGAATAAAATACAAGCTTTTAGAAGAGCATTTCAATAACAAACTTCCGATTTTAGAGGCGACAGAGCAGTATATTAAGGACAAGGGGTTTGACTGCATATATTTGGATAACGGCTATCTCTATAATTGGCTGTTCATGATGCTTATTAATTTCTATTTCGAATGGATGGATTCCTCCAAATCTATACTGCCTAGAATAAACGAGTTCTACAATGCAAATTTCTATAAGCTGGATAATAAATCCCCAAGCTATAGAAAGGTTATAGTGTCATCAAAAGATAAGAGCTTTGATTTAAAAAACATACTTGATATATATAAAAATCACGAGAAGGATAATGATTCCTCTCCAAAGCTGGAATTGGCAAATTTGTTAATGAAACTGATAGGCGCCGAAGAGATACGAGACAAGGAAGAAGAAGTTAAAAAACTAAAGTCCAACTTTCAGGAAAAAATAGACGCCCTGGAAAAATGGAATAAGGTAAATAAGAAACGGCTCGAAGAAGAACTTGATAAGACTGTCTTCAAGACAGGGAAAGAGATCGGCCGCTTAAACAAGGAGATTAAACAGCTTCATCTTGGCTATTCTAAGAAGATAAGGGATACCGAAAAGTCCTACTCCCAGAAGCTCAAGGATTCCCAAGGGTTTAACGGCAAGGAAAAGCTCCAGTTTACTACAGAAACCACGCGGCTTAACGAAGAGATTAAAAA
>Ga0066636_10001555_pt1 | contig 14232 bp, 10 predicted proteins | sample CryGeyCG2014_080_2_FD_62736 | JGI IMG/M metagenome (GOLD analysis project Ga0066636, IMG submission 62736) | Groundwater microbial communities from aquifer - Crystal Geyser CG07_land_8/20/14_0.80 | ecosystem: Environmental > Aquatic > Deep subsurface > Groundwater | place: USA: Utah: Grand...
CTACGCGATGAGGCAAAAAAATAAATGTTTTAGTTGTTTTTTTGTATTTTTTTTTCTATTTCAATATATTTGACTAGATACTATAACCAATATCATTTGTAATATTTTATAATATATATTGTAACTTTATTTAGTTCCTATTTTGTATTAATATTAATTATGTTTGTAATGTATATATGCTAAATATTATATTTATAATATTCTATTGGACGTAATATAATTGTTTATGTATTGTTATCTAGCAACTATTTAATATGTAAACAGATGAGTATCAATCATTGTACATGTGCAAATCATTGCTAAATGAAAATACTTCTTTAAATATGTAAATTTATATTTATATGAAGATACATCGGCATACCGGTGAAGCCTGTCCCGGAACTCCATTCAGTAGCCGGCATCCAGTTTTTTCCCGACCTACGCCGGGATGACGACCTGGATTGCGGATCGAGTAGGCTTTTGACATGTGGCATTCTTATATTTCGTTGCGCACTTTTCGGACATGACCGTTAGCCGGCTTTAACTCTTTGGATTCTTTCTTTATTTGAAAATACCCATTTCCTTTAACTCTTTCTCGACAAGAGACGGAGGGGGTGATTTTCATCCTTAGTTGCGCCCTGCCAGGGCATGGCAGTGAGTCTTTGGAAGGGATGGTTTGTAGGATGCTAAATAGGAACATCAGGGGCAGGAAACTGAAAAGGAAGTCTATCTTAGGCAGTCGGGCATGGTTTTCCCATCATTCATGCGCCCTGGTGAGAAACCTCATGGATTGGTCTTTTGCCGTTGCTTCTTCAAGGATATTGAATCGAGAAGCTCTCAGCATATCCACCAGTTCCTCGCGCCTGTATCTTCGGATGCGCTTGGCAGCCTTGAAGATGGGTTTTATCCTCCAGGAAATGCGCCTCCATAAAGAGGCTTTTCCCGGGATGGTAGATCTGAGATGAGGGCTTATGGCAACTACCAGGAAAATACCGGAGGGAACCAGTACATCAGATATTTTCTGCAGGAAACGCAGGGGCTCTTTTACGCACTGGAGCGTCGCAGCGCAAACAACATAATGGAAGGAATGAGAAGGAAAGGGAAGTGCCTTGTTGAAATCAACCAGCGAAAACCGCACCTTCAAAGCCGAACGTTGCGCCTTGGCCCTTGCCCTTTTAAGCATCCGTGAAGCAAAATCAATTCCTTCTACCTGGAAGCCTCTTCTTGCAACCTCAATGCTGTAGTTACCTGTGCCGCAACCGATATCCAGCACCCTGTTTTCATCGCCTTCGCGATATTGCGCAAACCAGTTGACTGCCGCCTCTAAATGTTCCCTGTACTCAGGCAGCAGGAGTTTGTCGTCCCACGTTGCGCTGTGAATGTTCCAGAATGCAGGCTCAAGCCGGTAGAAAGGCCTGATGCCTCCATCTTCGCCGCTTCCTTTTTTTCTCTTCATAATATCGTAATCCTCCGATAATATAAACCGGCCGGCACTCAGAAGCAGAAAAAAATATCCTAACGCGTGTCGCCTCACTCCGATAGACGACTCCGAAACTTCTTTCCGTAAATTCCTTCGGATCGAAGCTGCTAGATACCTCAGAGCGCTCTCCGGCAGTAGCAAGCATCTTTATCCTGTCAACGGCAAACATCCTTATTTCATTAAAATCTACTGAGCCGGGCGGAAGCGTTGCCTTCACTTTCGCAAAAAAGGATTCAAGGGAGTCGTGGAAGACGGTTCCTTCGAAAACCTTCAGCATCCCGCTGCTGAAGTGGAGCGCCATAAGTTCAGTGATGCTTAAAGGTATGGGTATGTGGTGCTTAACCGTCTCGAGCAGAGACCAGATGTTTTTACCCTCGACACGCTCCGTGTAAATGGAAAATCCGGCTAAATGGAGCGCCTCCAGGTACCTGTAAACGGTTCGAGGATGGCAGTCGAGATCTCTTGCAAGGTCAGAGGCTGATCTCTCAAGCTTTGAAGATATCAGCGTCTGCATTATCTTCCATTGTCGCCCGAGTTGATCCCCTCTTGCCACGAAGATACCTCCTCTCTGCCCGGCAGCAGATTATTGAGTCAACTCTTTTTGAAGTCAAGCAAATCAGCGCCGTAATAAGACTCAGCAGGATGCGAAAGCTTCCTCTTTTATTGCGGCAACAAGTTAGTGTCCATCCGGAAATGAGATAGTTTCGTCGAGTTCAAGGCGGGCGATAATTTTAACCACAGGAATACATTGACGTATTTCGAGGATTAAAAATTGAGCCCAACGCCGAAATCGGTGAAAATAGCCATTTCCGGATGGGCACTAGTTACGGGGCCGATCCTTTGTCTGATTTTGAATAAAGGCTTGCTAATTGCATTGTCTTCTAAGAAAGGAGAAACCAATGGACTTTGATGATGATGTTCACGAAGAGGCAGCAGGAGATGAAGGGAGCGCTATCGGAAGCGGCAAAGGGCTTTTAGACATTTCTGATCCGATCAATATCTCAGATCCTCGCTCAGCATATCTGTTTATGAGTGACGATGCCCAGGATGAAATGCAAGGAGATGGAAACAGATGCAGGATGAAGTGCCTCAACTGTGGAAAAATCTTCAGGGGAGATATCCTTGATCTCTGCCCCAAGTGCTCAAGTCCGAACGTCACGAGTGCGGATTAGGCCCCTTGGCATCCTTCCCCCTGCAATGTGAGGGTAGGAGGCAAAATTGTAACACGTTTCATGACAGGGATATTTCAACATTGTAACAAAGGAGTTTGTAATGTATATGCCCACCCCATCACCCGCACTAAAGAAAATCCTTTTGCCTGTCTATGGGCCTTGTCCAGCTTTCAACTCTTCATGCAAGCTCATGAGGTGGTCACCATATAACGGCCATGTGCCCAGGGGATTCTGCGGATGCACCGGGTCTTGCGAGGAAGTAAGGCTGGTCTTGATCGTGGCTGAACCGGGAGACCCACATCCGGAAGAGAACCATTCAGTGAAAGCAGGTTCTGAGGAGCTTTTTGAGGAGACATTCTGTTACTCCTACCGATGCTACAGGGAAGGCAAGGATCAGTTTCACCGAAACGTCAGGCATATACTGAATCTATGCTGGCCCGACCTTTCCTTTGATGAGCAGATGAGAAAGACCTGGATCACAGAATCCGTGCTCTGCTCCGCTTCAAGGCAATGCGGGAGTGTTCCCTCTCAGGTATGGCGGGAATGCACCAGACGATATCTCCTCCCTCAGATTGCCCTCTTCAGAAGGGCCATCATTGCCACACTGGGTTCAAAGGCCCGTGACCGAACACTCGGCATCATACCGGGAGTCTGCACTGTGAAAGCAGCCGCCCCTCCAGGCTGCAACCACAGGGGCGCAAGGCAATCATGGCAGGAGCTTGCCGGAAGCGTGCGCCTATTAAACGAACGCGGGTCTTCTCAAGCTCCAGGTCCCCATATCATTAAAGAGAACCTGATACATAGCGGGTGGGATCCTGGACTCCTGCATCCCTGAATCCCTTGATCCTCAACAGGCAACTGTCACATCGGCCGCATGCCAATCCCCCGTAAGATGGATCATAGCAACTGTGGGTGATGGAATAATCTACGCCCAGGTCAAGACCTTTTTTGATGATCTCCGCCTTTGTCATTGCGATAAGGGGGGTGTGGATTTCTATCCTTGCGCGGCCCTCGACTCCGGCCCTGGTTGCCAGGTTGGCCATTCGCTCGAAGGCATCAATGTATTCGGTACGGCAATCAGGATAGCCGCTGTAGTCAAGTATGTTCACCCCGATGAAGATATCTTCCGCCTGCAGAACCTCTGCCCAGGCCAGGGCGACGGACAGAAAAATGGTGTTTCTTGCAGGCACGTAGGTTGCCGGTATGCCTCTGCCTATCTCATGTTCGTTTCGGTCTTTTGGAACAACTATTTCGGATGTAAGGGCAGAGCCCCCGATCCTGTCAAGCCTTATGTCCATGACAAGGTGTTCTTTTACCCCCAGAAGGGCGGCCACTGTTTTGGCCGCCTCCAGTTCGACAGCATGCCTCTGTCCGTATCTGAATGAAAGGGCATAAAGATCAAAGCCCTCTGCCTTTGCAACAGCCATGGCCGTTGTCGAGTCTATCCCTCCGCTCAAAAGCACAACCGCCCTTTTCATTTAAACCTCAAAGCCTTATCTTTCCGGCAATATTACATAGTTTATCATCTAAACCCCGTGCCCGGATAGGGCACAAAGAAGGATGAAAATCGCCCCCACCCCTCCCTCCCCCGTCGAGGGGGAGGGATAAAAGGAAAGGGCACAATGAAGCATGGAATTGCCCCATGTCAAAAGCCTGCTCGACCCGGAATCCGGATGCCGGACACCGGATAGCAGGGCCCTTGAGCACATACCTTCCATCCGGACATTTTTTCCCCAGCGTGACAACTGCGGTTTTTTTTAGGCGCCCTGTTCCTGCGCATCCGGTTCATCCGGAACTATCACCATGCCTGAGCGCGCCTCCGCGCCAGAGCATTCCACAAAAGATGGTTTTTTACAACAGGTGCCGTTATATTTAAAGGGTGAGGGATACAAAGGGTAAGCATTTTCATATAAGGGAGAAAAGCAAAATTGGCGTTTCCAGACAATGGGCAAGTGCCGGTATCGAGTGCGGATGCCGCAAACCGAATAAGCCCTGAAAGGCGCAGGAGGTTCATGACTGCCGGTGGAATAATCGTCCTGGCAATCTGGATCATAACTGTCGCCCTGTGGGTCAAGAGGCTTCATACAGTGCCGTCTTCAATAAAGAAGACTGTCGCGGAGGCTTCAGCACCCATTTCCGAGCCCCTCACCGAATGGATGGAGATATATCTGAAAAAAGACAAGATAGGTTATTCAGAAAGGCACATCAGCCCGGTTGGAGAGGGCTATCTTGTGCGCGAGGAAATGCTCTTGAAGCTCAATCTAATGGGCCGCGTAAGCGCCCTCAAGGCCGTCACCCAGGCAACTCTGGGAAAGGACTTCAGCCTCCAGGGTTTCCATTTTCTTTTAACATCCGGCGCTGTGCGATTTGAGGCAAAGGGAAACGTCGAGCATGAAGCGATTAGGATTACGATCGGTGAGGGTAAGAAAGGCAGAAAGACAGTCATCCCCATATCAGGGCCTGTCACGATAAGCACCGGCGTACCTGGGCTGATTAAGGGCCGAGGTCTTCAGGTAGGGCGATCCTTTTCCTTTTCCCTCTTTGATCCTTCGGTAATGGCCCAGCAGGAGGCCACCGTCAGGGTCTTAGCTAGGGAATCCATGGAGATCAAGGGTGTCAGCTACGCTGCTTTCAGGGTGGAGGGTGAATTCCTCGGGCAGAAGATGACATTCTGGCTGGATGATGAAGGAGGCGTGCTCAAGGAGGAGGGCCCGATCGGTTTAACCCTTGTCAGGGCTAGTGAGGCTGCGGCCCTTGGAGATTTTGAAGGGAGCGGCAGAGAGGATATCTACCGCCTTGCTGCAGTGCCCGTTAAAATAAAGCTGTGGCAGCCTGAGATGCTTACCTTTATTAAGCTCCGGGCAGGAGGTCTTGAGGGCGTGGCGCTTGACACCTTCGCCCTTGATTCAGGGAGGCAGTCTTTCGAAGGAGACACCATTGCCATAAAAAGAGAGAAGGTACCTGATCCATATCAACTACCCGGCCGAGTCCCTGACATGCAGGAATACCTCAAACCGGAGCTGGGGATCGAGAGCGACCACCCTTTAATAATCAAGGCTGCTGCCGGGATTGTGGGCGAGCTTCAAAGTCCAGTCAGGATAGCAGTAAAGATAATGGGCTGGGTTTTTGAAAGCATAGAAAAGATGCCGGTCATGAGTGTTCCCAGCGCAATCGAGGTACTTGAAAAAAGAGTGGGTGATTGTAACGAACACGCTGTTCTTGCCGCGGCACTTCTCCGCGCCGCAGGGATCCCGGCAAGGGTCTGCGTTGGTCTTGTCTATAAGGATTCCGCCTTCTATTACCACGCGTGGAACGAGGTCTACCTGGGTTCCTGGATCAGCATGGATACTGTTTCAAACCAGATGCCCGCAGACCCCACGCACATCAAACTTTCGCACGGAGGTCTGGACAAACAGGCATCCATTATGGGGCTGCTCGGTAAGATCAGCCTGGAGATCCTCGCCTATGGCTATGATTGAACTAATCGGCCTCACCAAAATCTATAAAGGTTTTAAGGCCGTTGACGGAATAAATCTTACAGTTGAAAGGGGAGTTTTATTCGGTTTTCTTGGTCCCAACGGGGCAGGCAAGACCACCACCATCAAGATGATGGCCGGCGTTCTCAAGCCGACAGGAGGAATGATCAGGATGAACGGGCTCGATATCGCCCGCGAACCGGAGGCTGTAAAGCAGTTCGTGGGCTTCATCCCGGACAGGCCCTTTATCCATGAAAAGCTCACAGCCAGGGAATTTCTGAATTTTGTGGCTGACCTCTACCGCATGGAAAGGGGAAGGGCCAGAGACGAGCAAATCCTGAGGCTCCTTGAGCTGTTCGAGCTTGCCGGTTGGGCCGATGAACTCATTGAAAGTTACTCCCACGGTATGAAGCAGAGGCTCGTCATGTGCTCGGCCCTTATCACGGAGCCGAAGATACTTGTGGTGGATGAACCCATGGTGGGGCTTGACCCAAGGGGTGCCCGCCTTGTCAAGACCATATTTCGAGGCCTGGTTGAAAGGGGTGTTACGATATTTATGTCCACACACTCACTGGCCGTAGCGGAGGAGCTGTGCGGCCGGATAGCCATCATACAAAGCGGCCGTATCATCTCTAACGGGACGTCGGCTGAACTGAGGAGCAAGGCAGGCACAGACGGGAACCTTGAAAAAGCGTTTCTGTTGCTCACGGAAGGAGGAGAGGAACCAAATGAACGGTTTTTTGCTCCTTTGCAGGCCTAGGGCGCTAGCCCTTAAAAACTCGATTTTGAGGGGAGGGAAAAAGGGACGCAGGCGCTCCCTGATTATGGCGTTCCTGGGTTTATTACTTTGCGGAGGCATCTTTTATCTTTCCTGCCGGGTACTCCTTCACTTTCAAACCATATCGGGCCTGGGCGATCTCCTTGCAAGGCTGCTGCTTTCCATGATGCTCTTAAGCTTTTTTTCGCTTCTCATATTCAGCAACGTGATCTCTGCTCTTTCAAATCTATACCTCTCAAAGGATCTGGAACTGATCCATGCTTCCCCGGCCATGATTGAGGATGTATTCATCTCACGGGCGATTCAAACCGTTATGGACTCTTCCTGGATGCTTGCCGTATTCGGAGTTCCGGTCTTCATGGCGTACTCCTACGTATATCGGCCCGGTCCGCTCTTTTATGTAACACTCGCCCATCTGAGCCTTACACTTGTAATCATTGCAGCCGGGGCGGGCATCATTGTCACGATGATTCTCGTCCACATCTTTCCGGCCCAGAGGGCAAGGGACTTTGTGGCCCTCCTCGGCATAGTGATGGGTATTGGGATATATCTTCTCTTCAGGTTCATGAAGCCCGAGCGGCTTGTAAATCCGGACACCTTTTTTACTGTGGCCCAATATCTGAACTCTTTGAACGCCCCCCGCTCGCCTTATCTTCCCACCCAGTGGGTCGCAGACAGCCTATGGATGTGCCTTAAAGGAGAACAGGCAAGGGGATTTCTGCACGAGGCCGTCCTTGCCTGGAGCACGGCAGGCGCTGCGGTTGTGATAAATATATGGCTCGCAAGTTTCCTCTACTTCGAAGGATTTTCCAAGTCCCAGGAGGCAAAGAAGAGGCGCAACGGAGCTGGAGTCCTATTGGAGATTCCGGCAAAAGCAGCTGCAAGGATATTCGGTCCCCAGGCAGGGGCGCTGGCTGCAAAGGAGATAAGGATGTTTTTCAGGGACAACACTCAATGGTCGCAGTTGCTTCTCCTGGGAGCCCTTGTCGCGGTTTATCTATATAACTTCAGCGTGCTTCCAATTGACATGAGCCCCATCAGGGTTGACTTCTTTCAAAACCAGCTCTGTTTTCTCAACCTTGCCCTTGCAGGGCTTGTGCTCTCAGCGGTGTCCGCGAGGTTTGTGTTTCCGGCGGTCAGCTCCGAAGGCGAGGCCTACTGGATCATAAAGTCATCTCCCCTTAAGACGAGGCGCTTCCTGTGGGCCAAATTCCTAATCTATGTAATCCCGCTTCTTATCCTCGGTGAGATTCTTATAATCGCTACAAACAGGCTTATGGATGCTGCCCCGCTCATGAAGGTGCTTACAACGGCGACCATGATCTTCATGATCATGGGGATAACTTCAATGGGCGTAGGTCTTGGCGCTGTTTATCCTGATTTCAGGCATCAAAACATCGCCCAGGTGGCAACCGGCTTTGGAGGCATGACCTACATGATAGTAAGCGCGCTCTTTGTAACTGTGACAGTTGTGCTCGAGGCAGGCCCTGTTTATATCCTTTTCATGGCAGGTGTAAAAAATATTACCGTTACAGGCCTTCAGTGGCTTTTCATCGCAGCGTCATTTTCAACAGTCGCGGCTCTGACCGCCCTGGCGATCCATCTACCCATGCGGATGGGGGAAAGAGCACTTGAGAGCCGGGAATGAAAAGGTTATTCAGGGGGGGAACGTCTTTCGGAAATCAGGACATGCGTACATGAAAAGCCGCACCAGCCCCCTGATTTTTGATATCGCTAACTAATTCAGCCTCTTGATGAATATCTTCCTGCCGCCGTTTATTTTTTGAGCCAGATCCAGCATGCGGGTGTGGTGGGTGAAGAAGAGGACCTGGGTCTTGAGCGAGAGATCGGAGAGGATTTCAAGGGCTGCCTTTGAGCGGTCGTCATCGAATCGGATGAGGATATCGTCAACGATAAAAGGCATGGGCTCGTTGTTCTCCAGGTATCTTTCCAGGGTGGCCATCCGAAGCGCAAGGTAGAGCTGATCAACGGTCCCGTCGCTCATGCCGGTCACATCCACCAGGCTCCCACCGGGTCTAAGTCCATAGAGAATGGGCTCGTCGCTTTCGCTGTAATCTGTCTTAAGGCCTGAAAAGGAGCCGAGGGTGAGCCTAGTAAAAAACTCCCCCGTCCTTGTGACAAGGGGACCTTGGTTTCTTGTCCTATATGTCTCTATAGCCTTTCGCAGGACCAGGGAGGATAACCGGAGCACAATATAGTCCTCGGTCAAGTTTCTTATCTCAGCAAGTACCTGCTGGCCTTCCTCCGAAGCTCGGAAGGCCGCGGCAGAGCCGTCAGTTCTGGAAAGCTCGTTTCTTAAAGCCCCCACCTTCTCTCCAAGGTCCCTCTGGCGGGACTTTAGATCGGAGAGTTCCGCCTCAAGCTTCTCCAATCCCGCCTCAACGCTGTCCGTATTGTAGGACTCAACCTCCCTAATAGTTTCAGCCAGGCTTGCGCCCCCTCCAAGTTCTGTTATCTGTAACTCAAGGGAAGCAAGTGTCTCTTTGAGTTTCTTGAACTCAGAAGACCTCCGCTCCAGCCCCTCAAGCTCCTCAGGGTCACGGCATTCGGCCTGCCTGCAAAGCCCGGCAAGTCTTTCCGCCGCGACGGCCATATCCTTTTCCGCCTCCTCCTTTTCGGCTGTCTTTCGCACTATCTCCTTTTCGATGGATCTGTAACTGGTTTCCGCCTGAAGGGCCTTTGAAAGCTCGGAGTAAAGGCTCAAAGCGGCATGCTCCGGCCCGAGTTTTATAAGTTCCGGCGCAGCGTGTGTAACTATCTCTTTGATATCGGATGCGAAAACTTCTGCATCCCGCTTTATACCGGAGATGCGCTTCTCCAGGGAGTCGCAGTCATCCCTTTTCTTGAAAAGCTCATCAAGCTTTGCAATCAATAGGAGGGCAACCTCAGGGCCGGTGCCTTCCGGGAGACCCACTTCCCTTAAGGCTTCCGACCACTGGACCTTCCATGCGGAAAGCCTTTCCTTTGTCTCCTCCTTGCTCCTTAAGGCGTCGGCCAGTGTCTCATTTAGAGATGATATCCTGGAGTCAAGCTCGGTTCTGCGCCTTGAGCACTCCCCGATTCGATCAAGGACAGCCTCACACCTGTCAAGGAGCTTATCAAGGCTCTCTCCTTCGGGCACAACCTCTCCAAGAGTCGCAAGGCAGCCCCTCAGCTCTGATCTGTTTATCTCCGTCTGTTCCCTTATACTTTGAAGTTCCGCCTTGAGTTCACTTAATCTCTCCTCACGCTGCAAGGCCTTGTCATAGCGTCCGATCCAATCCCTCATCTCAGATGGAGTAAGGGGATCAATGGAGCAAGGGGCCCAGATACCCTTCCATCGGGCCTGTATGCAAAGGTTATCCTCATCAAGACCTCGCATCTCCCCTTTAATCTGCTCTATTTCCTCTTCGATCCTTGCTGCCTGGGATAAAAGGGAAGCGTAATCAGCCACCCTGGCCGCCTCCCTCCTCAGGCGGTCGGCAGTTTCATCCGCCTCCAGGACAGCCCTCTCATAGGCATCTGCGAGATTTCTTTCCGGATCATAGTGTTTCGCCTCTTCACCGACATACTGCCCCTCAAGCCAGGCCCTCTTTACCAGTTCCCATCCCGCCGCGCGCCTTTCCCTTCGCTCGTCAAGCTCCTTCTCGGTAGGGACCAGGCCGACCATTTCAACCGCCCGGATCTTCTGCCTGAAGGCCTTAAGTTCCGCCTCGGCTTTCTTAAGAAGGCCACGCCGGTTCTCGGTTTCCATCTTGATCTCGGAGAATTCCGCCGCAAAAAGGTTTATTGTCTCGATGGAAGGTACAGGAAGACGAGCCAACTCCTCAAGCGTCCCCGACCAAGGGTTGAGCCTTCCCAGAAGCGCGTTTACACTCTTTTCTTCGGCCCTTAGTCCCTTTTCCGCATCCTTCAGGGCGGATAAAAGGTCGCCCTTTTTGTTTACCCTTAAAACCGCCTTCTTTAGCCTCGATGGATCTCTGGGGGCGTCGAGCAATGCCAGGTCTTCCTTTAGTCTCCCGATCTTATCGCCTGCCTCCCGTATATCCTTTTCGGCCCTTTCCAGAGTTGTGCTCAGGGCCTGATATGTATTTCCAAGGCCCTGGATGCGAGCCTTGACCGTGGCCCTGGGCCTGCCGGATTTTACCTCCTCCATTCCCAAGCCGGGCTTGAGTTCGGATAACAGCACTTCAATATCTGCCATATTCTGGGCATAACTGCCCTCGAGCTTACCCAAATCCGATATAGCCTTCTTGTGCTGGCCAAGCCTCTGATGGATTTCCTTGATTGCCTCTGTTCTTTCAAGGAGCCTCTCGGGAAGCCTGATACCTGCCTTCTCGGAAATGAGGCGCTCAAGATCAAGCTTCGCCCTTCTCTTTCCTTCCCTCGCCGCCGCAAGGGCGCTCTCTGCCTCGTGACGTCTCCCGGTAAAGTCTTCGGGCAGGATCACTACGCGGCCGAATTCCTCAATCTTTGCCGCAAGCTCCCTCCTAAGAGATGCCTTGGGGATGAGTTCCCTGATCCGCCTCAGGCGGTTCTGCTCACCGGAGCGATTCTCAATAAGGCCCTGAACCTCGTCCCGCTCAGAAAGCGCTTTCTTGAAACTTCTCTCCTTTTCCGTCCAGTCACTGCTTGAAACAGAGGCATCCGATACCTGCCTTTTTATGTCTTGATACCTTGCTACGGCTTTGTTTATTAAGGGATTTTGTGCCCTGGGCTTAAAAAGGGCGTCTGTCTTGGCCTCCATTTCTGAAAGGACATCTGTGAGATTGGCCCCTCCGGTGCCGGCAGCAAATAGACTCCCCCCTGCCTCTCCTTTGCCCGCCAGGATATTCTGCCCTCCAGTCACAAGCGCCGGGTGATCAATGCCGAAGAGCATCTCGAAAAGCTCTCTGGTAACCCCCTTAAGGTACCTCTCCAGCACCGCCTCTTTTATGGGAGCGCCCGAGGAATCAAGAATGGTATCCCTGTTTCCCTTGCGCCTTATGAAATACAGTTCGGAACCCAGGGAATCTGAAATCAATCCACCAATCCTCAAGGCCTTGTGATCGTGTATGAAGTTATCCTGGGACCTGGCGGGTATCCCGTAGAGGAGGCATTTAAGGGCTCGCAGGGCCGAGCTTTTTCCGGTCTCGTTTGATCCGTAAATGATATGAATGCCTTCAGGGCCTTCCCCCAGATCAATGCTTTTGCCCGTAAAAGGCCCGAACGCGGAAAGATCAAGTCTGAGTATCCTCACGGCTCTACCTCCTTTGACAGCAAGCGGCTTGCAAGATAACGCCTCACATCCTCGGCGGCCGCCTTTATGGTCTCGGCTTCTTCCAGGCGAATAGGCTCTTCCCCGCCCTTGAGTTCAAAAGGAAGCTTTTCGTTTAAACTCCTAAGGGCTTGAGCAGCTTGGGCGATAAGTTCCTTATCTCCTTTAAGCCCTTCTATGGTTTCGAGAAGAACCGAAAAGGCCTGGCCCTCCGATGAAGGAAGGAATGCGTCATCAGGACTACTTTGTAAAAAGCGAATCTTTTCAAGCCATATCCCACCCTCACCCGCCTGGTAGGCTACTGCACGAAGCTCGCCTCGAAGCTGCTCCGGATCTTCCGGCATGGCCTTCCGCGCGGCGCCTTCCACCTCAAGGCGAACCGCAAGGGGCATCCGGTTGTTATCCTTCCATGCCGTTTGGAGCACTCTGGATATGAAGGCGCACAGATCATCGAGGCCTTTGGCCTTTACCCCTTCCACCCTGATAAGAGCCCATCGCATGACATCGAGACCCCGGTGCTCTGTCCGCACCTCGCCATTCTCACTTACAGTGACCAGTGTGCAACCCTTAGGCCCTGTCTCGCGGATGTTTCTCCCCTGGATGTTTCCGGGGAAAACTATCCGGGGTTCCTCCCTCACCACCTCCCTGGCATGAACATGTCCGAGGGCCCAGTAGTCATATCCCTTGGACACAAGTCCAGCGGAACTTGTAGGGGCATAGGCCTCATGCCCCGGTCTCCCGTCCAGGCTTGTATGGAGAAGCCCGATATTGAAGCAATGCGGCAGTGCCTTTGGATATCCCGCCGCCAGATCGTCGCTTACGGCCCTGGAGGCGTATCCCTGGCCGTGTATAGCGACTCCCAGCTTCTCAAGAAAAATAGTCTCGGGCTCCCTCACTGAAAAAAGCTTAACATTATCAGGCATCCTGAGATGCTTTGTAATCCGGCTTGCCGCGTCATGGTTTCCCGAGACTATGAAAACGGCAATTCCTTCATCCTTAAGCCTTGCCATCTGGGCCGACAGAAAAAGACCTGTGTTGTAGTCCTTCCAGTCCCCGTCAAAAAGATCGCCGGCGACCAGGACAAAGTCAACCTTTTCTGAGGCGGCAAGATCAATGAGATTGACGAGGGCCTTTCTGGGCGCATCTCTTACCTCTTCCACAGGAGCCCCTTCGTATTGCTGAAGCCCAATCATCGGACTGTCCAGATGTATGTCTGCTGCATGGATGAATTTCATGTTCAAGTGCCCCTATTTGATATATCCATTTCACTTCCTGAAATTAATTCTTACCGAGTGGCCCACCCCGAGTCAACAACATAGAGAAAGCAGACACATCATCAGACTGACTGTCCTAACCGGCTGTGATGATTTTTTCAACAAATTGGTCTTACACACTTGGGGATCGTCTTTTCACTTTATTCTCTTGAGAATCATTGGTAGAGTCAGGCAAACATAGCGCAAATCGAGGAGATATCCAAACCAGGCTTTGACATGATGGGACCTTCATGAGATACGCAGGGGCAGATATCCAAGGAAAAGAGGTTTCGCTCAGAGATAAAATATCTTGGCGAAAACGTTGAGGACATAGCTGATTAAGAATTTTTTATCTTGAAAATAATCCCGTTATGCTGTCTCCTTAAAGGAAAAAGAGGGGCTTTCTTTAACCTCGATATAGGGTTCCGCATGGGAGGACATAATTGGGTAGCTGAATATAGGAGGAAACTTTCCTCTGCCGAGGAAGCCCTATCCGTGCTTCGCCACGGGCACAGGATATTCGTTGGATCGGCCTGCGGTGAGCCACAGTGTCTTACGAGGTCGCTTTCTCTGAGGATGGATGGTTTCTGTGACCTTGAAATCGTAAGCCTTCTAACCCTTCCAGGTTCGCCTCTGGATTGCGCCTTTTCGACATCAGCCAATGAATCACTGAGCGGAAGGCTCTTTTGCCCTGGATACGCCGGAGACAAAAGGGCAAAGATTCCATTCAGTTCGCCCGTTAATCTATCATCCCTAACCCGCCTTATCAAGAACCGGCTTTTCCCTATAAACCTCGCGCTCATTCAGGTCTCGCCGCCGGATGCGACCGGGAGAATG
>Ga0066636_10001581_pt1 | contig 14140 bp, 19 predicted proteins | sample CryGeyCG2014_080_2_FD_62736 | JGI IMG/M metagenome (GOLD analysis project Ga0066636, IMG submission 62736) | Groundwater microbial communities from aquifer - Crystal Geyser CG07_land_8/20/14_0.80 | ecosystem: Environmental > Aquatic > Deep subsurface > Groundwater | place: USA: Utah: Grand...
ACCAATAAAAAAGGTGTTTTAAATGAAGAATCGATTCCCGATAAACAAGCAACATTTTCAGAATCTCAAGTTGGCGATTATAAATTAGATGTTCAGAAACAGGCAGAGGTGGTCAGCGAGAAAAATCAAGAGAAAAGTGAGCCCAAAGGAAAAGAAGTAACTCACGTTATGGTTTCCAGTAAGCAGAAATTCATGATTCAAGTGGTCTCTGTGAAAGAAAAAAATAAAGCCAATAAGATAGGCAAAAAAATAGAATCGTTAGGTTTTACATCACAAGTGGTTAAGATTGAAAATAAGAAAAAAGGGATTTTGTATCGCGTAGTTGTTCCCGGTTTCGAAAATAAAGTTCAGGCACAGGAGGCCGCACAAAAAATATCTCAGAAAACAGGGTTAAATTGTATCATCAAATCTGTTGATAATGAAGAAAAGAAAAACTAAAAAATATATCAGGTTACGGTTATTTAATTATGTTTGAAAATCTTTCTGAAAAATTAGAGAATATTTTTAAGAAATTAAAAGGCCGCGGTATTCTAAACGAGGAGAATGTAAATGCATCGCTCAAAGAAATCCGTATGGCACTTTTGGAAGCTGATGTTAATTTCAAGGTAGCTAAAGATTTTATCGAAGATATCCGAATAAGGGCAATCGGGAGAGAAGTCCTCGATAGTATTACTCCCGGACAGCAAATAGTCAAAATTGTTCATGAACGTTTGGTTGATCTTATGGGAGGGGTTAGCGCCAATATCAAATTCGGATCACGAATTCCTGCTCCAATCATGCTCGTTGGATTGCAGGGCTGCGGCAAAACCACAACTGCAGCAAAACTGGCCCTTTTGTTATCAAAAGAACAAAAAAAGGTTTATCTTGTATCGGCAGATGTTTATCGACCCGCCGCCATTGAACAACTGGCCATGCTGGGAAAACAGATAAATACGGGCGTTTTTGATTCACAGGGTCTTAAAGATCCTGTGGAAATTTGCGTTCAAGCAGTCGAACAAGCAAGAAAAAATGGTTATGAAGTAATCATTATTGATACCGCAGGAAGGTTGCATATTGATGAGCTCTTGATGAAAGAACTCACGAAAATTAAAGAAAAGGTAAATCCGGCGGAAATTATTTATGTAGCAGATGCGATGACCGGACAGGACGCCGTTAATGTCGGAGCAAAATTTAACGAGCTAATCGGTATTGACGGCGTCATTATGACAAAAATGGACGGCGACGCACGCGGCGGAAGTGCTTTGTCTCTCAAATCAGTTATCGGAAAACCAATAAAGTTTGTAGGCATAGGTGAAAAAATCGATAACCTTGAGGTGTTTCACCCGGAAAGAATGGCCTCCCGAATACTGGGAATGGGCGATATTCTTACTCTGGTGGAAAAAGCACAGGCAAATATTGACAACAAGACAGCTCTTGAGTTGCAAAAAAGCATCAGGAAAAATAATTTTTCTCTGGAAGACTTTCGCAATCAACTGGCCCAAATCAAGAAAATGGGATCAATGAAAGATATATTAGGAATGATTCCGGGTTTGGGAAAAATGAAGGCTCTTAAAGATATTGAGCCCGACGACAGGGAATTGGTTAAAATTACCGCTATAATCGATTCCATGACCAAAGAAGAGCGTTATGATTACTTGATCATCGACGGACGACGGCGCAAAAGAATCGCCTTAGGCAGCGGAACAACGGTTCAGGATGTAAATCTTTTATTGAAAAATTATATGGAAATTAAAAAAATGATGAAAAAATTCAATCAAAAAAAAGGTGTTAAATCATTGATGCGTAATTTTCCCTTTTAAATTAGAAAAAACTATGCTAAGAAAAATTATGAAATAATTATCATTTTAAGGAGGTATTATTTAATATCAATGGCTGTTAAAATTAGACTAACTCGTATGGGTGCGAAAAGTAAACCTTTTTACAGAATTGTGGCAACTGATACAGATTCCCCTCGAGACGGAAAATTTTTAGAAATATTAGGTAATTACGATCCCAAAAAGAATCCCGCGGAAATCGTGGTAAAGGAAGAGAGGGTTCGGGAGTGGTTGTCAAAGGGTGCAAAAGCAACCCTGACAGTAGCTAATTTACTGAAAGCAAAAGGCATTGAAGCTGGAATTAAATAAGATGAATGTTTGTTTTTTTATAATTGACAAGGCGGAATGTCTGGAGTTTTTATATGGCCACGTGTCGTTTAAGCGTTGAATTTATTATTGATATAATAATGGTTTTTCAAAAAGAATTTAATTAAATCAGCGGAGGTTATAACGATGAAGGAATTGGTCAAGTATATAGCTCAGGCATTGGTAGATGTTCCAGAGAAGGTTGAAGTAAAAGAAACAATCGGTGAACAAACATCTGTAATTGAATTGCGCGTGGCAAAAGAAGACTTAGGTAAAGTAATTGGAAAACAGGGTAAAACTGCCCAGGCTATTCGAATGATTCTAAGCGCTGCATCTGCTAAAATGCATAAAAGGGCGGTTTTAGAAATTATTGAATAGTTCAAAAATGAATCTCTTTGCCATAGGAGAGATTGTAAAAACTCGTGGTCTCCATGGTTGTCTAAAAGTTTTATGTTATGTGGAGAAAGAAAGTGCCTTTGCCCAGCTTAAATTTATTTATATAGAACAAAGTTCAGGTGAAAAAAATCGTTTTAATTTAAGAAATATTTCTTTATCCGGAAAAACGTTATTTGTCGAATTGGAAGGCATACCGGATGTGGAATCGGCGCAGAAGTTAGTTGGCTGTAAAGTTTTTTTGCCGAAGGATATGCTGGAAACACTGCGCGAAGGAGAATATTACTGGCAGGATATTATCGGGCTTGATGTTTATAATGAAGACAATGAATATATTGGCCGGATAGTATCGGTTTTTCCCACTGGAAGTAATGATGTTTATGTTTGCGAGGGAGAAGAAAGAGAAATTCTTCTCCCTGCTATTTCCGAGGTAATCCGTAAGATAGATATAAATCGTCGGGTTATGACGGTCAGATTGCTGGAAGGGCTGTAAAAAGTGGTCAAGTTTGATGTCCTCTCCATTTTCCCCGAGATGTTTTCTTCTCCACTAAACTTCAGTTTGATCAAGAAAGCTCAAGAGAAAGGTATTTTAAGTATTTCCCTGCACGATATTCGTAATTGGGCGGATGACAAACATAAAATGACTGACGACGCCCCCTATGGAGGCGGTTGCGGAATGGTCATGAAAGTTGAGCCGATGGAAAAGGCTCTCCATGAAATCAGGAATCCTGAGGATGATTCCATTGTAGTATTAATGACTCCGCAAGGAGAGGTTTTGAATCAAAAAATTGCAGCTGAATTAGCCGGTAAGAACAGTATAATAATTATTTGTGGACGTTATGAAGGTATTGATGAAAGGATCAGGGAACATTTAGTTGACCGCGAAATTTCCATCGGTGATTATATATTGACAGGTGGAGAACTTCCTGCAATGGTTTTAATTGATGCTGTTTCCCGCTATATTCCCGATGTTCTGGGAAATCCAGATTCAACGAACAACGAATCTTTTTGCGCAAACCTTTTGGAATATCCGCAATATACAAGACCGGCGGAATATAAAAACTGGGCGGTTCCCGAAGTTTTATTATCTGGAAATCACGCCGAAATAGAACTGTGGCGTAAAAGAAAATCACTGAAAAGGACGTATCAACGTCGTCCGGATTTACTTGAAAAAATAAAACTTTCGGCTGAAGATGAAAAATTTCTGGATGAAATTAAAAAGAAAGATATATAAAGTCTTGATTTTGAGAAGTTTATAATGTATGGGTTTCCCGCTGTTAATTAGGAAAATTTAATCCTAAATGGAAAAGCATTGATGCTTTACATAGTTCTTTTACATTATCCTGTTTACAATAAAGAAGGCCAAATTGTAACGACGGCCATTGCCAATATGGATATCCACGATATTGCGAGACTTACAAAAACATATGCGGCAAACGGTTTTTACATAGTAAATCCGATATCGGAGCAAAGAAATCTGGCACAGCAAATTATCGATCACTGGAAGAAAGGATACGGAGCCACTTTCAATAAATTCCGCCAGGCTGCTTTTGAATTGATAAAGATAGAAAATATTCTACTTGATGTTTTAACTGATATATCCCATGAAACGGGATATGCTCCGAAAATTGTCGTTACCGGAGCTAATTTTTCAGGTGATCTTTTAAAATTTGCCGAACTTAGAGAAATGCTGAAAAATGATCATATACCGTATCTTCTTGTTTTCGGCACAGGATCGGGGATCGCCGCGGAAGTGGTAAATATGGCAGATTATCGTTTAGAGCCTATAAGAGGTAATGGTAATTACAATCACCTTGCAGTGAGATCGGCTGTGGCGATTGTTTTAGACAGAGTTAGCGGTGTTTAAATCAGAATTATATATAATGCAACGATTGCAGGAGGAAATATAAATGAATGTTATAGAAATGCTGGAAAAAGAATATATGAGAGGCGATATTCCCGGTTTCAAAACGGGCGATACGGTAAAAGTACATGTGCGCATCATTGAAGGCCAAAAGCAGAGAATTCAGGCTTTTGAAGGAGTTGTAATTCGTAAGAAACGCGGTAATAGCAGAGCCAATTTTACAGTGAGAAAAATTTCTTATGGCGTTGGTGTAGAAAGAACATTTCCTTTGCATTCTCCGATTATTGACCAGATTGAAGTTATTACCAGAGGGAAAGTAGCCAGATCACGTCTTTACTATTTAAGAGAATTAAGAGGTAAAAAAGCAAGGATTAAGGAAGCTACAAAGAACTAATACTGGTTTGTATTAAATTAAGATTAAACCAATTTCGTTTGATTTTTTAACTTGGTATGGCTGTCTTGCGGAAAGGAAAAGGATTTATTCCATTAATTTTTCAATGGATACTTTTGAGAAAATTGCCTATCAAGAAGGTTACCAGATTATAGCCGGTATTGATGAAGCGGGCAGGGGACCGCTGGCCGGGCCGGTTGTCGCCGCTGCTGTGATTCTTCCGCCCGGTTATCTGAATTCTGAAATAAAAGATTCCAAAAAACTTTCCGCCGGCAAGAGAGAAGAATTATACGAAATCATCAACAAAGAAGCCGTTGCGATCGGCATGATGGTTGTTGATGCGGATGTAATCGATCGTGTTAACATTCTCCAGGCGACCCTTCAGGCCATGCGCGACGCTGTTTTAGAACTTCACGCTTCTCCAGATTTTCTTTTGATTGATGGCAATCAACGTATTCCCATCCTGACTCCCCAAAAACCGATTGTCAAAGGTGATTCTCTCAGTATTTCCATCGCGGCAGCGTCAATTATCGCCAAAGTATCCCGCGAACGGATCATGGAAATGTATCATCGCCAGTTTCCTCAGTATAATTTTCAGCAAAACAAGGGCTATGGAACCAAAGAACATCTTGACGCCATTAAAAAATTCGGCATTTGTAAAATTCATCGCAAATCATTTCATGTAAAATATTTGAATCAAACCAAGCTGGAATTTAACGTTTAAGATGAAAGACTCGGCAAAAATTCAAACCGGAAAAGAAGGCGAGAGAATAGCGGCGGATTATCTGAAAAAGAACGGTTATCGGATAATCGAAACTAATTTCCGCTGCGCCATCGGAGAAATAGACATAATCGCGCGGGAAAAAGATTTCCTTGTTTTTATTGAAGTCAAAACAAGGAAATCCACAGAACTAGGATTCCCGGAACAGGCAGTAGGAATAAAAAAACAGAAAAAGATGTCTCAACTGGCGCTATGGTATCTTCAAAAGAAGAACATTAATAATACCGCATCGCGATTTGATGTGTTGGCTATAACGATGCTTCCTGCAGGCAATGAAATAAAACTGATAAAAAATGCTTTTGACTTTAATGAGACTCGTTGAAAACAAACGAAGTGAAGTTTGAAGCGTTAGTCGAATTATCCCAGGAGCGAAGCGACGCGGGACTATCCCCTGCATACAAAGATAAGTGAAAATATATTAATGAGACCGAAACTTCAGACCTTAAAATGGCTTAAAGCCGGCTTGCCGACGGGATGAACGTTAAAACCAATAGAAAAACATTTTTTGTGGTCAATTATGTTACGGCCATCGAATATAAATGCAGGCTTTACCATTGATTTATATATTTTGTGAAAATCCAGTTTCCGGTATAAATCCCAGTCGGTAAGTATGACCAAAGCATGACAGCCGGCTGCGGCCTGGTAGGGGTCTTCAATATATTTTACTTTCCCTTTGATTCCCGAAAGATCAACAGCAGCGTTTTTTAGAGCTTTGGGATCGGAAATAATCAATTCGGCGTGTTCCATAAGCAGTTTTTGTGAAATATAAATTGCCGGGCTTTCTCTAGTATCTCCGGTATCTGCTTTAAAAGCAAAACCAAGTATACAAATCTTTTTACCAGCCAATGTGCCAAACATGCTGTGCAGGATATTAGAGACAAAACGTTCCTGTTGATATTCATTGATCCTGACAACGTTTTCCCAATAAGAAGCAACTTCTTTCAGATCATAGAAACGGCAAAGATAAACAAGATTTAAAATATCCTTTTTAAAACACGATCCGCCAAAACCGATGCCGGCTTTAAGAAATTTGTCGCCAATCCGTTTATCCATTCCCACGGCTTTGGCTACTTCGGAAACATCAGCATCGGTTTTCTCACATAAAGCAGATATGGAATTAATCGATGATACCCGCTGAGCCAGGAAAGCATTGGCTACCAATTTTGATAATTCGCTGCTCCAGATATTGGATGTAATGATATTTTCTTTTGGAACCCAGTGGGAATAAAGTTTAATCAATTCCGCACGGGCTTTTAATCCGTTTTTTGTTTCATGAGAACCGATCAGAACGCGGTCGGGATTCTCCAGATCGCTAATAGCAGTACCTTCTGCCATAAATTCCGGATTGGAGAGAACTTCAAATTTAAATTTGCTTTTTGCCGAAGATAAAATTTTTTCCATGGCCAGGGCGGTTTTCACGGGTAGAGTGCTTTTCTCGATTACAATTTTCGATGATCGCGAATACTTGAGAATCTGACGAGCTGTTTTTTCCCAGTACTGCAAATCAGCGGTCATATCCGCACCGGTACCGTAAGTTTTTGTGGGCGTATGCACGCTGACAAAAATAATGTCATTTTCTTTTATTTGATTTTCAATATCTTTAGCAAAAAACAGATTTTTGCCGCGTGTTTTTTTAACAATTTGCTCCAATCCCGGTTCATAAATGGGAAGCTCTGACGAATTCCAGGCGTCAATGCGTTCAGGATTGATATCCACTACTGTTATTCGATAATCGGGACACTTATAAGCAATCATTGCCATGGAAGGACCGCCGACATAACCAGCCCCGATACAAAGGATTTTCTTCTTAAATTTCATTTTATACTGTATCTCCTTCAACTGATTATGATGCTTTCAAGACATCACGAAAATATTCTATTGTATTTAACAAACCTTTTTCCAACTCTATTTGCGGGTACCAGCCGAGTTTCTCCCCGGCAAGCGTTATATCCGGTTTGCGTTGAACAGGGTCATCAGCAGGAAGATGCTGAAAATCAATTTCGGAATTGCTTTTTGTTAATTTGGTGATTAGTTGCGCCAATTGCATAATAGTAAATTCTCCGGGATTGCCGATATTAACAGGCCCATAAAAATCATCGGCGGAGTTCATCATTCTGACTAATCCTTCGATCATATCATCAATATAACAAAAAGATCTGGTATGAGAGCCGTCTCCGTAAATCGTGATTTTCTTATTTTGCAGGGCTTGAATAATAAAATTACTTACCACACGGCCGTCATTGATCGCCATACGCGGACCATATGTATTAAAAATTCTGACTATTTTTGTGTTGGCGGAATTTTGCCGCCGGTAGTCCATCATCAGACATTCCGCTGCTCTTTTTCCCTCGTCATAACAACTGCGGATTCCAATCGGATTAACTTTTCCCCAGTATGATTCCTTTTGCGGGTGCACTTCCGGATCACCGTAAACTTCCGATGTGGAAGCCTGAAGCATTTTCGCTTTTGTCCTTTTCGCAATGCCTAAAACGTTTATTACTCCCATAACATTCGTTTTGATGGTTTTGATTGGATTGAACTGATAATGCACAGGAGAAGCGGGGCAGGCGAGATTGTATATTTCATCAACTTCAAGATAGATGGGATTGATAATATCGTGGCGAATCAATTCAAAATGAGGAAGACCAATCAAATGCGCGATATTTCTTTTATCACCGGTAAAAAAATTATCCAGACAAATAATATCATTGCCTTCTTGCAATAATCGGTCACAAAGATGTGATCCTAAAAATCCGGCGCCTCCGGTTATTAATATACGCTTCATTATTTTAATTTGTCGTTTATGGAAGTATTTGTTTAATGTTCGGCTATTAAACCTGAAAGACAGTGGAGATGTCAACTATAAAAATATTTATTCATTTGTTGGGTAAAAATATATTACCTCATTAATCAGACATTTTATATATTCCTTGAACTGTTTCTTGCATTATGATAATTTTAATACTTGATTAAAATGATCTGAAGGAGACAACTATGGATTCAGATTCCATGGCAACGGCAGATAAAAAAATTCATGAACAGAACAATGGCAGCAATCAGGAGATAATTGTAGTTGATGGCCGTGGCTATGAGAATAATGTAAATAACAAAAGAGAAATATATACCCTTGTTGATGTAATTGAAGATTCGCAAACGGCAAACAACCTTAATGAAGAAATTATAAAACGGGCAGCAGAAATTATCGAAAGAATTACCAGGGAACTGGTCCCGGAAATCGCCGAAAAAGTCATAAAAGAAGAAATTGAAAAACTAAAGAAATTGAGTAGCAACGAATAAAGGAAGAGGGAATACTTTGAAGATTTTTAAAATTTATCTGTATACAATAATTATTGGAAGTTTAACTATAAGTGGATGTTCCACTAATTCGCCATATGGCTTAAAACCTAATTATGATCAAAATTCGGCAAAGATAATTGCATTGCTTCCTGTAGAAAATAAAACTTTTGATAATAAAACTTCCCAATTATTACGTGCCAGACTGTTTGAAGAACTTTACTTTAAGGGTTATTCCAAAATACCGCTGGATGTAATCGACAAAAAGCTGGAATATTTATATATAGAAAAAAATCAAAGAAAAGTGCAGCCATCATTGATCCTCAATTATTAAAAGATTTAGTAGGCGCTGATGCGGGAATGTATTGCACATTAACCGAAGAGAATAAATCTAAAAAAATATTTTATTCTCCGATAACCATAGCTGTTCGTTGTGAATTGCGAAGTACTCAGACTGGTGAAGTTCTATGGAATACCGAATGCAAATCCACCAGTAGAAATTTTGATTTAACTCACAAAGGGCTGGAAAGAAAATATAAAGAGACCTATGAAGCTGTAATTGAAGAAGTTGTCAATAAAGTAATCAAAACTCTGCCGGACGGACCTAATTTGCGTGGATAGGAAGACAACGATATCTGGTAACTCTAAACAGGGGTAGAGACAAAAATAATTGAAAGAATTAATACAGAACTATAAATGAACATCCCCAATTTATTGTCCTTAACTCGGATCATACTCGTTCCCATATTCGTTATTTTCCTGATTCAGGACAAATATTACAATGCGTTGATTATATTCATTATTGCCGGTTTAACTGACGCACTTGACGGTACAATGGCGCGTTTGTTAAACGCTCAAACTAAACTTGGTTCTTATTTGGATCCCATTGCCGATAAGTTACTCCTGACTACCAGCTTTGTGACTCTGGCAATTTTAGGAATTGTACCGAGCTGGCTGACAGTAATAGTAATCAGCAGAGACTTCATGATACTCCTTGGCATAGCAATTCTTACTTTGATGTCGATTACTTTCGAAATTAAACCGGCTTTAATCGGTAAAGTTACTACTACTTTACAAATAGGAACAGTTTTTCTGGTACTTCTTTATAAGGCTTTTAGTCATAATTTAAGTTATGAATGCATTTTAACCCTTTTCTTTTGGTTAACGGCATCATTTACTGTTTTTTCCGGATTGGTTTACATAATCAGAGGAATCAAAATAGTCAATAAGACCAATATAAAATAGACTTAGAAATAAGATATTTACTTGACACTATAGAATTTTACTGATATTTTTATAAAATTATGAATTGAGTTATTTGTAGGCAAGTAGCTCAGGGGGAGAGCGCCATCCTGACGCGGTGGATGTCCAGGGTTCAAATCCCTGCTTGCCTACCATTTAATACAAAGAATGTCTTTAGATGAGTACTTCAAGGGCATCAGCAAGTTGTGGTGCCCTTTTAAAATGAATCAAAACAGTTTTATTATAAGTTATGAATATTAAAGTTATATTTCCCGATAATAAAGAAATTTCTTTTAACGAAGGAATATCCGCCGCAAAAGCTCTGGAGAGCTGGAAAAAAGAATCATTAGCCTATACGATAGCTGTTAAGATCAATAATTCACCTGCGGATTTAAACTCACCGATAAAAGGAGATTCGAAGATTGATTTAATAGATATGTCTTCCGTTGAAGGTTTGTCCATACTGCGTCATAGTATATCTCACGTAATGGCTCAAGCAGTTCAGGAAGTTTTTCCGGGCGCTAAAGTAAGCATTGGACCTTCCATTGAAGACGGGTTTTATTATGATTTTGAATATAAAGAGCCGTTTACCATCGATGATTTTCCTAAAATCGAAAAGCACATGAAGAAAATTGTCGCCGCTGATCATCCTTTCATCCGCGAAGAGCTTTCCCGTGCGGCGGCAGTAAAATTATTTGGAGAAAGAAAAGAAAACTACAAAGTAGAATTAATAAATGATTTGCCTGAAGATGTTAAAGACGTCAGCATTTACAAACAGGGAGATTACATCGATTTATGCCGCGGACCGCACATACCTTCAACAGGTATGATAAAAGCATTCAAACTATTGAGCGTCGCCGGCGCCTACTGGCGAGGCAATGAAAATAATAAAATGTTACAGCGTATTTACGGTACCGGTTTTGCCAACGAGAACGAACTGGCTGATTATTTGAATTTACTGGAAGAAGCGAAAAAAAGGGATCATCGCCGTTTGGGCAGAGAACTAGATCTGTTTCAGATAAACAAAGAGGCTGGACCTGGTCTGGTTATCTTTCATCCTAAAGGCATGCTTTTGCGTTACCTGATTGAAGATTGGGAAAAGAAAGAACATTTAAAACGCGGTTATGATATGGTTATGGGACCTCAGATTCTCAAGGTTGATCTCTGGAAAAAGTCCGGGCATTTTGATCATTATCGAGACAACATGTATTTTACCGAAATAGATGAACAAGTTTACGGTATCAAGCCGATGAATTGTCTTTCGCATATGTTGATTTATAAATCAAAAATCAGAAGTTATCGAGATTTACCTCTGCGTTATTTTGAATTAGGCACAGTTCATCGCCACGAGAAGACCGGCGTTTTGCACGGTTTGATGAGAGTAAGGCAATTCACCCAGGATGACGCACACATACTTTGCACACCTCAACAGTTAAATTCTGAAATTCGCGCTATTGCTGATTTCGTCAATTATGCTATGGGAATTTTCGGATTTGAATATGAAGTGGAATTAAGCACCAGACCGGAAAATTCTATTGGTTCTGATGAAGATTGGGAACTTGCTACTACAGCCTTGGAGAATGCTCTTCAGGACAACAAAATAAGCTATGAAGTAAACGCCGGAGATGGTGCTTTTTACGGGCCCAAAATTGATTTCAAACTTAAAGACGCTTTGAAGAGAAAATGGCAATGCGCTACAATTCAATGCGATTTCACATTACCGGAAAGATTCGATTTGAGTTATATAGGCGCAGACGGAGAAAAACACCGGCCGGTTATGCTGCACAGAGTCATTCTGGGAGCTATTGAACGTTTCATGGGAGTGCTTATCGAACATTACGCCGGAGCATTTCCAGTCTGGCTGTCACCGGTACAATGCGTTTTATTGACAGTCACCGACAAACATATACCTTATGCCCAAACAGTTTATGACAAATTGATTCAAGCGGGTATTCGTTGTGAGAAATATTTTGAAAATGAGAAATTAGGCTATAAAATTCGTCAGGCACAGATGCAAAAAGTGCCTTACATGCTTGTTATCGGAGATAAAGAAGTGGAAGCCATGTCAGTTGCTCCACGGACACGTGACGGTCAGAATCTCGGATCTTTACCTATTGACGAATTTATTGCTTTATTGCAGGAAATATGTGAGAAAAAACAATAGATTTATTGAAACTATATAGTTTCAGGAGGTGACATATAGTAAAGGATTTAAGGGTTAATAGAGAAATAAAGTCGGCCTCAGTTCGAGTTATTAGCGAGGAGGGAAAGCAACTGGGTGTAATTACGTTGGAGGAAGCCCTGGCCAATGCAGAAAGTGTCGGTTTGGATTTAGTTGAGGTATCTGCTACCGATCCACCAGTCTGCAAGATAATGGATTATGGTAAATACCGTTACAAACAGAGTAAAAAACTCCATGACGCTAAAAAGAGCCAGACAATTATTCAAGTTAAGGAGATTAAATTAAAACCTAAGACAGAAGAACACGATGTGCAGGTTAAGCTTAACCACATTAAAAAGTTTTTGAAAAACCACGATAAAGTTAAAGTATCCATGATGTTCAGAGGGCGGGAAATCGCCTTTACCGATATAGGCAGAAAGTTGATGGAAAGAGTAAAGGATGAACTGGTAAATGAAGGTATTATCGATCAAGAGCCCAGACTCGAAGGACGTAACATGGTTATGATAGTTTCACCAAAAAAACAATAAGGATAAAGAGGTGATTAGATGCCAAAACTAAAAACACACAGAGGAGCGGCAAAACGCTTTTCTCTTACCGCCAAAGGTAAAGTTAAGCGCAGTAAGGCTTTTGCCAGCCACATCCTCACAAAGAAAACAACAAAAAGAAAAAGATCTTTAAGGAAATCAACGTTGGTTGATCATGCAAATCAAAAAGCTATTAAAAGGCTTATTCCTTATCTATAGATCTCAGACGGTTATATTAGTTATTATTTAGGAGAATAGAAAAATGTCTAGAGTAAAGAGGGGCGTCAATGCTCGTAAGAAAAGAAGAAAAGTATTAAAACAGGCCAAAGGTTTTTTTGGTGCCCGCAGCCGTTTGCTCAGAACGGCGACCGAAGCGGTAAATAAGGCGATGAAATACGCTTTTCGTGATCGTCGTGCGAGAAAAAGAGAATTTCGTCAATTATGGATCGCGCGCATCAATGCGGCTGCCGGTGAAAACAATATATCCTATAGCCGGCTAATTAACGGCATGAAAAAAACCGGCATCGAATTAGACCGCAAAATACTGGCAGAACTCGCTGTTAACGATCCTCAGGGGTTCGCTCAAGTTGTGGTAATGGCTAAAGGCAATCAGGCTGCATGATTAATGAGCTCAAACAGCTAGAGAAAAATGCCCTTGCCGAGTTGCAAACGGCTGAGACCGAAGATCAATTTTCAAATATAAGAACCAAATATCTTGGTCGAAAAGGGCTTTTGACTGGTCTTTTAAGGAACATTGCTCAAGTATCCGACGCAGAGAAACCTCTCTTCGGTAAACTTTGCAATGAATTAAAAAACCTTCTCGACACCAAAATTGAGGAAGCTCTTCAACAGCAGGCAATTCGGAACAAAGAAGACATACTATTGAAGGAAAAGATAGATGTCACTTTACCCGGGAATGCAATAAAATGCGGACGGATCCATCCTGTAATTCAAATACGCAGGGAAATTTGTACCATATTTGCTTCGTTTGGTTTTTCCGTAGTGGAAGGGCCGGAAGTCGAGCTTGATTATTATAATTTTGAGGCTCTGAATATTCCCAAGGATCATCCCGCAAGAGACATGCAGGATACTTTCTACATCTCAGATAATGTCGTTTTACGCACACATACCTCGCCGGTACAGGTGAGGATTATGGAAAAAATTCAACCGCCGTTGCGAATTTTATCACCGGGAAAAGTTTACCGGCGCGATTCTGATGTTTCACACACTCCGATGTTTCATCAAATAGAAGGGTTGCTGGTGGATAAAGGCGTAACTTTTGGCGACCTCAAGGGAATTTTAACGGCTTTTCTTAAAAAAATTTTCGGAGAAGGCACCACTTTGCGTTT